>Ga0315294_10009729_pt1 | contig 10548 bp, 6 predicted proteins | sample YL17G13_40_MG_FD_203626 | JGI IMG/M metagenome (GOLD analysis project Ga0315294, IMG submission 203626) | Sediment microbial communities from Yellowstone Lake, YNP, Wyoming, USA - YL17G13_40 | ecosystem: Environmental > Aquatic > Freshwater > Lake > Sediment | place: USA: Wyoming | collected...
CGATAAAGAAATGGAAAAATTGATCCGGGAGCGAGCAAAAACCGAGGGCCGGAGCGTCAATAAAGTTGTGAAGGAATTGATCGCGGACGCTCTCGGCATAGGCGGCAAGAAAAAGAAGAAAGATAGAAGACAGGAGTTTGCGGATCTCTGCGGCGTTTGGACAAAGGAGGAAGCCGAGCAGTTCCTCGAGAGTATAGCCGATATGGAAACGATCGACGACGAGGATTGGAAATGAACAAAGTCCTCCTTGATACCAATGCCTATGGACGTTATTTGGCGGATGACCAAAAAGTTTTAGCCAGCCTCGGGCGGGCAGATCTTGTTTATCTATCCATCTTCGTCCTAGGAGAACTTTTTGCCGGATTTAAGGCCGGGAGCAGAGAAAAGCAGAACAAGCAGATCCTCGAACGATTCCTGGAGAAATCGGATGTTTCCGTGCTCGAGGCCACATTTGAAACAGCCGAAAACTTCGGGCTGATCAAGGCTGCCCTACGGAACTCGGGTCGATCTATCCCCAACAATGATATCTGGATCGCCGCCCATGCCCTTGAAGCCGGGGCGGTCCTCGTGACCTACGATTCCCATTTCCTGGCCGTCCCGGGGCTCCGAACCTGGGACGAACTCGTCGACTCGAGCCTTTAATCCAGCTTTACGGTCTTGGTTAGTTTGCCGGCGTGGCGCGACTCGTAGCTGATCGTGATCGGGCCCCGGCCTTCGACCAGGAACTCGTGCTCGACCTTGCCGAATCCCGGCACGAACAGGAATTGGACCTCGGGTCTGTATTTCTTATAAGTGACTAGGTTCATGAAAGGGTCGTTGAGGACGCCGCCGGCGACGACCTTCGCTCCGGACACCTTGAGCATGTCCTTGGGGTAGAGGTTGGCCTTCTGGGCGGTGTAGCTCATCGTCGGCATGGCCTTGTCGTTGGCCAGGCGCGTCCGGATCCGATAGAGGTCCTTGGCCACCGGCTTGACCTCGGTCACTTCGAGGCTCACCTCGGGCATGTGCTTGGCTGTGAAGATGACGGCCATGGCGTTCCTGTGGGCGAGGTCCTTGATCTGGAACGGCGCTCCTAACCGCTCGCTCATCTTGACCCAGCCCCCGATCTCGATATCGCCGTAAACGGGATGCTTGAACGGCTTCCACGGCTTGTACAGCTCGCCCTGGACGATGTTGTCGCTGAATTTGATCCGCTCCCGCTCGGAGAGCTCCTGAGCCGCGGCGGCTTTCTCCCCGCCGGTCACGATCGCGCCGGCGGTGTCCCGGAAGGTTTCCGATTCGGTCATGTATACTTCGGCGCAGTAGGTATAGGCTCCCAGAGTTTGGGTCAGCCATTCCACGGAATCGCCGTATGTCGTGTAGAGGTCCTTCCACGAGATGAGGTATTTATAGCCGGGGATGATCCGTTCGGACTGTTTTCCCAGGTAATCGTAAACGGCCACGTCCTGGGGGGGATACTCGCCCAGCCCTTTCCGGCTCGGGCCGCGGAGGAACATGCCGCCGCTGTTGTGGAACGACCAGCCGACGCAGATGTTGGTCTTGGCGAAGGTCCACTCGGCCAGGGCTTTGAGGCCCGTCCCGGAAAAGGGGTATTCGCCCGATCCCGGCTGGACATAGGGCGGCGCCCAGTCGTAGCCCCAGTTCCGGTTGCCGTCGACGTAGCCCTCGCCGTCCTCGTTGAGCCGGCCGTCCCCGTCGTTGTCGATGCCTTCCTCGCCGATTATCGTCCATTCGCCCTTCTCTCCCGGCTTGACGCGGATAAGCAAGCGCGCATCCTCCGGGTCGGTCTTATAGGCGCCGAACGGATCGCGGCGGCGCATCACGCAGATACTGCCGTCGCCGTCCAGATCGTCGGGGAAGTCCTCGTCGACCAGGCCGTCGCGGTCGTCGTCGGTGGGAATGCGGATGCTGCGGTTGGAGCTCGACGTGTTGGCATCGGCGAAGAAATGATAGCGGCCGTCGGCGTTGACCACGGGCACGATGTAGAAACACGTCTTGTCGAGAAGCCGGCCGATCTCGGGGTTCTTGCCGTAATTGCCCAACAGATAGTCGAGAAGGTAGAGACAGATCTCGCCGCCTTGGATCTCGTTGCCGTGCATGTTGCCGTCCGCGTAGATCCCGGGCTTGTCCAAGGCCGGGCCGGTCTTGGGATTATTGATCGTCATGGCCATGATCGGCCGGCCTTCATCGCTCTTCCCGACCGTCTCTAGAGTCGTCAATCCAGGGTAAGATTTATTGAGCGCCGCCATGGCTTCATAGACCTGGTCGAGGGTGTAATAGCGGTCGAAGCGCAGGGGGACGGTGATCTCCGCTTTTTGGGCGGGGAGAACGGCGGCCATTAAGAAGAGCAGGAGTCCGATCGTCGCTTGTTTTCTCATTTGACCCCTCCGAGGTCGATCGCGCGCGCGTCGCGCCAGGCAATCTGAGTCTCCGCTTTGACTTCGATCTTGACGGGTTTGTCGACGCGAATGATCCAGGTCACCGGCTGGGCGCCTTTTCCCTGGACGGAGGGTATGAGGCTCCGCTTTTTTCCCTCCACGATCTGAAGGCCAGGGCCCTCGAGCGTCAGGATAACGGGGAGGATTCTCTGGTTGCGCTTGCCCATAGCCGTCGGGTAAGGCAGGGTGCCCGTGTTTTCGACCCAGGCCTTGACCTCATAAACATTGGCGCCTAGAGGCTTGACCTTGACCTCGGCGATCTTGACCCGGGCCATACTTTTGGCCAGTTCGAACGCCCAGGGGACCTGGCCTTTGAGAAGGCTTTCGATCATCTTCGCCGGCGGAGTCGTATCGGAATACGGGACGGCCCCGCCGATCTCGACGTCGCCCAGGGTCGGATGCTTGAACGGCTTCCACTCGACGAAGCCCTTGCCGCCGAGCTCCGCGTCGCTCCAAGCGAGAAGGGCTTTTTCCTTGGCGTCGATCCCTTCGCTCGAGGGCGGCTTGGGCATCTGCTTCAGCATATCGGCCATTTTTTTGGTGTCCATCTGCTTGTTCTTCAACATCTCGATGACCTGCTTGGCTTTGAATTGATCGGGCGCTCCGGCCGATTTGAGGAAGGCGTTGATCTTATCCTCGCCCAGGGCGATGAACTCGTCGTCCGACATTTTCTCTAATTTTTCGGGAGTGATTTCGTCGGCCTTTTTATCGTCCTTGAGCTCGGGCAGTGTCCAGAAATCCATGGCGAACGAAGGTAGGCCAAGGTTGTAATAAGCCCACAGCTCGAGCGAGCCGTCCTTGTCGGGCGGCGGATCGAGGCGTTTAGCGTCAAGCTTGTTCGTTTTCAGGAATTCTTTGTATTTGTCCGAAAATTCTTTATAGAACTTGAGGTCGTCGTCTAAAGGGTTGACCGCGCCGCCCAGGCCCAAAAAGCTGGCGATCAAGCTTTCGGTGACCTCCATGCCGGACGGGACGAGCGGTTTGACCATCTCGATGATCTCGGCCATGGTGTAGTTCTTGTTGGGATCGGCGTTGAGCATGGTCGCGTAGTTCGCGGGGATCTTGATCTGATTCAGGTCGGCCTCCCCTCTCCGGCCGCTGCGGGGAGGCGCCAGACAGAAGCTCGTTTCGCCGAAGACGAACATCAGGCCCACTTCACGATGGGCGTCGAAGAATTTGAAAAGAGCGAAGATCTCGGGCTCGCTCCCCGGCCAGGGCCCGGCGTCGGGCGCGAAATATTTGAACAAATGGGGGAAGGCGGTCCCGACGTTGACGCCGCCCGGGCCATCCTCGTTGTACTGGCCGTCGCCGTCGTTGTCGAGGCCCTCGGAGTAGAGCTTATAGATGCCCTTTTCGCCCTTGGACCAGTCGGCTTTTTTAAGCAGCCGGGTCTGGGCGGGAACAGGAAGCCATTCCCCTTCGGGATCTTTGACCCGCATCACAGTGATGAGGCCGTCGCCGTTGAGGTCTTCCGGACCATCTTCGTCTACGGCATCGTCCTTGTCGTCGTTCATCGGTTTGAAATTGCGGGCGTCGCGGCGCATCGGCTTGCCGAAGTAAAGCGAAGCGGCGTCGGGGTTTCCGCAGGGAAGGATGTACCATGTGCGGTCGGCCCGCATCTCGGCCTTCTCAAGGACGAGCTTGGCCAGGTAAAGAGCCGCTTCGGAAGACAGCGGGACCGATCCCTCCATGTCCGCGGCGACAAAAACGGCGGGCAGGGTCTTGGCCGATTTAGCCGTTTCGGGACCGATCTCGAGCATGGCCACGTCGCGCCCGCCGGAGCTCTTGGCCAGAAGATGGACCTTGGCGATCGCCGGATTGGCCCGAGCCATGTCCTGAACGGCCGCGATCAGCTCTTCGGGACGATGATAGCGGTCAAAGCTCAGCCCAGTGGAAGTTGCGGCAATTGCAGCGGCTTGCCGGCCGGGAGCGGCGGCAGAGAACGGTCCGGAAGGAATTGCCGCGATCGAGATAGAAACGAAAGTGATGAGTCCGATCATGGGGATAAAACGAACGGATTTGATTGGTTTCACGTCCTCTGACCTCCTTCAAATGGAGACACAATACCCAATACCCTAATTCGAAGCAATTAAGGAAATGGGTATTGTGTCTTTCTATATTTCCCTAAGGTTATATATACGATTTTATCCGCCCGCAAGTTCTTTTTTTATTCTAAGACGAGCTCCGGGGGGTCACGTCTTCATTTCGCTCGTTTTTTTACGATTTCGTAGACGCGACTCCGGCCTCTGCCTATTTCTTGACATCGATTCGCAGCGGGGAATATGCTTATTCTCCATAGGGAATTGCTAATTCCGAAATTTTGGAGGAAAAAATCGCCCGGCGCGAAAAAGTAAACTTCTCTGCCTTATGAAAAGGGGAACGAAAAATGAGACGCACTCCGACTAAGACCAAACGACTCGGCCTCGCCGCCGCCTTTGCGGTTATTCTAGGAGCCTGGATCGTATCCGCCCAGAGCCCGGACGATGCCCTCGCCCGCAGCTTCCTGAATCCGCCCGACAGCGCCAAGCCGCGCGTCTGGTGGCATTGGATGAGCGGCAACATCACCAAGGAAGGAATCAAAGCCGACCTCGAATGGATGAAGCGCGTCGGCATCGCCGGTTTCCAGAATTTCGACGCGGGATTGAACACGCCGCAGATCGTCGAAAAGCGCCTGGTCTATATGACGCCGGAATGGAAAGACGCCTTCAAATACACGGCGACGCTTGCCGATCAATTGGGCCTGGAAATGGCCATCGCCGGCTCGCCCGGATGGAGCGAAAGCGGCGGGCCGTGGGTCACCCCTGCCCAGGCGATGAAGAAATACGTCTGGAGCGAGACGCGCGCCGAGGGCGGCCGCCCGTTCTCCGGCATGCTGCCCAAACCGCCCGCGACGACCGGCCCTTATCAGAATATCGGCGACGGTCAGGGAGGATTAGGAGGAGCGGCCGCGCCCCCGGAGTTTTATGCCGACATCGCCGTCATCGCCTATCGTCTGCCGGATAATGAGCGCACCCTGGCCGAGCTGCAGGCGAAAGTGACTTCGAGCAGCGGCTCCTTCGACCTCGCCGCCCTTACCGACGGCGACCTGACCAAGGCCGTTTTGCTGCCTGCCGCGCCGGTGGACCAGAAAGCCTGGATCCAGTTCGAGTTCCCCAAACCGCAATCGGTTCGCGGAATCACCTTGTTCACGATACGCGCCGGACGCCGAGGCGCCGCATCCATCCCTGAATTGGAGGCGAGCGACGACGGCGCCCAATTCAAAACCGTCGCGATGATCCCCGCAGGCTCACGCACCATCGCTTTTCCTGCCGTCACGGCCAAGTGCTTCCGCTTGAGTATTCGCACGCCCGCGCCGCCGGCCGCGCCCCGCGGCGCGGCTCCACAGGGCGCGCCGGCTCAAGCCGCGGCCCCCGCCGGCACGCAGATCGCCGAGCTCGTTCTGCACACGGCCGCGCCCGTCAACCGGTTTCAGGAGAAAGCCGCCTTTTCGGCCGCGACCGGCCTCTACGAAATGGCCACCCCCGCCGTCGCGGCCGCCGACGCCGTGCGTAAATCCGACGTGATCGACCTCACCTCTAAAATGCGCCCCGACGGCACGCTCCGTTGGACCCCGCCCGCCGGCCGATGGGCCATCCTTCGTTTCGGCTATTCTCTTACCGGCGCCCGCAACTCGCCGGCGTCTCCAGAGGCCACCGGGCTCGAGGTGGACAAGCTCAGCCGTCCGCACGTCAAGTCTTATTTCGACAATTACCTCGGTCAGTACAAAGCGACACTCGGCGACCTGATGGGCAAGCGCGGGCTCCAGTACGTGATCACCGACAGCTGGGAAGCCGGCGTCGCTAATTGGACCGACGCCATGTTCGCCGAGTTCAAAAAGCGCCGCGGCTATGACATGCGGCCCTGGCTGCCGGTTCTTTCCGGCCGCGTCGTGGACAACGCCGAATCGAGCGATCGATTCCTGTGGGACTTCCGCGAGGCGCTCGGCGAGATGACCGCGGAATATCATTACGACCAACTGACCACGATTCTCCATGAGCGCGGCATGGGCCGCTATACCGAATCCCACGAGAGCGGCCGCGCGTATATCGGCGACGGCATGGAGGTCAAGCGCACGTCCGATATCCCCATGAGCGCCATGTGGACCGAGCAGCCCGGCAGGGCCGGCGGGGGACACGACGCGGACGTTCGCGAATCGGCCTCGGTCGCCCATATCTACGGCCAGAACCTGGTGGCCGCCGAGTCCCTGACCGCCGGGAGCTACGCCTGGGCTTATTCTCCCGAAACGCTGAAGCCCACCGCCGACCGCCTGATGGCCATGGGGCTGAACAGGTTCATCATTCACACGTCGGTCCACCAGCCCGTCAACGACAAGATCCCGGGCCTCGGCCTCGGACCTTTCGGTCAGTGGTTCACCCGGCACGAAACCTGGGCGGAGTCGGCCTTGCCTTGGACGACCTACTTGTCGCGCAGCTCCTATATGCTCCAACAGGGCAAATTCGCGGCGGACATTCTTTATTACTACGGCGAAGACTCGAATATCACCGCGCTGTTCGGCGCCAAGCTGCCCGACATTCCGGCAGGCTACGGCTTCGACTTCATCAACGCCGACGCGCTGAAAAACAAGGTGGCTGTGGCCGACGGCCGGCTGACCACGGCCACCGGCATGAGCTATCGCGTGCTGGCGCTCGATCCCAACAGCCGCCACATATCGCTTGCCGTGCTTCGCAAGATCCGCGATCTGGTGAATGCCGGCGCCGTCGTGGTCGGTCCCAAGCCCGTGGACAGTCCCAGCCTGGCCGATGACCAAGCGGAGTCCCACAAAATCGCCGACCAGCTTTGGGGACCGGGCATTGGAAAAGGCAAGGTTTATGGAGGTCAATCCCTGGGCGAGGTGTTGGCCGCGCTGCAAGTGAAGCCGGATTTCGAATTTACGCGGCCTCGGCAGGATACCAACCTCATGTTCGTCCACAGGAGGCTGGCCGACGGCGACCTCTACTGGGTGAGCAATACCAACAATAGAGTGGAGTGCCTGGAGGCGGCTTTCCGGGTGCAAGGAAAGGCTCCCGAGCTTTGGCGCGCGGAAACGGGCACGGCCGAGCCGGCCGCTTACCAAATCGCCGACGGGCGCACGACGGTGCCGCTGCGCCTGGAGCCGCTTGAAGCCGTATTCGTCGTATTCCGCAAGGCGGCCGAAGCGCCGTCGCGGATGCTGCCGCCGCTATCGACGACGCCGCTGGTCACGCTCACCGGCGCCTGGGACGTCGCTTTCCAGCCCAGCAGAGGCGCTCCGGCGCAAATCAAGCTCGACGCCTTGAGCTCGTGGAGCGACAATTCCGACGAGGGAGTGAAATATTTCTCCGGAACGGGCACCTACACGAAGACCATCAGGGCGGCGGAAGACTGGTTCAAGACCGGCACAAAGCTGTGGCTCGATTTGGGCAATGTGAAAAACCTGGCCGAGGTGTCGGTCAACGGCAAAAGGCTCGGGATTCTATGGAAAACGCCGTTCCGTACCGATGTCACATCGGCACTCAAGGCCGGCGCCAACACCCTGGAGATCAAGGTGACCAACCTCTGGGTCAACCGTTTAATCGGCGATCAACAGCCCGACGTCAAGAAGAAATACACGTACACCGCACAGCAGTTCTACCGCGCCGACTCTCCCCTGCTGCCCTCGGGCCTCCTCGGCCCCGTGAGGATCGTGAGAACTGAATAGATTCCAGCTCGTATCATTCGGGATCGCGTCTAAAATAAGATTAGGTACACATACCGTATGTGTACCTAATCGTTCTGCGGCCTCGGCTTGGGCACGAAGCGCGGCACCCGTCGGCAATATTCTTCATAGGCCGTTCCGAATCGCTCCCTCAGCTCCCTCTCCTCCAGCCTGACCACGAAATAGATCAACGGCAGACTCAAAACGACGACGATGTAAGCTCCCAAGTAATTCGCGAAGAACGCATATGCCATCACCCACAACAGCACCTCGATGTATCGCGGATTCCTGACCCGGCTATAGATGCCTTCCGTCAGCAGCTTTCCGGGATATTTCTCTTTCGAAAGCTCGGGTATCCCGGAGAGCGCGGCGAACCTCAACTGCATCACCACGCGCCGCTTCAACAGGACAGCCGCCCCAAAACTGATACCGGCAAGGATCATGGTGAACACGTTGGTTCCCAGATCCAGCATTAGCAGTGCTTTGCGAAAAAACCAGGCGCCGATCATATACCCCGCGACCGGGATCCCCAATATGAAATAAGTCCAAACGGGCCCCACCCGGCGCCAAAATGCGGCGAACGGATGAATCGCCAACCAGAGCAGGAGCGACGGCGGAATACTGGATACGACGAGAATCGCGAGGACAAAACGTGCCGAATCCCAGAAGTTCATAGCCTTCCTCCCTGCCGGCGCGATATATTCATCAGAGTCCTATGTCTTAATCCAAGTTTTTCCGGCGAAGCCGGAGCATGGCCGCCGCGCCGAGGAAGGGGCCGGCGGCGAGGAACGTGAACGCCCAGCGCCAGCCGACGAGCCGCGAGACCCAGGCGATGAACAGGATGGACACGACCGTGATGGCGAAGCCGATGCCGTTTTGGATGGTCAGGGCCGTCCCCGTATATTCGGGCGGGCAGGTCTGCGCCGCGAGCGACGAGAACATAGGTGAATCGGAGATGACTAGGATCCCCCAGAGGAGCATAGCCGGAAGGAGAAGCCGGCCGGGCGCGACGAAGAGAAATCCCGACAGGGCGCAAAACAAGAAGCTCCCGGCGAGGGAAACCAAGGCGACGGCCCGCTCGCCGTATCGACGCGAGGCCCAACCGCCCAGGACGCATCCGGCGGCCCCGATGGAGATCGTCAGAAAGACGAATAGCGGGACGGGCGGCGAGGCCGGCCGGCCGGCGCTCGAGAAACTCGCCGCGATAAAGGACGCGGCCAGCGACCAGAAAGCATAGAGTTCCCACATGTGGCCGAAATAGCCGAGGGCTTGGAGCCGGAAATCGCGCAGTTTGAAGATCCGAAAGGCGGCATGAATATCGAAGCGGGCCGCCGTCTGAAGATGCGGTCCGTCGCGGAGCCCGAATTTCACGATCAAAGCGCCGGCTGCGGCGAGGATCGAAGCGCCATACATCAGCATCCGCCAGTCGAAGTCCGCGCCGATTGCGAATAACAAATATGGAACCGCCGTTCCCAGGGTCAGAGCCCCGACCATGAGTCCCAAGCCCCAGCCCAGCCTTTTCCGTTCCCATTGAGCGATGAGCTTCATCCCCACGGGATAGACCCCGGCCAGCGTCATGCCGGTCAAGAAACGAAAGAGGACGGCCGCGGGCAAGCCCGTCGAAAACAGGGCGAAGGCGGCGTTGAACGCCGCTCCCGCCGCGGCCGACAGAAAAAAGACATTCCGGGCCTTGAAAATATCGGCGACATTGAAAATGGCGTAGAGGAACGTGCCCAAAATGAAGCCGATCTGGACGGACACCGTGAGCCAGGACGCCTGGACCTCGCTGAGCGCCCAGGCCTCTTTTAGGGCGGTAGCCGCGGCCGTTCCGGAAAACCAGACCGAGGAGGCAAGCAGGACGGCGAGCGAGATGAGGCCGACGGCGCGGCCGGAATATTTTGGGGACATGTACTTCGGGGACACGTTGTCGACAGAGGAAGCCGAAGGACGTGTCCCCAAAGTATGTGTCCCCAATGTTTACTCCGTCGAAGCTCCCATATTAAAATGAATCCCGGTCCGAAGCAAACAATGATCAAGATCATGGAAATCCAGGCCAAAAGCATCCTCAACAAGTCCAAGATCTACGACTACTGCGTGAACTGTTACACCGGCTGTCAACTGAATTGCCGCTATTGCTACGCCGCCCTGTTCATGCGCCGCTATTCGGGCCATAGCGAGCCCTGGGGAGCGTTCATCGACGTCAAAGTGAACGCGGCCGAGGTCCTCGAGAAGCAGGTGCTCAAAGCCAAGAAAGGCGTGGTTTGGCTGTCGTCCGTCTGCGATGCCTATCAGCCCCTCGAAGCGAAATACAAGCTGACGAGGCGCTGCCTGGAGATTCTGGCCGCGGCCCGCTTCCCGGCCAGCGTCCAGACGAAATCCGTCCTCGCTCTGCGCGAT
>Ga0315294_10009730_pt1 | contig 10548 bp, 6 predicted proteins | sample YL17G13_40_MG_FD_203626 | JGI IMG/M metagenome (GOLD analysis project Ga0315294, IMG submission 203626) | Sediment microbial communities from Yellowstone Lake, YNP, Wyoming, USA - YL17G13_40 | ecosystem: Environmental > Aquatic > Freshwater > Lake > Sediment | place: USA: Wyoming | collected...
CGGGCAAGACCGGATGTAATTAATAATCTTATGCCCTATTATAAAGAACAACGTAACGATGTCATTAATAACCCATATGGTGTTTTACAACTCTACTACGGCGAAGGCGACTATCGTTTTTTTCAGTTACACGGATCTACGATTCATACTTTTAAAGGTGACCTGACTCATAATATCGGTAAAATTCATGAGCTTAAAACTGGCTTAGAAGTAAAAAAGAATTATCTCTATCGAAGATATAATTCCCTTCCTTCTAATCCTAACCCCTTTGTTGATTCGTATGATTTTTACCCATTAAATATTGCGGCTTATGTTCAAGACCGAATGGATTTTGAAGACTTAGTTGTTCGGACAGGTCTCCGATTTGATTATTTAGACCCCAATGCTTATAAACGTGCCAACCCGACTAATATTAGCGACACTTCAAAAATCAAAGCACTAAATAAATATAAGTTATCACCCCGCATTGCTATTTCTTTCCCGATCGGTGAAAAAGCAAAATTCCGATTTTCCTATGGACACTTTTTCCAGACACCCGCTTACCAGTACCTGTATCAGAATATCTCTACTGCCGCCTATAATCGTGGCAATCAAATTATTGGTAACCCTGATTTACTTGCCCAGCAAACAATTGCCTATGAACTCGGCGTTGAAGTACTACTTTCACAAATCTTCGCCTTTGATTTCACCGCTTATTACAAAGATGTATACGATTTAATTGGAACCGGTGTTATTAATGCGGTGCCGACTGGTTATTTTCCAATTCAAAATCAAGCATATGGTAATGTACGTGGTATAGAAGCGACTTTCACCAAACAACTCTCAAACTACTGGTCATCGCATTTCAGTTACGGTATATCCTTTGCCAAAGGAACCGTTTCTTATGCTACCGAATGGTATTATGAACGTTATTATTATGGTACGGATCCGATTACTGGAGTCCCGATGGAACCACCGATTAAAGATTATGCATTAGATTACGATGAGCGTAGTACGGCTAAATTCGATATTGGATGTGATTTCCCGTCCGATTTTACATTTGCTCCAATACGCGATTTAGCCGCAACTCTGCTTTTTAACTATGGTTCTGGTCTGCCCTATTCACCGCGTGAATTAAAAGGTGGTCTTGATGCTGGTAACCGTATCGGTGAAAAGAATTCAGCTCGTATGCCTGCCCGATTTACGACTGATGGTAAAATCTCCAAAGGGTTTGTTATCGCCCATAAGTTAAAGTTTAATGTCGTTTGTGACATCACTAACTTATTTAATACAATTACGACTGAATTCGTTTGGGGATATTCTGGAAAAGGCGATGATGATGGTTATGCCGCAACCCTGATTCCTGCGATTTGGACATCTTCTTCTTACATTACAATTATGGCGAGTACATATCATCCTGCCCGTGATCTAAACTCTGATGGTGTAATCAATGATGTAGAAGAATACATTTCTTACAAAGCTGCTTATAAAGATTTCGTAAATGACCCGCAGAATTTCGGCGCGCCAAGGCAAATTCGATTCGGAATTGACTTTGAATTCTAAGGAGGAAGTCATGAATAAATTATCAATGAAGAAACTTGTTTTTTATTTGGCAATCTGCAATCTTCTAATTGTTTCATCGCTTTATGCCCGCACAGCGATAAATTCAAATCAATCCCATCGTATCATGGATTACAAATGGTATGCAAAAAATCAATGGCGAATGCCAATCACGAACTATGGTACTTTCGGTTATGGTATCAACCGCGCGGGTGGTGAATGGCCTCGTGGTTCCGGAAATATGTATATCTATGGTGCAGGTATTTGGGTTGGTTGCTTACCTACTCGCAGAGAAACTTTAGTTACCAGTGGTTATGACCCGAGTTCTGGTAGAAGTGAATTTACACCCGGATGCTGGGATAATTCTACGACCCCAGGTAGTTATGCTCGCGATTTTGAACGCGTTTATATATATCCCGAAGACTGGCCACCTAATCCGACTGATTTCCCAACAAGTCTGCAGGACTCTTCTGAAACATCCTTAAGAATACCATTAGCCACTGGCGACACGATACACGGCATGTTTTATCCAATACCACGAACTACAGTTTCTACGAGTGACGCATGGGCTGTCTTTAATGACCGCGACATTTCACGTCATGTCAACTCGGATGCTGCGATTGGCGTAGAAATCTATCAGTCAACCTATTCTTGGAGTCTGCCTTGGAACCGTGATATTGTATTCTTTATGCTAACCCTGAAAAATGTATCGGGCAACGAGCTGAAGGATATGTATCTGGGCATGGCGTGCGATGCGGACATCGGTGATGCAACTGATGATATGTGCGGACTAATCTTAAGAAAATATGTCCGAAATCGTGCCGCTACTGATTCGGTCTATGCCGATAATGTCGGTTATGTTTTTGACAGCAATTTTGATGAAGGTTGGGATATGCCTCCCGGATATGTCGGATTTGACTTCTTACAGAGTCCCTACGCTTACAATGATGGTATTGACAATGACCATGATGGTGTCATTGATGAAGGTCCGGATGGAATTGACAATAACAATAATGGACTGATTGATGAACCAGCTGAGCTTGAACAGCTCGGTATGGTATCCTACAAAATCTTTACTCTTGCCGCTGGTGACCCGCGTGATAATTTTGCTCAATACATGGCAATGTCTGGTCATGCCTGGCGTGCTCCTTATGAGTATAATCCTTATGACTCAACTGATGCTGCGCCTGCAGACAAACGATTCCTACAAGCAACCGGTCCTTTTAATTTAAAAGCTGATTCACTAGCGACAGTAACGATTGCGGTAATGGCCGCACCGTCTAACCCAATCGCTGGTGTCGGTGACTTGTACCAGTTGGCTTTGGCATCTTCTGCGGCTCAAGCGGCATACGATAATAACTGGATTATGCCATCTCCACCACCTGCACCCAATGTAACAATGCTTCCCGGTGAAGGTCGAATCACATTAATCTGGGATAACTCGCCCGAAAATTCTGCAGACCGTTTCTATCCCTATGCACCATCACTGAGAAACCCTTTCTACCGTGAATACGATTTTCAAGGTTATAAAGTTTACAAAAGTCTCACCGGTAAAGTTGGTGAATGGCGGCTCTTAGATCAATACGATAAAATTGACGGTATCACTTTTCAGGATACAACGGTCGTTGAATCCTTAAGAACTCATGCAACCGATAAAGGTTTAAGCTATGCGTATATCGACAGTACGAATATCCGACTTGGATTTCCTTACTATTATGCGGTGACCGCATATGATGTAAATACGATGGGTGAAGCACCTGATACATTCTGGTTAAGTTTGGAATCTGGTCTGGACCCAAATGTGACTTATGCACGCACGACACCATCTAATTATTCACCGCCCCAGTTTACAACTTACAGAATCCGCGGCAGTGAGAATTTACAGATGGCTCTGGAACCAAAAGCACTTACAACTTACGCTGTTAAAAACGATACCTTTAATATTAAATTTTTATCACCATTACCAACTGGCGATGTCACTAGTCGAATCCCAATTTATCGTTTCTTAGTGCTGAAACCAAATGGTGATACGGTAGCGAAAATACAAGACTTTGTATTAGACATTCGAGACTCAGCAACATCTGTTTCATTTCATCCGACTGCTTTTGATACGGTTATTACAAATATAAAAGAAGATACTGCAGGTGCGCTCGATACAACCAAAACTTATATGCCAGTTGCTGACCTCGGGTTCACATTATCAATGGATGCCATCCCATTACAGACCTTTGACCATTATGCGGTTGTGTCTGGTAGTTACCCCTTTGATTCTTTACAAATACCGACTGCAATGACTACAAATTCTGCACTTTGGGCGTATCGCGGTTCTGATTATCGAATTGTATTTAAAGAGAAATATTCCGGCGGACCAATAACTGCTGAAGTCTTTGACTTATCATTGAATCAACCAGTACCATACCGTTACTTATCCAGAAGTGTTGCCAATACAACAGAAGCTGATTCTGCTAACGGTTGGAGCTTTAGCACTATCACCAGGGGAAGCGACACATTGGTTTTGGGTACGATTACGACTGGGACCCGCTATTTGAATATATGCGGTGGCAGCCTTTATTTAAATCAAAGTCGCCCGATACTAATCCTGCCCAATATCGGAGACACCTGGATTATCTATTCTGCTCGGATTTCTGCCGCACCATCATATAGCGAATTCCAAATCATATCAATACCAATGCAGATTGCTGATACTAGTGTTAACAAATTAAAGGTTAAAGTCGTACCCAATCCATATTTAGTACGTAACGAATGGGAAAGGCATCCTGATTATCGCAAAATCAAGTTCATCAATTTACCTACTGAATGTACAATTCGCATATATAATTTCTCCGGCGTCTTGGTAAAAACACTTAAACATTCCGCGACCAAAACTGTTGACCCTGGTAATGTTCCGCTCGAATCGGGTGGTGACGAAACCTGGAATCTACTTACCGAATCCGGACAAAAACCTGCTCCTGGTATATACTTATTCCACGTCGAATCCAATGTTGGCAATCAAATCGGCAAATTTGTGATTATTTATTAAGGAGGCGACCATGAAAAACCGAACAATTATTTTATTCTTTATTATACTTCTTGCCTTTTCGCAAAGTTACGCGACATTTACAAAACTCGGCATGTCTGGTATGACCTTCTTAAAGCTTGGTATCGGACGCGCAACCGGGATGGGTGATGCTTTTGTTGCAATTGCCGATGACGCTTCAGCGACATTTTGGAATCCTGCGGGATTAGCCTTAGTTAAAAATCGTCAAGTAATGCTTAACCATATCGACTGGATATTAGATACTCGTCATGAATATTTGACCGCTGCTTTCCCGACCAAAATCGGTACAATTGGTTTTGCCATGACCAGTGTTAATTACGGTGAATTTGAGGAAACAACAATTGATGAATATCAGGGTACTGGTCGTACATTTGGCGCCTCAGACATGGCATTTGGTGCATCATATGCCCGAATGTTTACCGATAAATTTGCTTTCGGTGCATCAGTAAAAGTAATGCAGGAGCAAATTTGGAATCTGGCTAGTTCGGCAGTTGCATTCGATTTTGGTACATATTATAACACCGGTTGGAAAAATTTACGTTTAGCAATGGCAATTGCGAATTTCGGACCCGATGCTCAGTTTTCCGGTAAACAGCTCGATTTTGAAGTCAGTCAACGTGACGATTGGAGCTGGCCATGGTCGTATCGACCAATACCCGCGTCTTATCTGACTGAAAAATTTCCATTACCAGTAACTTTCCGCATCGGCGTTGCTGATGATATAATCAACAATGACAAAAACCGGTTGACCGTTGCTGCTGATTTAGTGCATTTCAATGATGTTAGCGAGCAGGTGAATATCGGTATCGAGTACAATTTTATGAACTTTTTCTTGCGCGGTGGGTATATCTTAAATACTGATTCTGATTATTCAGAAGAACTCGGCTGGCGAAGTGGCTTATCATTTGGTGCGAGTGTCGATGTTAATCTTGTTTCCAATCTTAATATGCAGGTTGATTATGCGTATCGCGATTTAGCTCGACTGGGTGTCTCACATCGCATCGGATTGACGGTTGGTTTCTAAATATTAAAAAATAAACCGGGGACGAGTAAATATTTTGCACACTCGTCCCCTTTATTATTTATGATGGTAATTAAAAACGCAGTTCAGATTTTAACCTTAACCGGAAAAGATTTAGGTATTATTAAAAATGGTTCGCTCTCGATTAAAGATGATAAAATAGCCGTTGTCAAACATCGGACCTCTAATATCCGGCATCAAAAATCTATTGATGCTCAAGGGTGTATTGTTATGCCCGGTTTTGTTGACTGCCATACCCATCTGGTATTTGCCGGTTCCAGAGAAAATGAATTTGCGATGCGGCTCGAAGGCAAAACTTATCAAAAAATACTTGTGGCGGGCGGCGGTATTTTACAGACCGTGTCTGCAACTCGAAAAGCAAGTGAAAAGGAACTGATTGAATTAGCACAAAAACGAATTAACGAATTAATCAGGTGGGGAACAACAACCGTCGAAATTAAATCCGGTTACGGACTCGACACTCCAACCGAATTAAAAATCTTAAGAGTCATAAAAAAACTACAATACTTCAATAAAAATAGAGTTACGATTATTCCGACATTTTTAGGCGCACATGCAATTCCATCTCGCATTAAGAAAATTAAATACATAAATAAATTAATATCCGAAATGATTCCATTGGTCGCAAAAGAAAACCTAGCTCAATTCTGTGATGTATTTTGTGAAAACTTTGTCTTTAATGCCCAGGATAGTAAAAAAATATTATTCGCAGGAAAAAAATTTGGCTTAATCCCCAAAATCCATGCTGATGAAATTGAAAGCTCTGGTGGTGCTGAAATCGCGGGTATTGTTAAAGCAATCTCTGCCGAACATCTTCTTAATCCTTCAGAAAAAGGATTAAGGGCAATGAAGAAAAATAATGTAACTGCTGTGCTATTACCAGGCACGACATTATTCCTTAAGTCAAAACATATCCCGCCAATAGAAAAGATGCGGAAATTAGGAATAACCATTGCATTAGGTTCGGATTACAATCCTGGTACTTGTATGATTTACCAGATGCCGATAATAATCGCACTTGGTTGCTTATTGTACAATCTGAGTCTAACTGAAGCAATTCGTGGCACCACCATTAATGGCGCGAAAGCATTGGGATTAGAAAACAAAATCGGTTCGATTGAGCCCGGTAAAGACGCTGACCTTATTATTCTTGATGTCCCTGACTATAAACATATCCCATATCAATTTGGTAAAAACCTAGTCAAAATGGTAATCAAAAAAGGTGAAATAGTTTTCTCCCGGTCATAAAAATCATATTTAACCAGATGATGGGCGAGCTTGGCATTCTCGGTCATCATCTACCCAACCTTATCGATAGCAGATTAGACAACTTATTAAGCAAGAGAGTATTCAATACGGTAAGTAACTCCTTTAGTAGTACAGGATGGCATGGGGCGGGCAAGCCCCTGGGTTGCCCATCGGGTAGCCCCCTGGCTTACCATCTATGTTGCTGAATGGATTAGCAGGAAGATAACCTATTAAGCCAATCACGCACGGGAGTACCGAAACAAGGTATTATCTTGAAATACTGATGTGATTAGTTATATATCGTTTTTATGTTAGCGGTCTGATGATTATGATTGGTGTACACGCATCACCCTGTCCGGCCGGATTATCATCCAGCGCTTCTTCAATTAATTTGACATCCGCATCTTTTGATGCACTAACTACCCAGCATCCGGTAATATCATTAACATCAACAATTGCTACCGGTGTCTTAATTTTATCCGACAGTTTTTGGGAAACTAATTCTGGGTCTTTGGGTCCCATTATCACGCACTCATAATACTCTTTTAAACCAGCGGTATGCGGTGCATCAATCATTGCAGCTTGTTTGCCGGCAATTTTATAGAAGTCTCCACGACGTTTAAATAATTTCATAATCGCACTAACGAGCGCTGCAAGTAAAATCCTTGCCGAACCTGTCTCTCTTATCGCACATTCCATACTATATGGATTGCGAAGACCGATTCCATAAGGCACCTTACGTACAAACCGCCATAAAATTCTTGCCAATAGCTTTGGTTTAATCTGGTTGGTTGGAATTGCCCTACCCTGAGTCATCGCGACAACACTTTCGCTGATCGTGATAATATCATTGGGTTTCCTGACTTTTACCGTATAGTTTTCTATTACGTCTTCAATATTGTCCTTTTCGGTTATAATATGTGTTTTAATTGCTATGATTGTATATTTTTTCATATTCTTTTATACCTTTAGTCTTCTAAGACTGATATTTCTCTTTACGCTTATTCCTGCATAAACTACCCAGTTAATAAAGAACGGATATTTTTGCTTATAATATTTACTATAAAATATTTTCATCGCATCGTAAAAATGATTTACCGATTTTCTTCTAATTTCGACTGACGCCTGAGTTTTCGCTGATGTCTCTTTTTTTATTCCCGATGAAACTCCTTTATAATGAATGATTTTAGCATCTGGGTAAAAGTATATTTTCCCGCCCGATTGTTTTATTCGATACGACCAGTCAACATCTTCACCAAAAAAGAAATAAGTCTCATCTAAAAGACCGACTTTGTCAATCGTACTTTTGCGTATAAGGTAAAAACATCCACTTGGTGCATCAATTTCATGTGGCTCAGATAGCGATTTGTATGCTAGATGATACTGACCAAAAAATTTGCTTTTGGGAAATATCTTATCAAGTTTTGTATAGTAACACAGCGATGCCCAGGGTGTCGGAAATCCTCGATGACAGGCTGGATCTATTTTGCCATTTTCTAATTCGACTCGGCAAGTTATCGCATCTATTTCTGGATGTTCCACAATAAATCCTAAAGTTTTTTCTATTGCTCCTGAAATATTGTTTGTGTCCGAATTTAAGAGCAAAATAAATTCTCCCTGTACCAACCTCAATGCCTGATTGTTTGCACGGGAAAAACCGTAATTTTCTTTATTTTCAATAAGCTTCACCCATGGCATCAATGATTTAATCGCAGGTACGGAATCATCAACTGATGCATTATCCACCACAAAAACCTCGCAATCCGACCGCTTTGCAATATTCGCAATACTATTTAAACATTGCGTCGTCAAATCTTTCGTGTTATAACTGAGAATAATTATAGATAATTTTTTTTCAGTCAATTGCCAATCCTTTCAGCACTGCTAAGGTTTTTTGGCTGGTTTTGTCCCAATTAAACTTTTTTGCCTGAATAACACCTTTTTCTCTCAAGGACTTCCTCAATTCGTTACTATCCAATACTTCCTGCATTTTTTTTAGTAAGTCGTCAATCGAATTTGGATTAAAATACTTTACTGCTTCTCCTCCTATTTCGGGTAAACTTGACGCGTTACTGCTAATGGTTGGTATACCACAAGCAAGTGCTTCTAAAACTGGCAGTCCAAATCCTTCATATAAAGAAGGAAACATAAAAACTTCTGCGCCGTTATACAGTAAAGGTAAATCGTCCTCTTTCACATAACCTAAAATTTTTACTCGATCTTGAAGCCTCAGTGAATTAGTAATCATAAATATATTAGAAGCTTTCCACCCCTTTTTACCAATAATTACTAAATCGTAATCAACTTTTAATTGTTTGAACGCTTGTAACAAAACCTCATAATTTTTGCGCGGTTCTAATGTCCCAACTGATAAAAAGTATGGTCTTTTTAATCCATATTGACTAATGATCGGAAAAACCTCGTCTTTATTATATGGTCGAAATTTGTCATTAACACCCCCGTAAATTATCGTAATTTTTTCTTTATCTATTCCGAAATAACGCACAATAGCATTCTTGGTATATTCAGACATTGTAACAATATGGTCAGCACTAATTATAGATTGTCTAAAAAATAATTTATGAATAAACAAATTATAACTTGCCATTGTTTTTGGATATAGAACTGATACAAGGTCATTAACTGCCAATACTTTTCTAATTGTATTTGGTAGGTTCAGTGGTAAAACATGTGAAGGTCCAAAAAAAGTTTCTATTTTATCTTTTTTTAGATAACTTTTACATTGAGTCTGGAGCCAAAATGAACCAGGTAAAAGTGTAGTTCCATAACGATAATACCAATTTGCACTATTCCTATATTGGTAGAGTATTGGTCGAGGTGAATACAAATAAATCTGGTCATTGGTTATTAATTTTGGAAGCCTTTCAAGGATATTGGCAAGGTAACGACCAACCCCCCTTGTTTTTTCTCGTAAAACACCAGCATCAATACCTATTTTCATTTATTTATCTAGTCTGTAGACTTCTTCAAATACTTCTAAAAATTGCTGCGCAGCTTTATCCCAGCTAAATCGTTTAACATTTTCTAACCCTTTTTCAATCATCTCTTGTTGTTTATTAACATTAGTCAATACTTCTTTTATCGCGCTTGCAATATCAGAAACACTATAAGGATTTACAAGAACCGCAGCATCACCTGCAACTTCAGGTAGTGAAGATGTATTTGAAGTAATAACCGGAGTTCCACATGCCATCGCTTCAAGTACTGGCAAACCAAAACCTTCATATATTGACGGAAATACAAAAAGCTTCGCTAAATTATAAACTGTAGGCAGATCTTGATAATCGATAAAATCTGTAAAAATTATATCATCCTCTAACATTAATTCTGTAACTACACGAAAAATGTTACTATTCTTCCAGCCATACTTTATTGACCCACCAATAACTAATTTTGGTACATTGGGCAAAGATTTCTTTAAGTCAGCATAAGCGCGGATTACACTTTCCGTATTTTTCTTCGGCTCTAAGACTCCTAAAGTAAAAATGAATTCAGAGGGCAATGCGTATTTATCCCGACTTCTTAAAAGATCTTCTTGAGATTTAATTACCCGAAAACAACTATCGACCCCGATGTAGATTACTTTAATTTTATCAGCTGGTACCGAAAACAGTTTCATCAAGTCTTGTTTGGTTGAGTG
>Ga0315294_10009731_pt1 | contig 10547 bp, 6 predicted proteins | sample YL17G13_40_MG_FD_203626 | JGI IMG/M metagenome (GOLD analysis project Ga0315294, IMG submission 203626) | Sediment microbial communities from Yellowstone Lake, YNP, Wyoming, USA - YL17G13_40 | ecosystem: Environmental > Aquatic > Freshwater > Lake > Sediment | place: USA: Wyoming | collected...
TCCGGCAACTTAGGTTTTTCTGCATCATCTCCTGGTCAAGTCCGGTCATTGAAATTGTTATAAACATACCGCTCAGAAATTGTTTAACAAAGAATCTCTCATTGTGCCAGTCAGTTATGAACATTTTTGAAACAGAGCTGTCAAGAACTGTTTTGGCCAGCTTAAACATGGGTGATCCCAGCTCCCTGCTAATATAAATTACCGAAAGAACTACAGCAAGCAGCATGAATGTCGTCTGCAGCGTATCTGTCCATACTATCGTTCTGATCCCGCCTTTTAAAGTGTAAACAATTATCAGGGTAATGAAAATAAGGACGTTAACCCAGAAAGGAACATTCCAGGCATCAAAAACAAATATCTGAAGCACATTTATTACCAGGAACATTCGCAGAGATGCTCCTAGGATCCTTGACAGGATGAAAAATCCAGCACCTGTTTTATACGACCAGAAACCAAACCGCTGATCAAGATAAGTGTATATTGAAGTTAATTTCAACCTGTAATAAAGAGGCAGAAGAACCAGAGCAATCACAAAATACCCGAAAAGATAGCCAAAGACCACCACCATATAGCTGAACTGGGTCTCCTTCACCCAGCCCGGGACCGACATAAATGTTACCCCCGACAGTGAAGCACCGATCATACCATAAGCAACCACAAACCAGGGTGATATCCTGTTACCTATATAAAATGACTGATTGTTGGCTTTGCGGGCTGTTATCCAGGTGACAGTAAATAAAAGAACCGTATAGGCCAGGAATATTATCAGTATCAGCAATGGTTTCATTGAAAGAAGCTGAAATTAAAATGCAAGGATAACAAAAAGAATGGAAGGCAAAAAATTCCCGGCAGCTTTAGTGAATAGGTAATAATTGAACTATTTTTGTCTAAAACCTTCTGCAATGAGTTTCTCAGAATATCCTTCAAAATTACTTGAAAATGCGGTTAATGAGTTTGCTTCTCTCCCCGGCATTGGAAGAAAAACAGCTTTCAGGCTTGTTATGAACCTTCTTAAAAGAGATTCTGAAGAGGTAAAAAGATTTGGGGAAAGCATTATCCGACTTCACAGGGAGATCCATTACTGCAAGTCCTGCCACAATATTTCCGACAGTGAGATTTGTTCGATATGCAGCGATGAAAAAAGAGACAGATCGCTGATATGCGTGGTTGAAAACATCCAGGATGTAATGGCAATTGAGAATACCCGGCAGTACAGAGGTGTTTATCATGTTCTGGGGGGCATCATATCCCCGGTCGACGGCATCGGTCCGGCAGATCTTAAGATTGACACTCTTGAGGCGAAAGTGAAAACCGGAGGGATCAGTGAGATTATTTTAGCCCTGAGCACCACTATGGAAGGTGATACAACGAACTTTTATCTTTTCAGAAGGCTGAATAAATACAATGCATTTCTGACAACACTTGCCAGGGGAGTTGCCATAGGGGATGAACTGGAATACACCGACGAAATCACTCTTGGCCGGGCTATAAATAACAGGAATCCTTATCATCAATAGTATATTTTGTTAAACATATTTATCTGCAGGTTGTTAATGTATCAAAAACAAATTCATGGCACGGATGAATATTATACTTCCCGTGATGGGAGAAGGAGTTATTGAGGCAACGATAAACAAATGGCTCGTAAAAGAGGGTGCTGAAGTAAAGGAGGATGATCCACTTGTTGAGGTTGCGACCGACAAGGTTGATTCTGAGATACCCTCTCCTTCTGCAGGTATCATTGTGGAAATCAGGGCATCAGAAGGGTCTGTTGTAAAAGTAGGCGATCCGATTGCTGTCCTTGAAAGCAGCATTGCAGTTCAGCCTGAAGAGGTAAAGAAGATCGATAAAGAGGTTGATAGGATCCGCGAGACAATTAATGCTGTTCGGAAAGAGAAAAAAGAGGAACTGCAGGTTTCAAGGGAGATGAAAAGCCGTACTCCGTCCGGTAAGTTTTTATCTCCTCTTGTGAGAAATATTGCAGGGCAGGAAGGGATAAGTTATTCTGAACTGGACAAGGTTACCGGTACCGGGATGGACGGAAGGATTACAAGAGATGATATTCTGAGACTGCTCGATGAGAGAAAGAAAAAATCTTCGGAAGCTGAAAGGAAGGTTGAAAAAGAAGTCCGGCCAGCTGCTTCTCAGGGAGATGAAATAATAGAGATGGACAGAGTGAGGAAACTTATCGCCGAGCATATGGTGATGTCCAAAAGAACTTCTCCCCATGTTACATCATTTATCGATGCTGACGTAACCCGCATGATTAGCTGGAGAAACAGCATAAAAGAAAAATTCCTTGCCAGGGAAGGACAAAAGCTCACCCTGACTCCGATATTTATTGACGCTGTCGCCAGAGCACTGATTGATTTCCCAATGATCAATATTTCAGTTGATGGCAACAATATAATTAAAAAGAAAAACATCAACATAGGAATGGCCACGGCTCTTCCTGACGGAAATCTTATCGTTCCTGTCATAAAGAATGCAAATGAAAAAAACCTGACGGGTCTCGCCCGGGCAGTGAATGATCTGGCTGAACGAGCCCGAAGCAATAAGCTTAAACCAGATGAGATAACCGGAGGTACTTTCACAGTCACCAATTTCGGAACCTACAATAACCTCTCGGGCACCCCCATAATAAACCAGCCGCAAGCGGCCATTCTTGGTACGGGAGCTGTCAGAAAAATGCCGGCAGTTGTTGAAACTCCCGACGGAGACGTGATTGGTATCCGGCATATTATGATATTATCGCTCAGCTACGATCACAGGGTGATTGATGGCGCTCTTGCGGGCCGATTCCTCAACAGGATCAAAGAGATCCTGGAAAATTATACTCCTGATATAGCATAGATATTTTTCCTGGACAGCAATCATCAAATTTATTAATTCGGAGAAAAATAGACTCTGTAAGAATGATTGTTTTCTAAAATTGTTATATTTGTTATGATGATTAAATTCAGGGTAAAAATATTCAGCCTTTTACTGCAGCTTATTACTTTGTTATTCCTGTCTGCTGCTGTCTCTGCTCAATCGAATGTCGAGATGAAAAAGATTTTTACAGAGGCTGAATCATGCAATCTTTTTGAGGAGTATGAGTTGGCTAATCCTCTTTATCTTCTTTTGGACAGCCCTGACAATTTCAACATTAAGTACAAGATCGGGACGTGTTATCTTAATATCCCGGGGGAAAAGGATAAAGCAATCCCGTATCTTGAATCTGCTATCAAGCATTCAAGCTATGATGCAAAGATCAATTCCTTCAGGGAAAAGAGAGCTCCTCTGGATGCCTATTTTTTTCTTGCTAAAGCATATATGATCAACAATGAGCTGGAAAAAGCTCTGAGTACCTTCAACAAGTTTAAAACTCTCGCACAGGAAACAGAGCAAAAGGGCGGGATGAAAAACCTGGCTTACATTGATCAGCAGATCCAGGCATGCAACAATGCCATAAGCAATCAGGAGACTCCCTTCAGGATAAGTAAAAAGAGGCTCGGACCTGAATTCAGCCAGGGTTCAATCAATGAAAATCCAGCTGTCAGCTTTGACGGAAATACAATAGTGTACACTGAGCGAAGAGGTATTTTGAATTCCATCATGTTTTCGAAAAAAATAAGGGGAAAGTGGCAGCCTCCTGTTGAAATCACTTCACAGCTGAAAGCCGGAGATGATTGTTCCACCTGTTCCCTTAACTTCGATGGAACTATTCTTTTCCTTTACAAAACAGATACTTTTGACGGGAACATTTATTCGGCTGAATATGTTGATGGTACATGGACCCCGATTAAGAAGCTTAATAAGAATATTAACACAAAATACTACGAGTCACATGCATCAATCTCAGCAAGTGGGAAAAAACTCTATTTTACAAGCAACAGGGACGGAGGACAGGGAGGACTGGATATCTATCTTTCAGAAAAGGATGCTTCGGGAGACTGGGGCCTTCCAATTAATCTGGGAAGCTCTGTTAATACAAAATACAACGAAGACACTCCTTTCATAACTATTAATGATTCTCTGCTCTATTTCAGTTCAGAAGGTCACAAGGGCATGGGAGGATTCGATATTTTCAGGAGCAATGGATCAGGGACAGCCTGGAAATCGCCTGGAAATCTTGGTTTTCCGATAAACTCAACTGATGATGACAGATTCTTCCAGCCATTCAATAACGACGAAAACGGGTTTTATTCAATAACCACAGACTATAAGAAGAAGGAGATCTTCTATATCACACTGACTAATTCAAGGCTTAACCGTATCTATGATGTGACGGGCAAATACAGTCTCAAGGATACTGTTGTGATATTTGATGAAAAGAATACAATTTACCTGACCGACAAAGATACACGTGACACTCTCGACATAGGTTATCCTGAGAGTCTTACAGGACAATACAACTTTATTGTTGCCCCCGGCAAATTCCGTCTGGTGTATACCGGGCCCGGGTACTACGCGCAACATATTGATACGGCAATCGCAAAGAATACTCCTGGTGGAGTCATTCATCTTAAAGACATCATTCTTGATAAGAACCCGCCATTTGTTTATGAAAAGCTTGATCTTTCAAAAATCCCGGTTGTTGACCAGATTGACCCCAATATTCTTATCAAAAACCTGCGGGTTTATGATGTGACAGAAAATGATCAGCAGGACACAACAATACTTTACTACACTGTACAGGTTATGGCATTGTATAATCCCGTAGACATAAGTTATTTCAGGTATGTTTCAGATATCAAAGTCTTTTACAATGAAGCTGATCTGTTTTACAGATATACCACCGGCATATTTACGGTTAAGGATGAAGCTTATGCGCACAGGGACGACCTTTTCAGCAAAGGTTATCCGGATGACCTGTTCATCAAAAAGGTCACACGCGGAACAGGTGAGAAAGCTGTAACGAGTCAGAAATATTACTCAATACAGCTAAAGGCCACCAACGTTCCGTTGGACATAAATACTACGTTTGCAGGGCTAAAAGGTGTCAGGGAGACAAAAGAAATTGACGGAATGTACCATTATCTTTATGGCCGGTACACTTCAGCCGAGGAAGCCAGAGCTGTTATGCAGAGAAAGCAGATTATTGAATTCAAAGATGCTTTTGTAAGAGAAATTAGCATAATTATTAAGAAATAGCTAAATTTACTATTTGCTGTTTTATTGAAAAATGCGAAGACAAACTACATTTTTAATACCCCGAAAAATGAAACACCTTTACCCCGTTAAAAAATCATTCATCTTAGCGGTTCTGTTAGCCGGCATTGTGCCTCTGTGCGCTCAGGAGACTGCCTTAAAAGACTTTCAGAAAGCCTTTAAGAATGCTGATATGTATTATTATTACGATCAAAACTATCTGAAGGCAGCAAGATTGTATGAGCCACTCCTGAAAAGCAATCCGGATAATTACAACCTGGCGGCCAAACTTGGAATATGCTATCTTAACCTCGATGGCAAAAAAGAAGAAGCCCTTAATCTCCTGAAAAAAGCATCGAAGGGAGTAGTTACAAGTGAGAAGGAATATAAGCAAACAGGAGAGAAAGCCGCTCTTGATACATATTTATATTTAGCAATCGCTTTCCATCGCAACGACAGTCTCCAGCAGGCTCTTACCTTTTTCAATGATGTCAAAAAGAGACTTACTCCTTCAGATACTTATCAGGAGGATTTTATCGATCTTCAGATCAGGAACTGCAGATATGCAATGGAGATGAAAAAGCGGCCTCTGAGAATTATATCTGAATACTTTGCTCCATGGCTTAAAGACTATCCAGGCGCCTGCAATCCAGTCCTTGCCAAAAACGATTCCGTTTTTGTTTTTACAGTCAAGAATGAAGGAATAACTCAGGTTTATTGCTCATATAAAAACAAAAACTGGGGTAGACCCAGCAATATAACAAAACAGCTCGGTGGGTATGACCGGTTTTACACCAACTCAATTACCGGTAACGGAAAACTGCTTGTAATGTACATGGATGACGGCGGAGATGGCAATCTTTACTATAGCCAAAGAAGTGATACTACATGGTCCAAGATCAAAAGCGTAGGGAAATATGTCAATTCAATTTACTGGGAGGCTGACGGATTTATCACTCCTGACGGTAAAACAATGTATTTCTCAAGTAACAGGCCCGACGGTGAAGGAGATCTTGACATATGGACATCTCAAAAGCTTGCCGATGGTTCATGGGATCGTCCGGTGAACTGCGGGAACACCATTAATACGCCATATGATGAAAGCACTCCGTTCTTTGATCCTGAAAATAATGCATTGCTGTTCAGCTCAATCGGTCATATAACCATGGGTGCAGCTGATGTATTCAGATCAATAAAAAGAGGTGGTACCTGGACCCAACCTGTCGGAATGCCTTATGCTTTCAATAACGTCCAGGAAAACACCGATTTTATCCTGAATAACAATGCCCCTGGATTTATTGCCAGCCGTTTTGATGATAAGACCAACATAAGGAATATTTATGCAATTGTTGCTGTTGATCCGGCTGACGAACTTACTAAAGCTTCAGGAACCATTAAGCTTGAAGACGGGATGGAGGTCGATCCGAAAGTTTCACTGATTACATTAAAGAATCTAAAAACCGGAGAAACATTTCAGAATATCTCTGTTAACCAGGACGGATCATTCAATTTTGATATAAAACCTGGTGAGTATGAGGTCTATATTAGCCATGATGGCTATCATACCGATACAATTAGCCTAAGCCTGCCTCTTTACTACTCAGGTAGTTATCTTGCTGTAAATCCATTACTCTCACCTGAAAAGGTTTCAGCAGGTGATTTTCTCTCCATTAAGAATGTTCTGTTTGATTTTGATAAATATGAAGTAACAGAAGAAGCTAAACAAACACTGGAAATACTTAAAAACATAATTATCAATTATCCTGAACTGACTTTTGAGATTGCCGGTTACACCGACGCAAAAGGAAGTACAGAATACAACAGGAGGCTTGCCGACAAAAGAGCGCAGGCAGTAATAGACTATTTCACTATGACAGGGATTGAGGGTGCTAAATTTGTTAAGAAAGCTTTCGGCAAATCAAATTTTGTAGCTGTTAACACCAATCCAGACGGAACTGATAATGCTGAAGGAAGAAAATACAACAGAAGAGTCACATTCGGAATAGTTAATCCAAAAACAGGTGTTATCCTGCGACAGGAAGCCTATACTCCAAGGTACCTGAGACAGCCCAGCTCTATAAAGTACAGTATTATTCTCAAGCAGACAAGGGAAAATCTCTATCCCGGCTATTTTAGTAATCTCATAAAGGATGAAATGCTATTTGTAAGGACAATCAAAACTGATTCTCTCAACTTATATGCTCTGGGTGTATTTTTTAACAGGTCAGATGCTGTAACATACCTCGGGTATTTAAAAGGGATCGGACTCAATGATGCCTACATTATTAACCAATATGATCTGGATAATGCGCCAGAACAGACAGATACGGGATTATTAAATGAAAAACCTGTGCTTACAGAAAAGGTATTTTCAATCCAGCTTAAGGCTACCAGGAGTCCCATCGACATCAGGAAGATTTTCCCTGGTTATAAAGGTGTAAGGGAAATTATTGCTGATGATGGTTTCTATAAATATATATATGGAGAATTCAGCTCTATTGCGAAAGCAAAAGAGGCTCTGATAAATGTCAGGAAAGATTTTGGCGATGCATTTATCAGGGAGGTTAATGTTCTGATAAAAAAATAGGTCAGCGTTATACAGTCTCAATGAAATACAAGGAAATCAGTTTACGGGCCCTTGAGCCCGAGGATCTTGAATTGCTGTATGACTGGGAGAACAACATATCGTACTGGACAATAAGCAATACAATAGTGCCTTTCTCCAAATACACCCTGAAACGTTATCTCGAGGATTCCCACAAGAATATTTATGAAACCGGGCAGGTTCGGCTGATGATTGATCATTTCCCTGATAATGCCACGATAGGTACCATTGATATCTTTGATTTTGATCCGTTTCATAAAAGGGCCGGTATCGGAATATTAATTGCCAATGAGCAATACCGGAGAAAGGGATATGCTACAATGGCGCTTAAATGCCTGATTGACTATTGTTTCAGCACACTGATGCTCCACCAGCTATATTGCGGCATTCTTGCTAATAACTGTGAAAGCATTGATCTGTTTAAGAAAATGGGATTTGTTCAGTCGGGAATAAAAAAGGACTGGGTCAGGTCATCTGACGGTTACCTGGATGAGCATATATTCCAGATCATTAATCCGAATGCTTAATATTATTTCAATCCTGAAGCAAGAAGGCCGCATGCTGCCGATACATCAATACCTTTTGATTTCCTGATCGAAGCTGAAATTCCTGATATAACCAGTTCATGATTAAAATAGTGCATCCTTTCGGGAGAAGAAGAAATATTATCATCCCCGGGAATTGCATGATATGGAATAAGGTTGATCCTGATCCCCGACCCCCGAAGCAGGGCCTTTAATCCCTCGAGATGTTCCTCAGTGTCGTTTGTATCCATGATCATAATATATGCAACGCTCATCCTTCTTTTCCTTCCTGGCTGGTGATCTTTCATTATTTGAATTATCTCATGGGCAGGATATTTCTTTTCAGCAGGAACTGTCCGGTATCTTTCCTCGGGAAAAGGTGAATAGAGGCTAAGTGCAATGTTGCATCTTGACTTTTGAAGAAAACACTTTATCCCGGGAGTGATGCCTACCGTCGAAACAGTTATATTGCGCGGACTTAGAGCGAGCCCCCATTCAGCCGAAAGAATATTGCAAGCCTTCAATACATTGTCAATATTATCCATTGGCTCTCCCATCCCCATAAATACAACATGAGTCACTTTTTCAGATACCGGCAGTCCGAGAATCTGTGTCAGGATATCTCCGGCTGATAAATTCCCTCTGAAACCATATTTGCCCGTGACACAGAAAGGGCATCCCATTCTGCATCCAGACTGTGACGACACACATACTGTGGTTCTTTTATTATCAGTTAGTAAGACTGTTTCAAATTCCTGCCCGCTTTCATTTCTGAACAGGTATTTTGTTGTTCCGTCAGAAGATCTTTTTGAGGCAACAGGTCCATAGATCCCCGGTAATGATATCTTATTTAGTTCTTCTTTAACTACTTTGGATATACCAGGAATCAGCATTATATCACCTATTTTCTTTTTATACAAATAGTTAGCTATTGCTGTAGCCTGAGAGGTATTACATTCTGCAAGAATCCTTATCTCGTCAGCAGTTAATCCGCATAAGCTTCTTTTAATCATAATTGCAGATATTTACAAAAATAATACGATTATCTATACCTTAGTAAATATTTTCTGGATCAAAATAACAGACCAATTTCCTATAAAATGAACAGGATTATCATAGCCATTATCACTTCAATTTTCCTTATCTCATGCATAGGAAAGGATCAGATTAAAAAAAACAATAAAAATTTACAAACCATGATCACAGACTCAACTAAACAGTATGGTTTTAATATTGATTTCCTGAAGAAATATGTTGATGTAATTGAACTTAAGAGCAGCAATTCCTCGGTTGCCATTGTTCCCGGCTGGCAGGGAAGGGTCATGACCAGCACATCGGAAGGAATTCAAGGGTTTAGCTTCGGTTGGATAAATCATAAACTTATTTCCTCCGGAGAAACATTGCCGCATATCAATCCATACGGGGGAGAAGAGAGATTATGGCTTGGCCCTGAGGGAGGACAGTACTCAATCTTCTTTAAAAAAGGAGATGAATTCATTTATGAAAAATGGCAGACTCCGGCGTTCCTTGATACGATTCCATTCAGGACAACCGAGCTTACTGATTCTTCAGCTGTATTCTCGCAATATGTTGAAATAGAGAACTACAGCGGAATTGCTTTTAGCCTCGAAATCGACAGAAAGGTAACCCTTCTTTCTGAGGTTCAGATAATGAAGGAGACAGGAATTGATCTTGAATCAATTAATTTCGTTGCTTATCGATCAGATAATAAACTTACAAACAAAGGAACCGAAGAATGGAAAAAAGAAACCGGCCTTCTATCAGTCTGGATGCTGGGGATGTTCATTCCTTCACCAGCCGTTATGGTTGTGATACCGGTCCGGCAGGGTGATGAGAAGGAACTTGGGGTGGCTGTTAATGACAACTATTTCGGAAAGATCTCAGACGACCGTCTGAAAATCTCGGGCAGCAATATTTATTTCAGGGCGGATGGTAAAAGCCGCGGAAAAATAGGTATCTCCCCCCGGAGAGCCAGGGGAATAATGGGCAGCTATGATTTTGAGAATAACATACTTACTTTGCTTATATGCAAATTGCCTGAAGGGAATACAGAATATGTGAACTCAGCATGGCAGATTCAGGATAACCCTTATTCAGGCGATGCCCTCAATTCCTATAACGACGGCCCTCTTGAAGATGGATCGCAGATGGGTCCATTCTATGAACTTGAGACCTCCTCTCCGGCCGCTGCCTTAAAGCCAGGTGAGAGTATAACCCACAGTCAGATAACAATCCATCTTACAGGAGACAGAAAACTCTTGAGC
>Ga0315294_10009732_pt1 | contig 10546 bp, 8 predicted proteins | sample YL17G13_40_MG_FD_203626 | JGI IMG/M metagenome (GOLD analysis project Ga0315294, IMG submission 203626) | Sediment microbial communities from Yellowstone Lake, YNP, Wyoming, USA - YL17G13_40 | ecosystem: Environmental > Aquatic > Freshwater > Lake > Sediment | place: USA: Wyoming | collected...
GAATCTACAATATCAAGTTACGGTTCCTGCCTAAAGTGGCTAATAACGTCACCGAGGTACAATGGCACAGCACACAAAAAACGACTTACAACGACGACGGCTCGGCCATTGTGGAGTTTTGCGTTGACGGCCTCGGTGAAATAACCTGGTGGATACTCGGCTACGGCGACCAGGTCCAAGTACTTGCACCAAGAGCACTCCGGAACAAAATAATGGAAGTTGCAAAAAATATGGTCAAACTCAATGAAAAAGCTTAAAACTCGAAACTGCTGAATAAATTCACCTTATAATTTGAAATTGTTACTCCACAGTTTTACGCTTTACGTTTTGCACTCCACCTTTCTGCAAAGGCTTGGGGTTTTGTTCTTGAAAGGGGGCGAAATTTTGGTTACAATCCGGAAAAGTTGTCATAAATAAAAACTATACTTCTGTCGAAATCTCATAAGTAAGTTTCTCATAAAATTTATGCCTTCGGCGTGAGCGACTTTGGTAAGCTCAATTGAGCTGCTCAGTCGAACGCCAACGTAGCTCAACGGTAGAGCTCTGGTTTTGTAAACCAGGGGTTGTCGGTTCGAATCCGACCGTTGGCTGTCCTACAACCCAGGATGTGACCTACGCAGGATTCAAGTCTCTCTATAGCACTCTGCTTCCCTTCTTTATTCCCTGAAGGCCGAAATAAAAGGGCCGGTTCTGTAATAAACCGGCCTTTCACCTTCACTCAAAATACGGCATAGTTTTAGAACTTGTAATTCACACTCAGAGCCGCCCAAGTCTCATCCTTATCATCATTGACTGATTTATCCATTGTTACCTGGTGATAAACGCCCGGCGTGAAAGTAAGGTTGCTGCCGAGGTCAACATCTGTCGAGACGCCAAAGACGGCGTTCGACCAATCATGGTCAACATTGTTACCGCCAGGCCCAATACCATCATTATAGACAACCTCAGAGTGAAGCTTTAACACTCTCGGCTGGTTGGTAATCGGACAAGTCGTCTCCAGACCGTAATCAAGCATAAAGATGTGTGCAAAGCCCGAAGCCGTCCCGGTTGTGCCTGACCTGCTTCCAACCGGAGAATCGCTGCTGGATGGCCACATCTTGACAATAGCATAGGCGGGAACTAATCCTTTGACCGGTAAAATGTTCGGCCAGGCCAGAACCGCGTTTATTTCCTGCAGGTCACTATCATGATTGTTCTGTTCCGGAAAGTTGTAATAGACCCACCCAAGCCGGTACATAGTAGCGCAAGGCTGGTCGGCACAGAGCATATTTTGGTAATACAAGGTGTAGTCCCACCGCTCGCCCCTTTCAAATCCATCCGAATTGGCCCTGTGTCCCATCGCGCTGACTCCAAAGCCAGTGCCGAACAAATCGAGGTCAACAGATGGCTGGATTGCGCTCTTGTCTCCATAGATGTCGAAGCCTCGCCAGACATACTTACTTTGATAGGTTACATCAATCACTCCATGCAGCTCACCGCCCTTTTCCTGCGCCAGAGCGGCTGCCGTCATTAACAGGACGGCGGTTAGTACAATTACTTTCTTCATCTCAATTTCTCCTTAAAAAAACTTTTCCTTACAATACCTTATATAATCCTTATATCCATAAACCCCCAAAAAAACAACTCTACCATTTGCCGCTCTTTTTCATTGGTGCCTTGGGGAATTTCTCGAGCTCTTTTGTATATTTCGCTATGTCTTCATCCGGCAGTTCATAGTCGCCGAGCTTTCCTGACAGATATGCGTCATAGCCGGAAAGGTCCATAAGGCCGTGTCCGCTGTAATTGAACAGGATTACCTTTTCTTTGCCTTCTTCTTTAGCCGCTGTCGCTTCATCAATGACAGCAGCAATTGCGTGACTGGTCTCGGGTGCGGTAATTGCCCCTTCAACTCTGGCCCAGGTCAGAGCCGCTTCGTAACATTTAGTCTGATGATATGCCTTCGGCTCAAAGAGGCCTTCAACAATGCCCTGGCATACCAGCGGAGCCATCCCGTGATAGCGCAGGCCACCGGCATGGATTGGAGGCGGAATAAAGGCATGCCCGAGTGTGTACATCGCTAATAGCGGAGTCGTGCAGGCCGTATCTCCAAAGTCATAACGGAACGGCCCCCGCGTCATCGACGGGCAGGCAGTCGGCTCTATCGGCATAATCTTTATTTTGGCACCATTAATCTTATCCGCTGTAAACGGGAATGCCAAACCGGCAAAGTTGCTTCCTCCGCCGGCGCAGGCGATTACGACATCGGGCAGTTTCTCGCCCGCCGCCTTCAACTGCTTCTTTGCCTCAAGGCCGATTATTGTCTGATGCAGCAGTACGTGATTTAAGACACTCCCCAGAGAATAACGGCTCTTGCCTGCCTTGTCGGTTACTGCCGCCTCAATGGCCTCACTGATAGCTATTCCCAGACTGCCCGGCGTATCAGGGGTATCTTTGAGCACTTTTCTGCCGGCGTTGGTTTCCGCGCTTGGGCTTGCAACACAATCGGCGCCCCAGACGCCCATCATAACCTTGCGGAAAGGCTTCTGGTCGAAACTTATCCTTACCATAAAGACCTTGCATTCAAGGCCGAGGAGGTTGCAGGCAAAGGCCAGGGCGCTGCCCCACTGGCCGGCGCCGGTCTCGGTTGTTAATCTTTTGATGCCGAATTGTTTGTTATACCACGCCTGCGGGACAGCCGTATTGGGCTTGTGGCTTCCGGGGGGACTTAGACTTTCATCTTTGTAATAAATATGCGCCGGGGTTTTCAAGTGCTTCTCGAGGGCCAATGCCCTTTTCAAAGGCGAAGGCCGCCAGCGGTACAGGATATTCAGCACTTCTTCCGGGATGTTTATCCACCGCTGCGAGCTGACCTCCTGCTCTATCAGGTTCATTGGAAAGACGGGTGCGAGCATATCCGGCGAGACAGGCTTGCCATCGGGGCCAAGCGGCGGAAGAAGCGGCGTAGGCAAATCCGCCGCCAGGTTATACCACTGACGAGGAATATCGCTTTCTTTTAGTTGAATCTTTTGTTCCATATCTTCAATCTCCCATTAAACCGTTCTTGCAGACAAACAGCACAAACAAATGAGTTATATTAAGGTATTGAAAATTATGCGTCAAATAAATTTAGCCAAAATTTTACTTAACCGAACATATCGACATTGCAAGAAACCAATCACTATTTTTTATAGAGCAGAAATTAAAAAACAATGGCTGCGTAGCCGACGCTGTCATAACTCGTCTCGCCCATTTTGCGAAGCATTATTTCATTACTATTAGTGTGGCCAAGCAACAGGCCCTCGGTTTTGCCAAGTTTTTTCGCCGCTGCGACTGCCGCGGCTGCCGCACCGGGGCCGCAGGCATTACAGTTCTCGGCGGCGCTGGTAAGTATCTGTTCAGCATCGAGCTTGAGGGCCAAATCAATAAACCTCTGGTCATTGACCGTGTCCGCCCACCGCATGCCCTCTAAGCCCGTGCCCATCGGCGTGAAACCATAACGCGGCCCATAGTGGGTCAAATCGGTAGAGCCGATGCAAACAATCTTCTTTTGTCCCTCCCGCTTGATAATCTCACCAACACTGGTACCCAGTGCCACTGCCTGCTCTCTCGGCGGAACCAGAATGGGCAATATCTTCGCGCCGGCAAAGAGATACTGTATAAATGGGACCTGAACCTCGATACTGTGCTCGGACCTGTGGGCGCCGGGGTCGCTGACCGCCGTGCCGGTGCGCAATACGGCATTGGCCAGCTCCTCATCGATAGGGACTTCGCCGAGCGGCGTTACCCAACTGCCAGCTTCATAAACTGCTGGTAAGTTGCCGAAATAGCCGTGGGTAGCCCCGAATATCACAAAGCAGTGGACCTTGTCGTGCTGCTGTTTTACTGCTGAGAAGACCAGTGCTGCCAGACTGCCGCTGAACGTCCAGCCGGCGTGCGGGACAATGCCTGCTACTATCGTTTCCGGCAGGACCTCACTTACTGTTTCTGCCTCGAGGCACTCGTTGATTTCGTCCACGCAGGAATCGTATTGGCCGGGATAAAACTGGCCTGCAACTAAAGGTTTTCGCGTTTGCATTTCCCACCCTTGTATTAACTTGCATTTACGATGCTGAGCCGTTATCATTACCGCGTCCGCCCCCCGCGTCTTCTGTCGAAGGCAGAAACGGGGGCGGATTAAAACTGCTGAAATATTGTAACCCCTTGTAAAGAAAAAACAAATGGTATCTGAAAAAACATCTCCGGTAGCAGTAGTAGTAGGCTCGGATAGCGATATGGATGCAATGCGGGGCTGCATTGAGCAGCTTCGGTTCTTTGGTATTGAGCCGATTGTGCGGGTAATCTCGGCTCATCGCACCCCTCAAATCACCGCCGAATTTGCTACAAATGCGGCCAAAAACGGGATAAAAGTTATCATAGCTGCTGCGGGTATGGCTGCTCATTTAGCAGGCGCTCTTGCGGCACGAACAACGCTGCCGGTTATCGGCATACCATTGATTTCGAGTAGCGGATTAGAGGGGATTGATGCACTATTAAGCACAGTACAGATGCCGCCTGGCGTGCCGGTGGCAACAATGGCAATAGGGGCGGCAGGAGCGAAAAACGCAGCTATTCTGGCCGTGCAAATCCTCGGACTTACCGATAAAAACCTTCAAAAAAGACTCGCCAAGTTCAAAAAGCAGCAGGGAAAAAAGGCAATCGAAAAGGATTCAGCGTCGCAGTAAATTAGCAACCAAAATTAGCAAAATTAAGAACTAAAAATATCCGGATTTTTAGAAAAATCGGGGTTTTTGAGAGAAATTTTGAAAAATGGGGTGGTTGGCGGCAGCAAAAAGTGTGATTTTATAGGACTTATTTGTTTTTGGGCTAAAAATGGGGGTAAAAATTAGCAAAAATTTGCATTTTTTTGCATTTTTTTACAAAAATGAACGTGTTTTGAGCAAAAATTGCAAGAAATTAACCTTTTTTGAACACTTTTTTTGCACTTCTTGACTTTGGGAATAGGAGCGAAGAACGAAGGACGAAGGACGAGGGGAGGCGGAGGACGGAAGACGGACGACAGACGAGGGACGAACCACGAGCGACAAATTAGACGCGGATTTACGCAGATTAACACAGATTTTGTTTTAGCCACGAAGGCACAAGGTACACAAAGTGATTTGCCCGGCTTTGGCGTTCTGCGACAATCCTTTTCTCGAAACAAGTTTCTGCGAAAGGTCATTGCCTTGTCCGCCGAAGTCCCAAAGGACAGGACTTCCTTACGATAAGCCGAGCAAACGAAATCAGACATAGGAGCGAGGTTGGCTAGGGATTTTTGCGGTTTTTATATTGATTTTTTCCTCCCTTTCTGCTATTTTAGGTCCTGAAAATCAAGGCAGGGCTGGCGGAATTTCGTGTGATGATGTAAAACGATGGATGTCCATTGTTTTGATTGAAAGTTGGGCGATTTTGGGGGGTGCCTCGCCAGCACGCTTTGGTTCAGATTCTTTGAAGAAACTTAGGGCGAGAGAGTTAAGGACTTAATGATTTCTTATCGATGATTGCGGTTTTCAGAAAAAGTAAGTTTGGGGGCATAAGATTTCAGATTCAATTCAAAAGTTCCTACATGCGTCTATATCAAGTTCTATTAGTTTGCTATGTCGCTCCCAAGGCGCTGGCTTATCGTAAAAAGTATTCGAAGACTTTCTGGGCTTGATCTCTTCCAGCAAATTACGAATTTCTTCATTCCGCTCTGCTTCTACTTTGACAGCCAAACTTGGAAATATAATCATGGATAACCAGCGATCTTTAACAGGTATTAAATATTCGGGTTTAATATCGTTTTTCTGAATATACTCTTTGAAATCTTTGTCCTCAATATCATTGGGCTTTCTAAATTTGCTGATTACGTCACTTCGATTTAGTTTACTTAGCCTGCCTTCTATTTGTTGAGAATAAATGATTCGCCATTCTGATTCGTCGTAGAATGAATACACCATCGTGATATTAGAAGGGTCTTTTCTCTCCTTAACCATAGGTTTGAGAAAGCAAGCAAAGTAATCATATGGTCTGTATTCGGCCGACTCGCCAAAGTAAGGTGGAAAGAACCAATTTCCTCTCCTCTTGTTTTGGTAGTAAATCATGGGACCGCCTAATCTATCAAATAGAAAAAATCTCTTGAAACCTATGCCCAATCTTCCATATTCTGCTGCATGAGAACGTACTTCCGATAGTTTTAATTCCGTAAAGCATGTTCTTGCTGGATAGGGTCTTTTGATTGTATCTGGGCCAATAGAAAGAAATTCACTTTTTTTATCCTTTGTCATCCACAAACTGAATTTCAAGATATATTTCAATCTACTCAAATATAATTGGGTGACTTTCTTACTTGTTATCGAAGAACTTTCATTTATCCAATCCGGGTCTTTCTTGTCTATATCCCTACCAGTCCAATGTATCAGAAAATCAGAGTGAGCAGGTCTGTAGTTTTTATACATAACATCTTCTCTTTTTTGTATATTCTCGATTTGCCGAGAATTGCCGCAAACCATAGAATCAAGTAATTAAGTTTAATTTGCTTCCAATGAAGTTTCTATGCCGAACAGTTCATTCACGAGAACCGTTCTTTGATCGTCTCTGAACTCAGGAGTATTCAGAATAGGAAATACCCTATCATACCATGCCTGCACATGCTCCTTTGGCTTTCTGAATACAAATCTCATTGGCGGAGCATTTCCACATCCAAACGCTCCTTCAATACGTAATTCCTTATCAAACGGAGGTTTTAATGTGAGAAAAAACTGAGCTATTTCAACCCAAGCACTTGGAGCCAAACGGACTTTATCGTCTCCCAAGACACTAAAAGAGTTCCTATTTTCAAAATAGCGAAATCCCCCCGTCACCTGAGTAAATGCAAAACTGCATCCTGAACCCCCTACATGTATGGCTAACATTGCCGCAAACAAATCATCTGCTATTATTAATCCGATATTAGAAACATTGAGACCCACTCGTATTGTGATCGAAATACCTTTTTTTGTAAGAGGATAAACTAAATAATTTGATTTGAGTTTCGGCTGAGGTCTTCTTCCAAACATACCAACCAAAACATCGTGTGAAACAGGCACAAAATCCGAGCCAGCCCTAATATAATACCTCTTAGTCGATATCTCTTGATGTGGCATATTATCGCTTTTTGATATATATGTGACCGCGAAACCATTTCCTTGCGAGTCGGTTACTAAAGGATAGTTTGTCACTCCGTTATGCGGTGGGATAGTACAACCAGATATAGCACCTTCGAGCCAACTAACAAACCTTCTCACATCATGCACAGGATATTCAGCACTGGCAACATCTGCGCTATCGATACCTCTGGAGCAGTCAACGCCCCAAACAATTACTCCACCTTCGGAATTACCAAAACCGGAAATGGCCTTTGCAAGATTTTTCCGATCATCCGCATGAAGACGCTGGCCACTCCCATTATCCGCAGAACGTTTAAAATCTAGAAACAACTCTTCTGATTGCCTTGTTAGGATGAATTCCTCAATTGCTGTTTTCCCCTCACACTTTATTTTTTCGAAAAGATCTTCTGCTCTTCCCATAATTTCACGAGGAGTTCAACGAATTACCAAGATAATCATTATTGTTAATATGCTTATCCATACTAGCGAACAAGTAATGAATATACCAACGCAGCCAACATTTTATGCAAAAGTAAACAAAAGATAAAGTGGAAAGCAAAAGATGACCCTACAATAAATCTGCGTGATCTATTTTTTAGTCAATAGCCCCCGCGGCGATTGAGCGAGGATTACAGAACTACAGAGATTGTATTACTTGGCATTGCCTCCCCCGAAGAATTTATCGCTTTAACCCGGTATCCAGGTTTTCAGGACCTCAATTTTTTAATTTACCTGACCCGGTATGTCTTAGATCGGGGGCCTCGCATGTTTTAGGCGGGGAGGCAAGATTTATTCTCTGCTTGCCCGCCATTTGTGTGCGGGGACCCTCCGTTTGCTGTTACAAGAAAGCTCGCCTCGAGGGCAGGCAGGGGCAACGCGGAAGCGGAGGGAATCCCCGACAGTGAACCAAGTGAGCAGCATTCGAGGGCGACGGGGAACTGACGGTTTTGGATATCGATCGTATCATTGCATAGAGATTGCCACGGCCTACAAGGCAGGCCTCGCAATGACAAGGTCGTGGTGCGGATTGCGTTGTCCCTTCGACAAGCTCCCCACTTTGCCCTAAACGGTAGGGCTTCGCAGGGCAGGCAGGGCAGGCGTGGCGACAACTCCGCCAGACGAACGGCGGGTAAGCGGCGGGTAAGTATCTGGATTCCCGTTTTCACGGGAATGACAAATTGATGCACGGGAATGACAAATTGATGCGCGGGAATGACCCTCCGACGCCTTTGAGGGGTCGAAAAGAAAAGTAACCTTGACCATGCAGGGTCGAAAAGAAAAATAACCCCCACCAACGCGGGACGGAAATGAAAAAAATAACCCCCACCGCGCGGGGTGGGAAGAAAAGTGACCCCCACCGCGCGGGGTGGGGGCTAAATATGAGATTGCTTCGTCACTTCGTTCCTCGCAATGACGAGGGCATTTTCGATTGTCGATTGACGATTGACATATTCGTATTGCGGGGTGCGTCGCTGGGGCGGCGACTCCGCCAGACGAACCCGCCACACAGATGGCGGGTAAACCCACCACACCCGCCACACGAATGGCGGGTAAACTCCGGCGGGCAAGAGGCGGGTAAACTCTGGGGCGGGGGCAAGAAGATTTCGGATTGCGGATTGCAGATTTGCAATTGATGAAGATTGCCACGGTCTTCGGCCTCGCAATGACAGGTCCGGGGGCTAACCACCGGATTCCGTGGCTTATTTACCCTCAAGCCAATATTCGACAAATTGAGCCAAATCAAACAAATCCACAGAGCCACTTTTATTAAGGTCGGCACCCTCGCACCAGCCGGGACTGACGCAGGTTTGGTCTCTCCAGTGCCCGGATAATTCAACATAATCAACGAAGTCAACCTCCCCATCTGTATTCAAGTCAGCAGGTATCTTCCCACAAATTATAAGCTCAAAGCGGTCTAAAGTGCCGGTATCGGCGTAACGGGCATCGTAAATTTGCAGCCGCCAGGAGCCGTAAGCGTCCAAGCCGTCAAAAATACTCAGAAGACTGCTAGTTTTGGGCCTAAATCGGCCGGTAAAAGGCGGCTGGGCCTGCTCGATCGAAAGTTCGGATTCATCATCAAAAATGGTCTGCGTATAGTTTTCGCCATCAAAATACTCGGTAAGGTTGTACATATTCAGGCACAGCCGGGTCCCTGTGGGGCTTTTCAGGAAAAGCTGCAGATCGAATACACTGCTGTGCGTTATAGTTATGCAGACATCAAGGTCGGCGATGGGAAAATGGTCGGAGATTTCAATAACCGCATCGTCCATCCACCCTCTGGTGTTGTCCGGATCAGCAGGAATCCGCAGATTGAAATCGCCGCCGTAAATATAGACCTGGCCAGCAGAAGCAGTAAGACTGATGCCCACTGTCAGGCCGAGAATTGCAACAATCCATTGTCTTTTGCCAGCGTCCATACTGGCGACTCCTCCAACACCTCGCAACACTTGAGAGGGCTGGTAACCTCCTTAATCCAATCTTTGTGGTAAGAATTCTAATCTTATGGGACGCTGTGTGTCAAGAAAAAAGTGTATTTTTAGAGGGGATGTGCCTTTTTAGCCCCAGAAGCAGGGTTGTGGAGAGAGATTTGTCTATTTTACCTCAACGACCGAGTTATATTCCCCGAACGGATTCAATTCGGTTTGCTCATTATATGGGTCCTGCTGCCACTGGCCATCAACAACCAGCCGATAGCGATACTTGCCTGCGGGCAGCTTTATTTTTGTCTGCCAGACACCGCTGGCGCCGGCTTTTTCCAGTGGAGTCGCGGTCGGCTGCCAATTATTGAAGTCGCCGGCAATCTGGACGCTCTCGGCACGCGGATACAGTGTAACAAATGCCACTGCATCGCCTATCTGGTTGACGCCGTAATAGTCGGAGAGCTTCTCGGCGGTAGCAACGAGCTGAGGCTTCTCTGCCTTCGGAGTCGGTGAGGTTCTTACAGGGAGCTTTGCGGCCTCCAGCAACTCATCGGCGGTGACGCTAATCGATTCAAGCTGGTTGGCTAAGGAGTTCACATATTCGCGGCGCTGCTGTTTGACCTGCGCACCCAAGACTTCCCCGGCCAGTGTGCGAAAATCTCTGTAGCCCTTGCTGGTGGAATCATATTCGCTGATAGGCTGGCCAAAACTTGAGGCTTCCTTGATTTTAGTATTGAAATTAACGACTGTTTTGAACATTCTGTCGCCGAAGTGGCTTCGCAGCTCTCCCAAAATCTCTCTGGCCATCTTCGTTCTTATGTCATACATACTGGCAAGGACCCTGACATCTATCTGCTGGGTGCACCGCTTGCAGAGTATGCTCAGGGTCTCGAGCTGCTTGCTGAGGCCGTGCAGGGCAAAGTAACCTGTCTCGACAGGGACAATAACATCGGTGGCTGCCCTAAGTGCGTTGAAGGTCAAAAG
>Ga0315294_10009733_pt1 | contig 10546 bp, 7 predicted proteins | sample YL17G13_40_MG_FD_203626 | JGI IMG/M metagenome (GOLD analysis project Ga0315294, IMG submission 203626) | Sediment microbial communities from Yellowstone Lake, YNP, Wyoming, USA - YL17G13_40 | ecosystem: Environmental > Aquatic > Freshwater > Lake > Sediment | place: USA: Wyoming | collected...
ACCAGCACGATGTGGACCAGCCTGCGCTCAAGCGCAGCCTGGATGACGTAGTCGAAAGCTGCGTCAACGCCGTGGGGGTGGAGGTGAACACGGCCAGCGCCCAGCTCCTGACCTACGTTTCCGGCCTGGGCCCGCAGCTCGCCGCCAACGTCCTCGCCCATCGCAACGAGAACGGCCCCTTCTCTTCCCGGGGAGAGTTGAAAAAGGTGCCGCGCCTCGGCCCCAAAGCCTTCGAGCAGGCGGCCGGTTTCCTGCGCATCCGGGGAGGAAAAAATCCGCTGGACGCCAGCGCCGTCCACCCGGAAAGCTATCCCGTCGTGCAGGCCATGGCCGCGGACCTGAGCTGCACCGTGGAAGATTTGCTGCGCGAGGAGACGCTCCGCAAGCAGATCGATCCTTCCCGGTACGTTACGGAGAAGACGGGCCTGCCGACCCTGAACGACATCCTGAAGGAGCTGGCTAAGCCGGGGCGTGACCCGCGGCAGGAGTTCGAAGGCTTCCGCTTCGCCGAAGGGATTGAGAAGATCGAGGACCTCAAGCCCGGCATGAAACTGGACGGGATCATCACCAACGTGACCGCCTTCGGAGCTTTTGTGGATATCGGCGTGCATCAGGACGGGCTGGTCCATGTAAGCCAGCTTTCCGACCGTTTCGTAAAGGACCCCCATCAGGTAGTCAAGGTTCAGCAGAAGGTCAAGGTCACCGTCCTCTCCGTCGACCTGGAGAGGAAGCGGATTTCCCTTTCCCTGAAAAAAGAGCCGGGAAAAAAAGAGGGGGAATCAAAGCCGGGAGGAAAAACCCCCTTGGGGGAACCTTCCGCCGCCAGGAAAAAGGGGGAGAAAGCGCCTTTTAATAACCCCTTTGCCAGGGCCTTTCGACGGAAGGAATAAACCCCCTTCCACGACCGGTTGGCCAGAAGATCTTTGGCTGATTGAAAATTAGACTTTCAATTTGACAAAGGCGGCGTTTTCGCCTAAAATATTTGATATGTTTAAGAGAACGTTAGCCGAAAAATTGGCCGCCCTTGCCAATAAGTTTCCGGTTGTATCCGTTACGGGTCCGCGGCAGTCCGGGAAAACGACGCTCACCAGGATGGTATTTAAGAGATACGAATATGTCAGCCTTGAGGAGCCGAATGAGAGGGAGTTTGCCCTGGAAGATCCAAAGGGATTTCTCAAAAGGTTTACCCGCGGAGTCATCCTCGACGAAATTCAGCGGGCGCCATCGCTTCTCTCTTACCTCCAGGGAATCGTGGATGCGGATGATTTGCCCGGAAGATTCATTCTTACCGGTTCCCAGCAGTTCACCCTTATGGAAAAGGTAGGCCAAACTCTCGCGGGTAGAACCGCTATCGTGAACCTCCTCCCGCTCAGCCTCGACGAGTTGCTGGGGGAGTCCTCTTCTGATCCCTGGAAGATCGACATGCTTCCCAATAAAAGAAAGAAGCCGTCTTTCAGCCTTGAAAAAATACTTTACCAGGGGCTTTATCCCCGGATTCATGACCAGGGGTTAGAAGCTCAGGACTGGCTCTCGGCCTATTACCGGACCTATGTGGAAAGAGATGTCCGGGATGTCACCAACATCGGCAATCTGGAGACCTTTCAAAGATTCGTAAGGCTGTGTGCGGGAAGAAGCGGACAGTTGATGAACCTTTCATCCCTGGCGGCCGATTGCGGTATCTCGCATACCACGGCACGGCACTGGATCTCCATCCTTCAAGCGGGTTTTATCATTCATCTGCTCTCTCCGCACTACACCAACTTCTCCAAAAGGCTCATCAAAAGCCCGAAGCTTTATTTCCTGGATACCGGCCTTCTGTGTTATCTCCTCAGAATTCGAAAGCTGGACGATATCCCTGCCCACGCAATGAAAGGGGCGATATTTGAGACTTTTGTTCTGTCCGAGCTTTACAAGGCTTTTGCCCATCGAGGGGAAGTTCCTCCGCTCCACTTTTGGCGGGACCGAACGGGTCACGAAGTGGATGTGATTGTCGACACCGGGAAAAAACTGATCCCGATGGAGATTCGAGCCGGAGAGACCGTCGTGGGCTCTTCATTTGAAGGGCTCAGATTCTACATTTCCCTTGGCCCCCCTGCCTCTTCGCAAGGAGTGCTGATCCATGGAGGAGATACTTTATATCAGCGCGAGAATTTCTTGGTACGGCCTTGGTTTCAGTGTCTGTAATGGGGTTAATTACAGATGCTTACTGCCCCCTTCGATGCATTACCGGCCTGGCAACGATCCATGAAACGACTATGGTGACCGCCGATAGCAAGCTCGTGGAAATTGTGGGAAAGGCAGATCTTACCGGAAACCCCCTCTCCCCTGGCGGGAGAGGGTTGGGGTGAGGGGGATCAAAATGGAAGGTCTTGATATTCCGGGCCATTACCACCCCCACCCTTGCCCTCCCATCATAAAATGCTCTTGACTGTGCGGTAAAGCAAGTGATAATCTGTCACTGCCTTCATAAAAGGAGAAATCCGTGCAGGAGACTCGTCCCGTAACAGCCAGTTCGGGTATACCTGTACGCCAATCAAGCGGTACCTCGGCGCCTGCCCGAAAACCGAAACTCCTCGACCCTTTCCGTGAAGCCCTGCGCTCCCGCCATTACAGCCGACGAACCGATGAGGAGAAGAGCCATTGTTTTTATCAAGTCTTGATAAAAACAAGACAATCCGGCCGCAATAATTGTGTTAGTGTTGGAAGGATTAAGCTTTCATGCAAAAATCGGCAATTGGGATTTCCGTGTCATACAGACCCAAAACTGCTGTCCTAAAGGTCTAACATAGACCGGCCTAAATTATTGTTATGCGGATATCAACTCTAAAGGAGGATGTGATGCCCCTTTCATCAGAGGAAAGAGAACAATTAGCAAATGCGAAGTTTCTACTGGAAAATCCTAGTCTCGCCGTAAGGATCACAGACGCTATCGGCACTCCAATCGAAAAAGGATTTGGGCTGCTACCAGCGGGATGGCAGAGGTCAATTCAAAAAGCTACAAAGAAAGCACTTATGAGTGCTCTAAACGTTGCAGTTGGAACTATGGATAATAAGAAAAGTAACACATCTTCCCCAAAGCTTCATAAAGGCCTCGTTGCATTGTCTGGCGCAGTAGGAGGTGCTTTTGGTTTGCCTGCTTTAGCTATCGAACTTCCGGTCTCAACTACAATTATGCTCAGATCTATAGCGGATATTGCTCGATCACACGGCGAAGAAATATCTAAGATTGAGGTAAGAATTGCGTGCCTCCAGGTCTTCGCTCTAGGGGGTTCGTCTGCTTCTGACAATTCTGCAGATATTGGTTACTACAGCGTTCGAGCTCTTCTTGCTCGCTCCCTATCGGAAGCAGCACAATACATTGTCGAGAAAGGGATTGGTGAAGAAGGCGCCCCTGCAATCGTTCGACTCATAACAAAGATTGCCGCACGATTCAGCATACCGGTTTCTGAAAAAGCGGCTGCACAATCCGTTCCAGTCATTGGTGCTTTTGGGGGTGCGCTTATAAACACAATGTTCATTGATCATTTTCAAGATATCAGTGAAGGCCACTTTACTGTACGCCAACTTGAAAGGAAATACGGCTTTGAAGTTGTTAAGAAGACTTACGAACAGTTGCCCTGAAACTATTTATCACGCATCTAAACTTTTTTATGGGGTCGGACCAAGAGAAATGATTGATTTTTAAGGAGAATGGTGGGGGAAACGGGGCTTTTGGGGGGCTTAGAGCCGCATTTTTAAGGGTAAAATTGCCGAATTTGGATTTGAAGGATGGCTCGGGCAAATCGACATTTTCTTCCTGGATATATCTGGCATATTACCCACTCGTTGCCATAAACGGGAGTTTTTGCTGAAATTTGCCCGGGACCGGCGGCGGTGGTTGGAGTGGCTTTTAGAGGCGAAGAAGCGATATGGGGTTTCCATTCTGAATTATTCGGTCACCTCAAACCACATTCATTTAATTGTGAGAGATCATAAGGGGGAAGAGGCCATTGCTCGATTGGTGCCATTAATTGCGGGGAGGACGGGGCAGGAATTCAATCAGAGAAAGAGACGGAAAGGAGCCTTCTGGGAGGATCGGTATCACGCGACGGCGGTGGAGGGGGATTCGCATTTGGTTCGGTGCATGGTTTATGTGGATTTGAACATGGTACGTGCCGGTGGGGAGAAAAGTGGTGGGAGGGGAGAGCAGGTTTGAATTAAGGGAGGTTTCCGCCCCTTACGTTGATGTTTTTGGGGTGGGAAATGTGGATTTAAGCGGGAAAAACACGTTCTTTTGGAGGCAATCATTCAAAAAATCAGCCTCTTAGCTTGGTCCGACCCCAACAGATAACAGATAACAATTAGCACAAACCTACCGCCTTTAGGCGGTAGTAATTCAGTTAATTAAGAGTATAACTGAAGCTGTCCCCCACCTTGAAACTGCCTGTGGCTGGATCGTAGTAGCGCCAATCCATCTGCACATTCATCCCCTTCACGGTAACCAAGGCATACCCTTCTTTATCATTGTTCCAAGGGGCCGGGGAAGTCCCCGGGGTGATCCGGTCAGACTCATAATAGACCCCGTCCCACCATTCGAAATTGGCGCCGCCGGAACCCGCAATGACCTGGTGGATCGAATGCTGGCCATCGGCGGTTGTAGCCGAGCCATGGGCGTATAGGTGGGTGTGCCCGGTGAAGTAGATCTGCGCTCCGGCATTCCCCAGGGTATTCCAGAAGTCCTCCCGGTTGGCCTTATAGCTGTCCACCGTCCACCCCCAGCGGGTCATAAACATCGGCATATGACCGAAGGCGAATACGTGCGGAAAAGCAGCCGAATCGCGGGCCTGCAGTTGGCTGCTGACCCAGCTCACGTCGTTCCCGCGGTAATAAAACGGAGCGTCTCCTCTGGCGAATTGAGTCTGATCGAGGCCGAAGAAAAAGGCATTTTTATAAACAAAGGTATACTCTCGGCCCGGCCGCTGCGAATTGTCGGTTCTTCCGGCCGGGAGGGCCGGAGCCATAGTCTGCATCCAGGCCGTCACGCAGTTGTCCTCCGTGTCGCCCCAGTATTCATGGTTCCCGGGAATGGCGTAAACGGAAGCTCCGGCATTGTAAACCGGCGCCATGGCTCCTATCCAGGCCGAATACTGGGCGTTCAGTCCGGCCACATCCTGGCCCCGCCCGTCAATGAGGTCTCCCCCCACCATGACCAAATGAACCCCCTGGCTGCGCATATCCATGGCAATCCGGCCCACGGCCGCCAAATTCACGCCGCTGGGGTCGCTGGCATCCTTGTTGTCGCTCATGTAGGCGAATTTCCACTCCGGAGTGGAATCCGAGGATGAGCCGCAGGATTGGAGGGAAACCAGGGCCAGAAAACCGGCCAGCAACAAAATCAAAGCCGGGATTGGTTTCCGACTGTATTTTCTCTTCCAGCCAAATCGATTCAACATGCCTCTTTCCTCCTTCCCAGCCGATCCCCCCGTTCAAGGCGTTTTCCACCGGGGTTATTCAATTCGAAATCGAAACGAAATGGAATAAGCGAGGGGACGTTGTGTCTTGGGTTTCCTTTTAATCCTTGTCACCATCATCCCTCTTCTTCCAATCGTGCAACCGCCTTGGCGATGCTGGACGAGAAGGAAATGGTTTCAGACCTTGAAATGTGAAATAGTCCCGCTCCTCAGATTCTTCAACTTGTCCCGACCCCAAAATCATCATGTGACTCGATTGAACCTGATCTCCTGCTTTAAGCGTTCGTACACATTAAAGACTATGGGGCACACCGAGCAGTTTGAAAATGCCTGGTTGAGTCTGAAAACGAATTCCTTCTTTTGCAGGTGAGGATATGAGCGACAATCATTAGGTCGGCATGAATACAACATGCACAGGTTATTACTTAAGAACGGGCATGGCATTGAGCGAAAAAAATGACCCTCGCCTTTCTCATCGCTGACCAAATACTCGGTCACGAAGTGTTCTTTGGAAACAGCCAGGTGAGCGGCGAGACGTTCAATATCCTTGCGGGTTAGAAGAGGTCGGCCGATCTTGCAGCAATTTGCGCATTGCCGACAATCGATTTGGGCCGATACTGCCTTGTAAACCTTGTGGACGATAGAATCGATATGCTCGATGGTCAGGTCAGAAGCTTTCAAGAAACAGCGGAAAGCCCAATTGACATCTTCCATCCGCCGCGCTAATTCCGAGATTCTTTTGGGGTCTGTCTCAATCTTCATATGCTTTTTTGACCCGAACGATTATACCGGACCGGGATGGAGTTGAAAAATGATACTTATTTTTCTTCCGTAGACTTTAGGCACTCAAGGCATTTTAGGCACTTTCTTTGGTTGCGGCTCTGCCGCCCTATGGCTACTGGTCTTTAATCCCGTATTTTCCCATCCGGTACAGGAGGGCCGAGCGGGAGATGCCGAGGATTTTGGCCGCTTGAATTTTATTTCCCTTCTTCATTCGCAGAGCCTCGGTGATATAGGCCTTCTCCACGTCATCCAGGACAATTCCTCCAGGCGGGATGGAGGGTGTGAAACGGCCCCGCTCTCGCTGGCTCCCTTCCTTCTCGCCGAGAAAGGAGAGATGCTTACCCAGGATCATATCGCCTTTCTCCAGGAGAACGACCCGCTCCACGGCATTGCGCACCTCACGAATATTTCCGGGCCAGGGGTAGGGGAGGATTTTCTCTTCGGCTTCCCGGGAGATTTGCACAAACCTCTTCTTAAACTGGGCGTTGTACCGGTCGACAAAAAAGCGGAAGAGAGGGAGGATATCCTCGCGGCGATCCCGCAGCGGAGGGATGGATAACTTAACCACGTTGAGCCGGAAGTAGAGATCGTCCCGGAAGTTTCCTTTCTTTACTTCAGATTCCAGGATCTTATTGGTCGCCGCGATGATGCGGACATCCGCCTTCTTCTTTTCAATTCCCCCTACTTTAAAATACTCCTTCTCCTCCAGGACCCTTAGAATCTTTACCTGGGCGGAAGGGGAAAGCTCCCCCACCTCGTCGAGAAAGAGCGTCCCTTTTTCGGCGGCCTCGAACTGGCCCACCTTTCCTTTCTCGACCGCACCGGTGAAGGCTCCCTTTTCATAACCGAAGAGTTCACTCTCAAATAGGTCTTTGGGGATTGCCCCGCAGTTGACCGGAAGGAAGGGGAAGGGAGAGCGGGGGCTCAGAAAATGGATGTACTCGGCCAGAAGTTCTTTGCCCGTCCCCGTCTCTCCCTCGATCAGAACCGTGGTGTCAGAACTCCAGGCCAGTTCCACGGCCAGGCCCAGTAGCTCCTTCATCTTCTGGCTGACTCCGATAAACCCTCCCGAACGGAATTTTTCCTGATATTGGGCCCGCAGCCATTCCACTTCCTTTTTCAGCCGTACCCGTTCCAGTCCTTTCTGGACGAGAGTTTCGAGCTGCTCCAGGTCAAAGGGTTTAACGAGGAAATCGAAAGCACCCATCTTCATCAGATTTACGGCCAGCTCAATCGAGCCTTGCGCCGTCATGATGATAACCGGGGTCTCCGGCTTCCCTTCCTTGATTTTCCCGAGGACGGCATCGCCGTTGATCCCCGGCAGCCAGTGGTCCAAGAGGACGAGGTCCGGGTTTTCTCTCGCAAAAAGCTCCAACCCTTCTTCCCCGGTCCTGGAAGTCATGACTTCATAACCCGCGGTGTTGAGGGCGACCTGCAAAGACTCCCTCAAAATGGGTTCATCGTCGATGATCAGAATTTTAAAATTCATGATTTGCTTTCGGCTGGGAAGAGAATGGTGAAAGTTGAGCCCTTTCCTTCCTCACTGGACACATCGATCGTCGCTCCATGTCTTTCCAGAATATTCAGGCTGATGGAGAGACCCAAACCCGTGCCCTCCGATTTGGTTGTGAAAAAGGGGTCAAAGATCTTTTTCAGGTGGGGTTTGGGAATCCCCACCCCGGTATCTCGCACTTCCACGCCAACTCTACCGCCATTCGTGGAGAAGGTTCGGAGGGTTAAAGTTCCCCCTTTTTCCATGGCCTGGATGGCGTTGAGCATGAGGTTGATGAGGACCTGTTGGACCTGGTGGACATCGACATGAACCCGGGGCAATTCCCTTCCCTGTTCAAAGACGGAGGAAATATTTCCCTTCTTTAACTTGGCCAGAAGAATGGCCAGGCTTTTCTCCACAACCTCATTGATATCCTCCGGTTTGAAATGAGAGACCTTCGGCTTGGCGAAGTGGAGCATGTCCTCGACAATTTTCTGGATTTTTTCGATTCCTTCCTGGGTGCTGTCCAGAAGGCGCTTTTCCATCTCGGGGAGGTCCTTTTTCCGTGATAAGATCTGGGTGTTAATCTTGATTCCGGCCAGAGGGTTCCGCAGCTCGTGGGCCACCCCGGCGGTAAGTTCGCCCAGGCACGACAATCGTTCGGCCAAGATCAGCCGCTCCTCGGCTTTTTTCAGATTCGTGATATCCCGGCAGATGCGGGAGACGCCGATGATCTTCCCCTCGGCATCTTTCAGCGGCGAAATGGTCATGCTGGTAATGATTTCCCGGCCATCCTTGGCCCGCCGTTTCACTTCCACGTTGGGGACCATTTCTCCTTTTCTCACCCGGACCATCAGGCCTCTAAGGGACTTCTCCTCTTCCGTCCTGGATTTTTCATCATCGGGGGAGAGGAGAGCGGATAATTTTTTGCCCAGCGCCTCTTCTTTTCCATACCCGTAAATGCGCTCGGCCCCTTCATTCCAATAGATGATTCTTCCCTCCAGGTCGACGACCGAGATCGCATCCCCAGCTTTCTCGGCGACGGACTCCAGAAAGTTCTTGGCCTCGATCAGTTCCTTCTGCAGTCTGACCTTCTCCAGCATCAGGCTGTGGCCTTCCACGGCCCGATGCACGACGAAGGGAAAGGCCTTGGCACATTCCGCCGAGCGGTTGATATAATCGAAAATCCCTTCCTTCATCGCCTCCATGGCCAACCGGGGGTCTCCTTTGGCCGTCACAAAGATGGTGGGGATGCCAACGCCCATCTCATTAAAGCGCCTCAGCCAGCCGAGTCCGGGTCCGTCCGGCAGCGCGTGATCCAAAAGGAGGATGTCAAACTTTTCCCTCCGGAGAATTTGCAGACACCTTTCTCCAGAGGTCACCCTCTCTATATCATAGAGGGAGCTGGATTCCTCCAGGGAGTCATCCAGCATCTTGACGAAGGCAGGGTCATCTTCAGCCACTAAAATGCGGATCTTTCGGTCCAAAGCAAACCTCTCCTAAAATTCCCTGCATCTTCCCAACTTCACGTCTTCTTTTTCTTGTCCTTTCTCCCCCTCTCCGCATCTCGGTGTCTCCGCGTCCCTTTCTACTTGCGCAGTACCCGCTTATCTCCGATGCGCATGGTCAGCTTCTTGGCGTCGAAGTGTTCCATCAGGGGGATGGCGAACTTGCGGGAAACCTGGGAGATCTCCTTAAACTGGGTGGGGGTCATCTCCTTGTTCTGCTGGAGAAACTGGATCAATTTGGCTTCCATCTCCTGCATGGCCTGTTGATGAAAGCACAGGTCCTCTTTTACTTTGACCAGCGTGCCCTCTTTGACCAGAAGCTGGAGGACCGGCTTAAGCTCGCTTTCAGAAACGGCGAGCTCAGCGGCCACTTCCTTCACCAGCGGGGGTTGAAGCTTGCCCTGCGCATAGAGGAGGACCATTTTTTTGCGCAGGTCTTTCTCTTCTTCTTTGAGGGAGATGGTGTGGGCGCTCAGGCGGACCGTCTCTTTTTCCGTGATGATTTTTTTCTCGCCGGTCAAGGTGGAGAGGATATGGTTGAAAAGCCGGGAATCCGCTTGCGGGGGCAGCTTGCTTTTAAGCTCCTCTTTTATCGCTCCGGCCTGGAGGGGATTCTTGCGATGGAACTCTTTCAGGTAATCCAGGCAGAAGCGCTTCAGGTCCGCCATCACCTGGGGGTGAATGTACCGAAGTCGGTCACCGTTGTAACGCAATATCCCGCCCGTGCCGATCAGGGTTTCGACCCGGGATTTTAACTTTGCCGGCAGCAGGTTCGTCCGCATCATCAGGTCGGGCCATGAAAGGCCGGCCGGCCCGGCTTTGAGAAGGCGGACCCTGATCTTTTCATCATCGGAACCCTTCTCCAGGATCTCCATCTCCTCCTTCACCTGCTGGGAGAAGCGTTTATGGCGTGAAGGAAAAGCATCCAAGACTTCTCCTCCGCCTATGGTCAAGAGGGGGGAGTAACTGCGAATGACGAAATGATCGCCGGGAAGGGCCACGATGGGCTTCTCCAGGCGGATCTGCATGAAGGCCTCTTCCCCGGGTTTCACTTCCTCCCGACCCAGGGGGATCGCCCGCCCCAATGCCTCCGCTGTACCCAGATGCAGGCGAACCCGGGTTCGATGCTTGAGGAGTTTCGGAGAACCGGATAATAACTGGAAGACCACGTCCAAAACAGCGGTGGGTTTCAGAGTCTGGGAGAGAACCAGGACATTGCCCCGATCGATGTCCCCCTTTTCCAATCCCTGAAGGTTGATACCCGCGCGCAGGCCCGCCGTGGCCGATTCCACGGGCTTTCCGTGAGCCTGAAT
>Ga0315294_10009737_pt1 | contig 10544 bp, 6 predicted proteins | sample YL17G13_40_MG_FD_203626 | JGI IMG/M metagenome (GOLD analysis project Ga0315294, IMG submission 203626) | Sediment microbial communities from Yellowstone Lake, YNP, Wyoming, USA - YL17G13_40 | ecosystem: Environmental > Aquatic > Freshwater > Lake > Sediment | place: USA: Wyoming | collected...
AGTCTGCAACTCGACTCCATGAAGCCGGAATCGCTAGTAATGGCGGATCAGCTACGCCGCCGTGAATACGTTCCCGGGCCTTGTACACACCGCCCGTCAAGCGATGGGAGCTGGTGGTACCTGAAATCCTCACCTAGTGAGGCCTAAGGTAAAACTGGTGACTGGCGCTAAGTCGTAACAAGGTAGCCGTACCGGAAGGTGCGGCTGGATCACCTCCTTTCTAATTTTTTCTCACGAAAAAATTTAGAAGAAACTGCGCGTGAAATGCGCGCAGGCTTGGCTATTTAATTTTATATTTTAAACGGGAACTACTCTCTAGGTTTAATCAACGTGAGCGAATGGCTCCCGATTTATTGTGTAAAGTGTGATGTAGGACGTGTAATGAATCAGGGCATTACACATTACACATTAAACATTACACGTAAATTCGGGCCCATAGCTCAGTTGGTTAGAGCACAGCCCTGATAAGACTGGGGTCAGAGGTTCGAATCCTCTTGGGCCCACCATTTAAATTTTGCGACAAGCAAAATTTAAATGGCACTTCCCTAACAATTTTCATTAATGAAAATTGTTAGGGACACCAAAACAATGTGTTTTGGTGCTTCGCAGCACCGCGCTTCGCGCGGTGTAATTCGCCGATATGGGATATCGGGCGAATTAAGCGTAATTTTGCGACAAGCAAAATAGCGAGCGGAGTGCATACCAGGTTTTCGGGGATGTAGCTCAGTTGGGAGAGCACATGCTTTGCAAGCATGGGGTCGCGGGTTCAACTCCCGCCATCTCCACCAATTTTTTCATTAATGAAAAAATTGGTGGATGCCGAAACAATGTGTTTCGGCGCCACGAACAGTTCTTTCCGACAAGTAAATTTTTGGTGGCACTAAAGCGACCGTTGCGAGGCGACAAGCCTAGCAGTGAGCGAAAGTGCCACCCAAAAAGCTTATACAATGTTTATACTCATATCTTTGCTGTTAATTACCTTAATCACATTAGGTAATTTGGTTGTTCTTAAAAATAAGAAACTTGCGGTTGCATTATTGGTAATTCTTCTATTAATATGGGTAATATCTATTACATTTACCTTGGTTATGTCTGGCCGTGGTGAATAAAGCATAAATTCGTTTCGCGTTTTGATTACGCGAATCTATGCTCTTTGACAACTTACATACAAGTAACAAGGTCAATTCGTGCTTCGCAATATAATGTTGCTTAGCACGATCCTAAAGTCTCGAAAGAGACGAAGGATCGATCTTGTGAGGTAAAACTACAATAAAAACCGAGAGAATCAGATTTAATGGTCAAGCTACCAAGGGTCTATGCACGGATGACTTGGTTAGGTGAGGCGATGAAGGACGGGGTAAGCACCGATATGTCTCGGGGAGTCGCAAACAGGCTTTGATCCGAGAGATTCCAAATGGGGCAACCCATCACTAGTCATATAGTGATATCCCCCCGATGAATTCAATAGTCAGGGGGAAGCGAAACCAGGAGAATTGAAACATCTCAGTACCCTGAGGAAAAGAAATCTACACGAGATTCCCCTAGTAGCGGCGAGCGAAGGGGGAAGAGTCTAAACCCAGCACTAATTTCGCAAGAAATTAGTGCTGGGGGTTGTGGGACCTCGATATGGGATTGTGGATGGATAGTAGAAGTATCTGGAAAGATACGCTAAAGAGAGTGAAAGCCTCGTATACGAAATCTTGAAGCACCCTAGAGGTATCCCAAGTACTACGGGACACGTGGAATCCTGTAGGAATCTGGGCCGACCACGGTCTAAGACTAAATACTACACCTAAACCGATAGTGCACAAGTACCGTGAGGGAAAGTTGAAAAGAACGGCGGTGAGCCGAGTGAAATAGAACCTGAAATCATAGACCTACAAGCGGTGGGAGGGCTATGCTATCTGCGCAAGTGGATAGAATGCCTGACCGCGTACCTTTTGCATAATGGACCGACGAGTTACTGTGCGGTGCGAGCTTAATCCGCCGTAGGCGGAGAAGGCGTAGCGAAAGCGAGTCCTAACCGGGCGACAATAAGTACCGTATAGTAGACCCGAAACTGAGTGATCTACCCATGGCCAGAGTGAAGTGCCGAGAAATCGGCATGAAGGCTCGAACCCGTCAGCGTTGAAAAGCTGTGGGATGAGCTGTGGGTCGGAGCGAAAGACTAATCAAACTCAGAAATAGCTGGTTCTCCCCGAAACAATTCTAGGGTTCGCCTCGGGTAATTGTTTAGTAGGGGTAGAGTGCTGAATGGGTTACAGGACCTTACCAGGTCGCTGAACCCAACCAAACTCCGAATACTACTAAATTTATCCCGGGAGTAAGACAATGGGGGATAAGCTCCATTGTCAAAAGGGAATCAGCCCAGACCGTCAGCTAAGGTCCCTAAGGATAGGCTAAGTGGTAAAGGATGTGAGCTCGCTTTGACAACCAGGATGTTGGCTCAGAGGCAGCCATCATTTAAAGAGTGCGTAACAGCTCACTGGTCGAGCGACCTCGCGCCGAAAATAATCGGGGCTCAAGCCTATTACCGAAGCTGCGGGTTCACCGACGCAAGTTGGTGAGCGGTAGGGGAGCATCGTCTAATGGTTGAAGCTGTACCGAAAGGAGCAGTGGACGTTAGACAAGGGATTATGTCGGTATGAGTAGCGAAACTGCCTGCGAGAAACAGGCACGCCGAAAGTCTAAGGTTTCCTGGGGAAGGTTAATCCGCCCAGGGTTAGTCGAGCCTAAGCCGAGGCCATATGGCGTAGGCGATGGATAATCCGTTAATATTCGGATACCAGCTAAGTGGCGTTAAAACTCTTTGTATGACGTGGTGTGTTTAGGCCTGCCAAGTGTTGGATGTCTTGGTCCTTTTGGCCGTAAGGCCAAAAGGGGACCCCAAGGTTTTCCGCGGGGGAAGTGTTCTAAAATATGCTGCCGAGAAAAGTATAAAGAGGAGTTGCTTAGCTGTTCGTACCGGAATCCGACACAGGTAGACCTCCAGAGAATGGTAAGGCGCTCGAGATAACCCTCGTTAAGGAACTCGGCAAAATAGCCCCGTAACTTCGGAACAAGGGGTGTCCTTGATTGAAAGGTCAAGGATCTCAGTAAAGTGGATCGGGTGACTGTTTAGCAAAAACACAGCACTCTGCGAACTCGAAAGAGGAAGTATAGGGTGTGATACCTGCCCGGTGCTGGAAGGTTAAGGCAAGGGATTAGTAAGTCGTAAGATTTGCGAAGTCTTGAACCGAAGCCCCAGTAAACGGCGGCTGTAACTATAACAGTCCTAAGGTAGCGAAATTCCTTGTGGGGTAAGTTCCCACGCGCACGAATGGTTTAACAACCTGATCGCTGTCTCAACGAGGGACTCGGCGAAATTGTAGTGGCGGTGAAGATGCCGTCTACCCGCATCAAGACGAAAAGACCCCGGAACCTTTACTGCAACCTGCTATTGGATATTGGTTCAATATGTGTAGCATAGGTGGGAGGCTTTGAAGCTTTGGCGCTAGCTGGAGCAGAGCCGCAATGTGAAATACCACCCTTGTTGTACTAAGATTCTAACCCCTTGCCGTGAATCCGGCAGAGGGACAGTGACAGGTGGGCAGTTTGACTGGGGCGGTTCCCTTCTAAAAAGTAACGAAGGGGCCCAAAGGTTGGCTCAGGGCGGTCGGCAATCGCCCGTGGAGTGTAAGCGCATAAGCCAGCTTAACTGCGAGTCCGACAGGACGAGCAGATACGAAAGTAGGGGCTAATGATCCGGTGGTTGAACGTGGAATTGCCATCGCTCAACGGATAATAGGTACTCCGGGGATAACAGGCTTATCGGGCTCGAGAGTTCACATCGACAGCCCGGTTTGGCACCTCAAATTTGGGGTGTTCCGGCGGTAACGCCGGAAGTGTATTGGCTAATAACGGTGAAGCCCAAAGAGGGAGGGTAATACCGTGGGAAGTCTTACAGAACGCCAAAAAGCGATAATTGTGGGTTGTTTGCTTGGTGACGGAGCTATGCGTTGCAAAACGAACGCTTTATTGGAGATTAATCATTCCATAAAGCAGAGTGAGTATGTAGAGTGGAAATACAACGAATTAAAAGAGTTGGTTTCTACTCAACCTCATAAAAGATTCTGCAACGCAGGTAGAATAGCCTATAGATTTACAACTAAGAGCTTGCCAGAATTAACTGAAATCTATAGAAAGTTCTACGTAACGGGCAAGAAGATAATTCCCGATAACTTAACATTGCATCCATTAAGTTTAGCAATTTGGTTTATGGATGATGGGTCTAAAAGTTATCGCGCAATTTATCTTAATACCCAAAAGTTTAACGTTACAGAGCAGCAAAATCTTGCGTCATTGTTAAGGCAGCAATTTAATATTAAGACATCTCTGAATAAAGACAAAAAGTATTATCGCTTAAGGATTGCAGTTAGTAGCGTAAGCAAGTTTTTAGAAATTATAAAACCTTACCTACTGCCGATGTTCTGTTATAAGACCCCGTAACGACTGATCCCCGATATTCTGTCGGGGTGAGATAGCTGTTAAATTTTTGCAGTTATCATACGCCAACTCCATTTACTGCAGTAATGGATGAAGATATAGTCTAATCCCATGCGAAAGCGTGGACAAGATTGCGATGTCGGCTAATTAAGGATTGGCCCTCTAACAGGCAACTGTTAGAGAAAATTCGGCTAATAACGGTGGACTCCCGGCGTAATGTCGGGACAATACCGTGGGAAGTTGTCCCGCCTTTGGCAGGATTAACCCCGTAACGACTGATCTCGAAAGAGTGAGATTTAACTGTTGTTTTAGGTTGAATCAGACGCCGAGCTCCTTGATATTTTGTGTCAAGGATGATGGTATAGTCTATACCACTGGTAACAGTGGAACAATATGCATCCTATCCTGGGGCTGAATAAGGTCCCAAGGGTCCGGCTGTTCGCCGGTTAAAAGGGTACGCGAGCTGGGTTCAGAACGTCGTGAGACAGTTCGGTCTCTATCTGATGTGGGCGTAAGGATACTTGAAGGGGAGTTCTCTTCAGTACGAGAGGACCTAGAGAAACGGACCCCTGGTGTTCCGGTTGTCCTGCCAAGGGCAAAGGCCGGGTAGCTATGTCCGGAAGGGATAAACGCTGAAAGCATCTAAGTGTCAAGCCCCCCCCAAGAATAGGTATCCCTGTGCCGCAAGGCACTATAGGCTGGTCGTAGACTACGACCTTGATAGGCGCAATGTGTAAGACCCGTAAGGGTTTCAGCAAATGCGTACTAATCAGCCAATCGGCTTGACCGTTAAATCTTTTTTAATCGGTTAATTGTAGTTTTACTGAGTATGTAGTTGTTAAGTTTTTTGATCGGAGAGGTCCTTCAGCTCGCCTTTTCGGCGAGCCTCAGGGCCAATTTTTCCGGCGAATAAGTTCTATAGAAAAATTGGGGTGCTCATACTGGAGGGGAAACACCCGTTCCCATTCCGAATACGGCCGTTAAGCCCTTCAAGGTCGATGGTAGTGTACTCGTAAGGGTATGTGAGAGTAGATAGGTACCCCTTAAATAAAGAAAGCCCCGCTATTTAACATAGCGGGGCTTTCTTTATGTGCAGCGATATGGTTCTAAAAATATTTCTCCGTTTCCATCCAAAGGTAGAAATTGTTTCCGATTTGCTGTATGTTTATTGAGCTTAATATCAACGCTTCCTTAACCATAACCACGCCTTAAGAGGCGGATAAGAGGTAATCTTATTTATTATGTCTTGCAAAGCTTTATTTTGCTGTTTTAGTTCACTATTCCGTTGTTGTAGTGTTGTAATTTGGCTCTGTATAACGGCGATCTCTGTAGGCGTTATTCCCGGAGGTCCCTGAGGACCAGGGATAAGCTGGATATTATCTATTTTATCTTGCAAATTGGCAATCTCGTCTTTGAGAGAACTAAAACCACCAACTTTAATAACCACAACATGTGAGTGCAGGCCGTACATATCCTGGCTATCTTTCTGTAGAACACAGAACATATTCCCGGAATTATCGAAATCAATGGTTTTGATTTTATATCCATTATTAGCATACGCAATTGAACCATGGTAGTAATTATAATTTTTATCAAATATGTAAATACAGTCTTTATCAGCCCAGGTTTCCACAAGATAGAGGCTTCCGTTGTTATCTATTGCAAAGGAGCTCTCTTTTACAATAATCGGAGGCGACATCCCGCCCTCAGAAATAACTTCCTGCGTTAATCCGGAGTAACTAATGGTAAGATAATCTTCTCCATAAGACACCATCGGAACAAAGAACAGGCCTATTAGCAATAATGCAAAAAGTAATTTTTTCATTGTACAAGCCTCCTTTTAATTATATCTGTTATCTATTTTTGAATAGCCCTAAAAAACTTAAGGAATAAGAAGTCTAAAAACTAGAGAACTTCTATCCATAGTATAACTTAAGATATATAAAATTTCAAGTCGCTTAAGACTTTTTTTTGAAAGCGTTTTCAAAACCCCGCAGGCCATTTCTCGATAACCCGCTGTCGTCCCCAGAATAACTTAATTCGCCAAGTGCGAAAATTCTGCTTGGGATTTTTGCTTTGGGGAGGTATAATAAAACGGGAATTAAGAGGCGCTGGGAGTCAGTGGCCGGACAAAAATAATGAAAAGAAAACCGACCTTATTTTTTATCCTAATTTTTATTTTTCTTCAGTTTTTCTCTCTTGCCTATAGCAGTGATATTGTTATTTATGGAGACAGCCGCACCGGCCATGATAATCACCGTCGCCTGGTCAATGCCATCTTAAAACTTAAGCCCGCTGTGGTATTCCATACCGGAGACCTGGTTGAAAATGGAAGAAGGCCCGAGGATTGGTTGATTTTTAACGCGATAACCGCAGGGCTTTTAAAAAGCGCAGAATTCTATCCTGCCCTAGGCAATCATGAAAATAGATCGCCGTTATTTTTTAATAATTTTAATCTCACCCATAATGAATGTTGGTATTCGCTGGAACGCAATGGTATTCATTTCACTGTATTAGATACCACCGCGCCCCTCAACGTAGGTTCTAAGCAATATAAATGGCTTAAATCGGATTTAAGCGGTATAGGCAAGAGAATTAAATTTAGAGTAGTAATTTTTCATCACCCTCTTTTTGATGCTGCCAAAGATAAAGAGGACGAGAAGAAACTAAGGCCTGCCCTATTACCCTATTTCAAGAGATATGGTATTAATGTAGTATTTTGCGGGCACAGTCATAATTACCAGAGGTTTCTCTACAACAATATTTATTATATTGTCACCGCCGGAGGCGGAGCGCCTCTTCATGGCCAGAAAAGAGCCAGTCCATATCTTCAGAAATTTCTTAAAACTTATCATTTTTGTGTATTATCGAATGAGGATAATTTTTTAGTGATTAAAGTTTTTGATATCAATCTGAACCTGATTGATGAATTTAAAGCTCCACCAAGGTAGTTTCCTCTTGATTTATCCAGAATTTAGCAGTAAAATAAAAATGTGTAGCCGGGAAAGTGTCTACAAATAAAGACAAATTCGCGAGGTAGGTAGAAAAAAGGAGGTGTTCAATGGGTAAAAAACAAATCATCGATATCTACAGAATAACGATTTTATTTCTAATGCTATTTTTTATTTGCGGGTGCTCGACTGCAGAAAAGAAGACTATGCCTTTAACTGGGCCTCAACAGGAAAAAGTAGAGAAGCGCAAAAGTGCGGTTAAACAGGATATGAATGTCGAGAAAAACAAGATTGCTGCTGTTAAAAAAATTGTCAAAAAGAAACTAACGTGGGACGTGATAACTTTTCGTGATTTACAGCAGATTGATTTGGATAACGATGGAGAAAAAGACATAGTAGCCGTTTACGTCCCTAGTTTAAATTGCAGTGGAGTTAAGGTAATAAAGGTTACCAAGCATAAAGGAGAAGTCGTATTTAACAAAACTTTTATGACTCCAAATGCAAAAATTGAAATTAAAAATGGTGTTCCTATGATTATAATTAGAGATATAAATTTATTTGCTGGTTTAGGAGCAAAGAAGATTTATCTCTGGAATGGTAACACCTTTGTCCTTAAACAATAAAGGTCTCCCCTTTGTCAAGGCCAAGTTTCTAATCACTCTCATTATCTTTTCCATTTCACTATAAAAACATACCATATTTTTTTAAGATTTAAGTTTTTTAGATAAGATTAAAATTGCTGTTAAAGAAAGCTCTTCTCGCCTGCCAGGTTCATTGTATAGAGGAAGCGATATTCAGGTAAGAACCTCTAGCACGGTAAGTCAAATGCCTGTTTAAGCTAGGTGGAGTGAGGTATTAAGTAAAAGATAAATCAATAACCTTATTCTGACGCAATGTTCGAAAACAAAATTTATAAACCCCATTTCTTGAGACTCTTTATCATCGCGGCAATCTGCTTACTCGTTTATAGTAACTCTCTTAAGGGGAGATTTTTATGGGATGATGATCAGTTGGTATTGAATAACCCCGATATCAGTAACGCAAGATTCGTTTCCATATTCCTTAAGCCGCTCTCAGTTAAATTTAAGAATTACTACCGGCCCATACAGATTCTTTCTTATAAATGGGATTATTTTTTCTGGCATTTTAATCCTTTTGGTTTTCATCTTACCAATGTACTAATCCATATCATTAATGCCTTATTGGTTTACGCTATTATTTATATTATCTCTTGTGACTGGAAGGCGGCCTTCTTCACCGGTTCTATATTTAGCATACACCCATTGCTATCAGAACCAGTAAATTATATCTCCTCACGCTCGGATTTATTAATGGGCCTTTTCTTTCTTTCGGCTTTATTTTTTTATATAAAGATAAAAGGCTCACTCTGGAAAAATAGGTATTTTTATGCTTCTTTATTCAGTTTTACCTTGGCTATATTAAGTAAAGAGGCAGCTTTGATCCTGCCGTTAATTTTGTTGATATATACAGCCATGTTCTTGGGCAAAGAGAAGAGAAGAACCACTCCCTATTTTGCTATCGCCATATTATATATAATCGTCAGGGTAGCTATATTGGTAAAGTCAAAATATACCGCTACTAATCTAGCGTTTATCCCTTTATTGCTTAGTGACATCGCAGTTATCGCAATGTACCTTAAATTAATTTTCCTTCCCTTTGATTTACATAAAAGCTGGATAATGCCATGGATAAGTTCCCTTAAAGATTATCGTCTGACTTTACCTTTCCTTATGCTTGCTACCATAGCTATCTTATGCGGGGTTATGATTAGGAAAAAGAAAATATTTTCTTTTGGTATCCTTTGGTTTTTGGTTCTTCTGCTACCAGTATTAAACATTTTTTTTCCTGTTGGCGTTCCTCTTTCTGAGGCTTGGGTGTATCTTGCTTCCATAGGTATATTTTTGTCAGTAGCTAGTCTTCTGACAAATATTAAACCTCGTTCAACAAGAGTGATTTTTTACCCGTTGTTTATATTGATTATTTGTTTTTACGGTATGTTGACGATAAAACGCAATGAGCTCTGGGCAGGTAATCCTATATATTTCTATAAAGATATATTGAGGCATAACGCCTCTGATATTATAGTCCATTATAATTTAGCTAATGTATGCTTTGAGCAAAAGTTATATGCTGAGGCCGAGGAGGAATACAAGAGAGCCATTTCTCTTGATTCGCATTTTGCTGATGCGCATAATAGTCTGTGTAATATGTATGTAGAACTAGGGAAACTAGATCAGGCCATAGATGAGTGTAAAGAAGCGATAAAAATTAAACCCCACTTTTACCTAGCGCACTATAATTTAGGTAATGCTTATTTTGATAAAAGAGAATATAAAAATGCCATAGAGGCATATCAGAAAGCCACATCGCTTAAACCTGATTTTAAAGAAGCGTTTTATAACTTAGAGTTAGCGAAACAGAAGTTATCTGAGAAAAAAGGTTTAAAATAACCTCTCGCTGCTTGACAAAATATCTATAATATGCTAAAAATAAAAATATGAAAAAGGTGATTGTTTTAGTTGGGTTTTTTATATTATTGCATACGGCGACAGCCTTTGCTGATATTACTATCAAAGCAGAAGTAGATAAGATCAGCATAACTACCGATGAAAATGTTATTTATAAACTTACCATTACTTCTACAGATAAAAATATTCCCCAGCCCCAATTGCCCAAATTTACAGGTTTCGCGGTAATATCGCAGGTTCAGTCCTCAAACATATCTCTGGTGAAAGGTGGCATAAAAACTATTTTAGTCTATGCCTTTGTCTTGACTCCTCTAGATATAGGTAAGTTTAAAATTGAGCCAAGTTTCATCAAAGTCAAAAATAAGACCTGCTCTACGGATACCTTTGAAATAGAAGTGACTCAAGGTAAAAGAAAACCTAACCCCCCACAAAAAGAAGGGCTTCCTTTACCAGAAAAGCCCCCATCTGGATCCGAAGAGCCGCAAGTTACCCCATAATGTAAAATATCTTTCGCGCTTTTGATATTGCCTTATGAATAAAAAAGGCATATCCTCTTAGGTTGATAAACTAACAATTTATTAACCTAACCGGCCAAAATGGCCAGCAAAGGAGGATACGC
>Ga0315294_10009739_pt1 | contig 10541 bp, 10 predicted proteins | sample YL17G13_40_MG_FD_203626 | JGI IMG/M metagenome (GOLD analysis project Ga0315294, IMG submission 203626) | Sediment microbial communities from Yellowstone Lake, YNP, Wyoming, USA - YL17G13_40 | ecosystem: Environmental > Aquatic > Freshwater > Lake > Sediment | place: USA: Wyoming | collected...
CGGCGAGGGAGACTCCACCGCCCGGGTCCGCTGGCCTTCGCAGCCGTACAACCTTCACTACACCCTCGCGGGCCACGCCGCGGCGGGGCGGGAAGACCGGCTGCTCCTGGAGCAGTTACTGCGGTTTGTCGATGACAACCCGGTGCTGGAGTCGGCGGTACTCCGGCGGCGCTTCCTGCTCCACCGGGACGTGTCGGTGAAAGAAACGAGCCGGGGCCGGGACCTTTCGAAGGCGCTCGCCTTCGTGGTCCGGACCCGGCTTACCGGCAAGGAGATCGCGGAAGTCCCGCTCGCGCGCGAACAGGTGACGCGGGTCGGGGAAGGAATCAAAGGAGGGTAACCATATGTCGAAGGAATATCTGCGCCCCGGCGTCTTCGTGGAGGAGGTCCCGGCGGGAGCCATGCCCCTGGAGGGGGTGGGCACCAGCACGGGAGCCTTCATCGGCGTCGCCGTCAAGGGCGCGCTCAACAGACCGAAGCTCGTAACCAACTGGACGCAGTTCGAGAAGCACTTCGGCTCGTACCGGAAGGACTCGTTCCTGGCCTACGCCGTGTTCGGGTTCTTCCTCAACAAGGGCCGCCGGTGCTTCGTCGTGCGCACGGCGTCCGAGACCGCGGCGATCGCCGGGGCCGTGCTCAAGGACCGGGAAGCCACGACCCCGGCCGACACCCTCCGGGTGCAGGCCCTGAACGAGGGGACGTGGGGCAACGCGCTCACCCTCGACGTGAGCGACGGCACCGACGAGCCCACGACCGCGTTCAACCTCGTGGTCAAGGATGCCGGGAAGGCGGTCGAGACCTGGGAGGACCTGACGCTGGCCCCGGACCACGAGCGGTACGTCGAGAAGATCGTCAACGGCGCATCGGCGTACATCCAGGTCACGGACCTGAAGAGCGCGACGGCGGCGCCGGGCAACCGTCCGGCGGTCGCGGCCGGAGCGGCGCTGGCGGGCGGCGTGGACGGCGCCGCGGACCTGACCGACGCGGACATGACCGGCAACCCGGCCAACCGCACCGGCCTGTACGCCTTCGACGAGGTGGACGAGATCAACTCCCTCTCGATCCCGGGCCGCACCTCGCAGGTCATGGTCCAGGCCGGGCTCGACTACTGCGCGGGAAGGTCCGACGTCGGGTTCGTCGCCGACGCTCCCTTGGGCCTGGACCCGATGCAGGCCAAGGCGTTCCGGGAGAACTTCGACTCCTCGTATGGCTACATGTACTACCCCTGGATCCGGATCAACGATCCGCTGACCGAGCGTCCCATCCTCGTGCCCCCCTCGGGACACCTGGTCGGGATATACGCCAGGAGCGACGGGGAGCGCGGGGTCCACAAGGCCCCGGCCAACGAGGTCATCCGTGGCGCGGTGGGAGTCGAGCGGATCGTCACCGACGGCGAGCAGGAATTGCTCAACCCCGCCGGCGTCAACGTGATCCGGGTCTTCCCCGGCCGGGGCATCCGGGTCTGGGGCGCCCGGACGATGTCGTCCAACCCGAGCCTGCGGTACATCCACAAGCGCCGGTTCCTCATGTTCGTCGAGGAGTCGGTCGCCGAGGGCACCCAGTGGGCGGTCTTCGAGCCCAACGACGAGGTCCTGTGGCGCAAACTCACCCGCACGATCTCGGGGTTCCTCAGGCGCCAGTTTCTGGAGGGGGCGCTCTTCGGGACGAGCGAGGAGGACGCGTATTTCGTCAAGTGCGACGAGGAGACGAACCCGGTCGAGGTCAGGCAGGCCGGCCAGGTCGTGACCCTGGTCGGGGTCAACATCGTGGACACCGCCGAGTTCGTGATCTTCCGCATCGGCCAGTGGGACGGCGGCAAATCCATCCAGGAACTCGGATGAAGGAGGCGTAGAGACATGGCGAACGCGAGGATAGATCCTTTCCCCCGGTACAACTTCGTCGTCGAGATCGACGGATTGAGAAGGGCCGGATTCATGACCTGCACGGGTCTGGAGGAGGAAACCGAGGTGCGCGAGTACCGGGAGGGCGGGGACAACTCCACCGTCCGCAAGCTCGCGGGGCTCAACTCCTTCACCCCGGTCGTACTCGAGGCGGGCTCGACCGCCGACGCCGAGCTCTGGGAGTGGCGGCAGCGGGTCAAGCGCTCGGGCGCGCAGGGGAACCGCAAGTCCATCCAAATCATCCAGCAGAACGAGTCGCGCTCCGAGGTCAAGCGCTGGATCGTGCGGGACGCCTGGCCGAGCAAGTTCACGGCGCCGGAGTTCGACGCCTCGAGCTCGGAGAGCGCGGTAGAGACCGTGGAGATTCAACACGAGGGCCTGGATCTGATCGTACGGCCCGGGGCCCTGTAAAAGGAGGGATGACATGAACGAACCGAACACCGCCGGGGAGTATACCTTCACGCTCCCCAAGGGATACACGGACGAGAAGGGTACTCTGCACAGGGAGATCACGATCCGGGAGATCACGGGCGCGGACCAGGAGGCGATGCTCAACCCGGCGCTCAAGAACAACCCCGCCAAGATGCTCACCGCGCTCCTGGCACGGGTGATCGTAAAGCTGGGCACCCTCGGGAGCGCCGACATCGGCACCAACGTGACCGGGCGCATGCTCAAGAGCGACCGGGACTTCCTGATCCTGAAGTTGAGGGAGATCGACGCGGGGCCGGAGATGGACATCGACGTCGAGTGCCCGTCGTGCGCCCACAAGTTCAAGGCCACGCTGGACATTTCCGATTTTTTCGCGAGGTAGGCCGTGACCTCGAAGAGACGGCGCGGCACTTCCTCGGGGCCTCGGTCCTGGCCGGGAGCTTCGATTTCTCGCTCGAACCGGTCCGGCGGGAGGTCGCGTTGATCGCGTACCACTTCCACTGGAGCAGGCGGGAGTGCATGGGCTTCTCCCGGCGGGAGCGGCACGCCTGGCTCGAGGAGATCAAGCGGATCAACCAGGAGATATCCCGGGCCGCCAGGGGCGGGAGGCGGTAGGTGGCCGAGACGTTCACCCTCGGGATCATCCTGCGGCTGCGCGACGAGGCATCCAAGGGAGTCAAGAGCGCCCTGGGCGGGATCGAGAACCTGGGCAAGGAGGCCGAGGAGACCCAGAAGCGGGTCCAGGCCCTGTCGAGAGGCTTCCAGCAGCTCCGGGACACGGGGCTGGGGCTGACCGCCATGGGCGCCGCCGCCGGCGCCACGCTCTACTCCCTGGTCAGGCCCGCGGCGGCCTTGCAGGAGCAGGTCACGAACGCGCTCACCCTGACCGGGGCCACGGGCGAGGCATTCACCCGGATGGAACGGGGCATGACCGAGTCGGCGTTGCGGCTCTCGACCAACCTCGGCATGTCGGCCGACACCGTGGCCGAGGGGTTCTACCAGGTCCTCTCCACCGGGGTTGCGGCCCTGACCCCGGAGTTCGACGCCCTCTCGGAAACCGCACTCAAGATGGCCAAGACCGTGGGGATGGCCCCCGCGGACGCGGTCGAGGTCCTGGCCGACACGGTCAACGAGTTCCAGATGAACATGACCCAGGCCGCGCGCGTCGCGGACGTCTTCTTCACGGCCTCCAAGCTCTCGACCCTGACCGTGCCGCAGTTGGTCGATTCCATGCGCGAGGCGGGGTCGGCCGCCGGCGGGCTCAACATCCCCCTGGAGGACGTGGCCGCCATCCTGGCCGGGTTCGCCTCCAAGGGAGTCAAAGGGGCCAAGGCCGGAACCGCGTTCCGAATCCTGCTGGTGCGGCTCGCCAAGCCGCCCCGGGAGGCCGCCGAGGCGATGAGGAAGCTCGGGCTCCAGGTCTTCACCACCACCGGCAAGGTGCGCCCCCTGATCGACATTTTCAAGGACATGCAGCGCGGCATGGTGGGCATGACCGAGGCGCAGAAGGCGTCGGTCCTGAAGTCCATTGCGGGCGAGGAGGCCTTCGCCAAGCTCGCGGGGGTGCTCAACACCAACCTCGACATCCTCCAGGACTGGCGGAACGCGCTGGCCGAGAGCGGCACGCTCGAGCTCGCGTTCACCCAGAAGATGGGGACCCTGGTCGAGCAGGCGAACGTGCTGTGGGCTTCGGTCAGGAACCTGGCGACGGCCCTCGGCGCCCCGTTGCTGGGACCGCTGACCGGGATCGCGAGCGGGCTGGCCAAGGTCATCCAGGGCCTGGGCAGCTTCGCCAGGGCCCATCCGGTTCTCGGCATGTTCGCCGGGGCCGCGCTGGGGCTGGTCGCCATCGTCGGAATGCTGGCCGGCGCCTTCCTGACCCTGACCGGCATGCTCGGGCTCCTGGTCCTGAAATGGCTCCCGCTCGCCACGACCGGATTCACGCTCATGCGCGGCGCCGCCGCGAAAGCGGTCCCAACGCTCATGGTCTGGAGCAGGGCGGTCTGGGCGAGCGCGACCGCAGGGCGAATCCACCAGGTGATGACCCTGGACCTCGGGGCGGCGCTCAAGTGGCTCGCTCTCTCGGTCTGGGCGAACGTCAAGGCCTTCGTAGCCTGGACCGTGGCCCAGGTGCGGAACGTCGCCGTGCGGGCCGCGCTCCTGGCCGGGCTCGTCGCGACCACGGTTGCCGCGTGGGGAAGCGCTATCGCGTCCAAGGCCGCGGCGGCGGCCCAATGGCTCTGGAACGCGGCGATGACCGCCAACCCCATCGGGCTCATCGTGGCGGGAGTCGCGGCGCTCGTCGCCGGGCTCGTCCTGCTCGTCAAGAACTGGGACGCCGTGGCCGCCGCCGTGGCACGGGCCTTCACGTGGTTCAGGAGCCTCCTGTCCAAGGCCCCGGACTGGCTCCTGGCGTTCGTCTTCCCCGCCGGACTCATCATCAAGCACTGGAACGCGGTCAGGAACGCCATCGGGGCCGTGATCGAGTGGCTCGCGGCCAAGGTGGCGTGGATCACGGAGAAGGCCCGCGCAGTGCTCTCCTTCGCCGGCGGCGCGGGGGCGCTCCTGGGATTTACCAAACCCGCCGGTCCCCGCGGTGCCCCGGCGGGGGGCCAGACGGTCGTTCCCGCCACCGCTCCGGCCTCGCAACGGGCCGAGGCGCGGCCGTCGCTGCCGCCGCGCGCGTCCCCGATGGCCCTTCCCGCGATGGCGCTCGCCGGTGCCGGAACGGTGGACAACTCGATCACAATCGAGGCCGGGGCGATCCAGGTCCACGCCATGCGCGTGGACGAGGCCGCGATCCAGCGCATCGACTACGAGCTCGCCAAGCGCCTCCGGCGCAGGCAGGAGCGCAGGTGAGCCGCTCCCGCGGGTCCCTGACGCCCGTGATGCCCGCCGGGGACACGCTCCGGTTCGAGTACAACCCCACCGAGTTCTCGACCTCGAAGGGCGCCGAGTGGGCCGAGATCGGAATCCCCGGACTGGACTTCCCGCTCCAGCAGTTCGTGCGAGGGGGCTTGAAGACCCTGGACCTGGACGTGTACCTCAACCGGGACTTCTACGACAGCCGCCACGACGTGCGCGCGGCCATCGAGTCCTTCGAGCGGCTGGTCGAGAAGACCGCGGACACGGCGGCGCCCCCGGTGTGCATCTTCGAGTGGGGCCCCTTCAGCTTCACCTGCGTCGTGGGCACCCTGGGCGTCAAGTACACGATGTTCGATCCATACGGCGAGCCGATCGAGGCCACCCTCTCCCTCGCCCTGCGCCAGTACCGGGAGAAGAAACAGAGCTTCAAGCTTCCTCCCCAGCCGGTCTCGCGCAAGAAGGGCGACCCGGTCTTCTCCGGGAGCCTGGGCAGCGGCTCCGCGCTCGCCCACCCCGACGAGAAGGGGCCGGCATCCGCCAAGGGGCTGGTGGAGAAGGGACAGGCCAAAACGCATACGGCCCAGAAGGGCGAAAGCAACCAGTCCATCTCCTCCAAGCACTACGGCGTGCCCGACCTCTGGCGGGCCGTCGAGTTCGCCAACCGCGGACGCAGGCTGGCGGACAACATGCGGTCGATCGGGTCGGGAGAGCGGTACATCATCCCCGACCTCGAGAACGCCGCCGAGATCATGGAGCGCACGACCGGGTTCCCGCCCGAGGTGCGCCAGTCCCTGGGGACGGGCAGGCAGGGCATCACCCAGGTCGACCGCCTGGTATCGGCGGTGCGGCGATGACGACCGGCCTCAACCCCCGCAGGCGGATCGTGATCGAGGGCCGGGACGTCGCCGGCCTCCTGGCGGACGATGTGATCTCGGTTTCCGTCGAAGACCACGTCGAGGATGCCGACGCCTGCACCTTCGAGTTCACGAACCGCCGGGGCGAGTGGCTGGACCACCCCCTGTTCGAGCGCGGCAACCGGGTCGAGGTATTCATGGGATACGGCGACCGGCTGGCCGGGCTCTTCGACGGGCTGATCACCGTGATCGAGCCGCACTTCCCCGAGGATAACGTGCCCACGGTCACGATCACGGCCTACGACAAGAGCTACCGGATGCGCAAGAAGGGCGACGCCGACGGCTCCTTCCCGGACATGGACGCCAACCAGATCGTGCGCGCTATCGCCAAGAAGTACGGGTTCAAGGAAAGCCAGATCGTGACCCCGGACGAAGCCCCGAAGCGGGCCTTCACGTCCCAGGAGAGCGAGGACGATTGGCACTTTCTCAGGAACCTGGCGTCCTCGACCGGGTTCGAGGTGTACGTCGAGAGCGGGAAGCTCTACTTCCGGTCCGGGAAGCGCCGTCCCGCCTCCATCGAGGGCGTCTACCGGTACGGTGAGAACCTCAGGAGTTTCGAGCCCTCGTTCTCGGTCGAGAAGCCGCCGACCAAGGTCATCGTGCGGGGGTGGGACGAGAAGAAGAAGGAGGCCTTCGAGGTGGCCGTTCCCGACGACCTGACCGAGAGCGAGCGGCAGGTCCTGGGCGACCAATCCGCCTCCCAGGTGATCGAGGACGAGTTCGGGGAGAGCGAGCGGATATTGCAGAACGTGGTCGCCGAGGACCGGAACCACGCGCGCGACATCGCTCTCGCCTACTTCACCTCGAAGGAGTACGAACTCGTGACCGCGATCGGGGCCTGCGCGGGCGACCCGGAGCTCAGGGCCAAGCGGCTGATCGCGATAGCGGGAGTGGGAACGAAGTTCTCGGGCACGTACTACCTCACCCGGGTCACGCACACGCTGGACGACTCCGGGTACCTGTGCGAGTTCGAGGCCAAGCGCAACGCCATCTCGCGGGCGGATCTCAAGCGGGTCCGGGAGGCGCACAAGGCCAAGGCCCAGGGGTACAACGTCCAGGTCCTGCCCACCCGGTACATCGGGGCGGGAACATAACGGTGGACCTCCTGAGCGAGCTCACCGATGAGGACCTGAAGGACATGAAACGCAGGAAGTTCGGCCTCTACCGCGGGATCGTCCGCGACGTCGCCGACCCCGAGAACCTGGGCCGGGTCCGGCTCGAGGTTCCCGAGGTCTGGGGCGGCGGCAGGCTCTCGAACTGGGCCTCGTACTGCAGCGCTTTCGGCGGGGGCGGCGCCGGGTTCTACCTCCTCCCCCGGCCGGGCGATGGAGCGTGGATGCTCTTCGAGCGCGGGGAGCCCGCCAGGCCGGTCTGGATCGGGTTCTGGTTCAACTCCCAGGACAAGAGGCCCGAGCCGGGGGGGAAAGAGACCCGGGTGCTGCGGTCCAAGGCCGGCCACCGGATCGTGTTCGGCGACGAGGAGGGCAAGGAGTACGTCGAGATACAGGACAAGGCCGGCGGATTTATCAGGATCGACTCGGCCGCCGGCGGTGTCACGGTGAGCGCGGGCAAGACCCTGACCCTGGAATCCAAGGCCGACGCGATCAAGATCAACTCGGAAGGCGACGAAATCGTGGTGGAAGCGGGCAAGAGCCTTCTGCTGGGTTCCGCTTCCGCCGCCGAGCCGCTCATCCTGGGCAAGGCGTTCAAGACCTTCTTCAACCAGTTCGTGACCATGTTCAACAACTTAGGAATGACCTTCGACACCCACACCCACATCGGCAACATGGGGGCGCCGACGAGCCCGCCGAGCGCCCCGTTCGGCCAGAGCCAGCAACAGATGGCGGACGACGTGCTCTCGGCCAAGACCATGACGGAGGCGTGAAGAGATGACCCCCGACGTGGATCGCTTCCTCGGCCAGGGCTGGGCCTTCCCGGTCGCCGTCGACGCCCGGGGCGGCATCCGCGCCAGCGCGGGCGAGGAGGACATCAGGCAGGCCTGCCGGATCATCCTCGGCACGCACCCAGGCGAGCGGGTCATGCGGCCCGAGTTCGGGTCCGCGCTCGACGGCTTCGTTTTTGATCCCAACGACTCCGCGCTGGCCGGCCGCATCGGGTTCTTCGTCAGACAGGCCCTCGAGCTCTGGGAGCCGCGCATCGAGGTGAAAGAGGTCAAGGCCGTCCCCGACGGCCGCCGCGTCGACCTCGACATCCGGTACACCGTCCGCGCCACCAACCGGGAGGACAACCTCGTCTTCCCGTTCTTCGCCGGGGACCTGCCGTGAGCGTCCAGGGGCGGCTCATCCCGGTGCCCAACCTGGACGACCGGGACTTCCGGGCGATCCGGGACGCCATGGTCAAGGCCATCCCGGAGAAGACCCCGGAGTGGACGGACTGGAACCTCTCCGACCCCGGGATCACGCTGATCGAGCTCTTCGCCTCCCAGGTCGAGGAACTGACCTACCGCCTGAACCAGGTCCTGCCCAAGCACATGAAGGAGTACCTGAACCTGATCGGCGTGACCCTGACCCCGCCGTCGACGGCGGCGGTGTTCTGCTTCTTCAAGACGGCGGTCAAGCCGACCTTCACGATCACGGTCCCGAAGGGGTTCCAGGTGGCCACTGCGGCGGCGGGCGGCGAGGAGGAGCAGGTCTTCTCGACCGATTCGGACCTCGTGATCAGCCCCGCCCGGGTCCACGCCTGCTTTGCGGAAAGGCAGGGCGTGCTCTTCAACCTTACGGCGGAGGCCCTTGGGACAGCCGGGCCGTTCAATCCACTGCCGGACGTCGCCCCCGGCGACGTCCTCTACCTCGCCTACAACGAGAACAACTACTTCCAGAAGCTCGTGTTCGCCGTGGACCAGCCGGTCTCCGGGGTCGCCGGGGCCTGGGAGTACCTGCGCGCGCACCCGGACGGATCGACGAGCTGGGACGGGGTCACGGTCAAGGACGGAACAGAAGGACTCACGGCTTCCGGCGCCGTCGAGTTCGAGATACCGGCCGACTGGGAAGCCGGCGCGGTGGGCGAAATGCGCGGGACCTGGCTGCGGTTCCGGGTGACCGGCATGGAGGCTGGCGGCGCGTTCGCGACCCTCGCCAGGATCGACCTCGACGAGGTCTTCGGCCGGGTGGCCTGCTCGAACGCCTCCGAGGTGGCCGAGGAGATCCTGGGCTCCAGCGACGGCTCCATCGACCAGCGGTTCTACATCTCGAATGTTCCCGTGCTGGACCTGATCCTCCTGGTGGACGAAGGCGGCGGGTTCCAGGTCTGGCGCGAGATCGAGGACCTTGCCTCCTCCGGGCCGGGGGACAAGCACTTCGCCATAAACAAGGGGACGGGGACGGTCATGTTCGGGGACGGCCGCCACGGCCGGGTCCCGGCGGCGGGGTCGAACAACGTCAAGGCGGCCCCGTACCGGTTCGGCGGCGGCACCAAGGGCAACGTCGGGGCGGGGACGATCACCCGCCTGCGGGACTCCCACCCGTTTGTGACGTCCGTCACAAACAAGGAACCAGCCGCGGGAGGCGGCGACGAGGAGACGGTCGAGGACGCCGTCGAGCGCGGGCCCACCGAGCAGATCAAGGCCCGGCACCGGGCTGTCACCGCCGAGGACTTCGAGACCCTGGCGCTGGAATCCTCGTCGGCAATAGCCCGGGCGAAGACGCTCCCGCTCTACGACCCGGCGGAACCTGACGTCCCCAAGCCCGGGCTGGTCTCCGTGATCGTGCTCCCCAAGGGTGGGGCGCCACTCTCGCTGGCGTTGCGCGCCCAGATCATCGCCTTCCTGGACACGCGCAGGCTGGTCACCACCCGCGTCTTCGTGGTCGAGCCCGGCTTCATCTCATTCGACGTGGCGGTCCGGGTGGCCAAGAAGCCGGAGGCCAACCCGGTCACCCTTGAGGCCGAACTCGTGGACGCGATCCGCAGGTTCTACGACCCCGAGACCGGGGGCGACACGGCCCTGGCCGTGGACGCCGCCCGCGGGCTGGACACGGAGCCCGGCGAGGGCTGGCCGTTCGGCCGGCACATCTACCTTTCCGAGTTCTACGAGCTCGTGGAGCGGATGCCCGGGGTGGACCACGTGGAGGAGATCACGACGCCCCTCGGGAACATCGCCGTGGCCGGGCAGCAGCTCCCCCGGCTCGGGGCCGTGACGGTCGTGGTGGTATAGCCGTGCCGGAGCGATACGCCCAGACCCTGTACTCAAGCCTGCCGGCCATCTACCGGCTCGAGGACAAGACCACGTTTCTCAAGCGGCTGCTCGAACTCTTCGGCGAGACGCTGGACGGAGTCGATGACGAGGTGTACGGCTTCCACCGGCAGTTCGACCCCGCGCGGTGCGACGAGAGGTTCCTGCCCTGGCTCGCCTCGTGGGTGGCACTCACCCTGGACGAGACCTGGGACGTCCCCAAGCGCCGGGCGCTCATCGCCC
>Ga0315294_10009742_pt1 | contig 10538 bp, 8 predicted proteins | sample YL17G13_40_MG_FD_203626 | JGI IMG/M metagenome (GOLD analysis project Ga0315294, IMG submission 203626) | Sediment microbial communities from Yellowstone Lake, YNP, Wyoming, USA - YL17G13_40 | ecosystem: Environmental > Aquatic > Freshwater > Lake > Sediment | place: USA: Wyoming | collected...
CGGGTGGCAGGTCGAGGAACGGAGGCCTGCCGGGTGAAGGCCCGGCTGCTGGACGCGGACGGGGCATCGGTCTGGGACGCCCAGGCGTCGCCGCAGGTGGACATTGACGGCGCGTGCTTCTCCCTCTCCGGCAGCCTGAGCGGTCCCCGGCTCTGGTCGCCGGACCAGCCCGAGATGTACACGCTGGTCGTTCACGTCGCAGGAGGCGGGGAGACCGAGGGTGACGTCCGGACGCTGCCGATCGGATTCCGGGAAGTTCGGGTCGAGGGATGCCGGATCCTGCTGAACGGTCGGCCGATCCGTCTGCGCGGCATCTCCCGGCACGAGGCGTACCCCCACGTGGGGAACGCCGGGATCGATCAGCTCGCCTTCGCCGACCTCATGCTCCTGAAGCGGGCCGGAGCCAACCTGGTTCGTCTGGCGCATTATCCCCACGACCCGCACGTCCTGGACCTCGCCGATCGGCTCGGGATCCTCGTGTTCGCGGAGCTGCCGACGGTCTGGCTGGGCGAGGAGCAGATGGCCGATCCGGATGTCCTGACGCGGGCCGTGGCGACCTACGACGCCCTCTGGCGGCGGGATCGGCATCACCCCAGCATCATCCTGTGGGGGCTCCTGGACGAGTGCGCCACCCGGACGGAGGCGGGCGAGCGGTTCTTCGCGCGTCTCGCCGCGGAGGTGCGGCAGCGCGACCCCGGCCGGCTGATCACCCAGGCGTCGGAAACCCCCGACGGCGATCGGTGCTACCAGTACTCCGATGTGCTCGGCCTGAATTATTTCCACGGCTGGTATGCAGACGCGCCCATCGCGGAGTACGGGGAGGCGCTGGATCGCCTGCACGCGAACTTCCCCGACAAGCCGATCCTCCTCTCCTCCCACGGGGCGGATGCCATCGCGGGCTTCCGATCGTTCCACGGCGCCAAGTGGTCGGAGGAGGCGCAGGCGGCGTACCACGCCGCGGTGATCGCGGAGGTGCGGCGGCGGCCATTCGTGGCCGGCCAGTCCATCTGGCTGCTCGCCGATTACCAGGGGCCCGCCTGGCGCACCGCCCGGTTCACGCCCCTGCAGCGGCCCAAGGAGCAGAACAACAAGGGGCTGCTGGACGAGTACCGCCGCCCGAAGCTGGCCTACGATCGGGTCCAGGCGCTGTACCGGGCCTGGGCGGACGAGTGAGCGGCATGCCCGCCGCCCGCCCGCGTCGTGCCCGCCAGCCGCGGGTCACCATCTCGGACGTCGCGCACCGCGCCGGCGTCTCGCTCGCCACGGTTTCCCACGTGCTCAACCGTGCGAACGGGCACGTCGGCGGGGCCACGCGCACGCGCGTCCTGCGGGTCATCCGGGACCTGGGGTATCGCCCGAGCGCCGTGGCCCAGAGCCTGGCGGCACGCCGGACCCAAACCATCGGATTGATCGTGGCGGACGTGGCCGATCCTTTTTTTGCCCCGATTGCCATGGGGGTCGAACAGGCGGCGGAGCGGCAGGGGTACGGCGTCCTCCTGTGTCAGGCGCCCAGCCTTGGAGCGGAGCGCCGGTACGCCGGGGTCCTCGAGGCAAAGCGCGTGGACGGGGTGATCCTCGCCTCCCACTCCGTCCGCCAGCCCAACACGCATCTCCTCGGCCTCGTCGCGCGGGGCATTCCCGTGGTGGCGGTGAACAGGCCGCTGCCCCCCTGCTCGGTGGATTGGGTGGGCTTCGATTACGCCGGCGCCGGGGCCGCAGCCGTGGCACACCTGGTGAGCCTGGGCCATCGGACCCTCGGCTGCGTCACGGGGCCCGTGGCCGGTCGGCGGGCCTACCTGTCGGCCAAGGGAGCGGAGGAAGGATTTCGGCGAGGCGTACTGGCGGCAGACCTGCCACTGGTCCGCCGCTGGATGATCAGCGTCCCGTTCTCGTACGAGGCCGGGTTCCGTCTGGCGCAGCGAGTGGCACGCTGGCCGGGCCGTCCGACGGCACTCGTCGTCGGCAGCGAAGACTTGGGCCTGGCCATCGTTCGTGGCTTGCGGGCGACCGGGCTGCGCGTGCCGCAGGATGTGGCGATCGTCACCCTGGGCGACGCCCCGTTCGTTGCGTATACGGAGCCGCCGCTCAGCGCGGTGCGCTTCCCCTTGGAGGCGAGCGGGCGGCGGGCCGTGGCGCTCTTCCTCCAGCGGCTGCAGAGTCCCCACCATCCCCCCGCCCGAGAGATCCTGCGGGGGGACCTCATCGTCCGGGAGTCGTGCGGCGCGCGCACGGTCGCCACTGCCTCGGCGGGCGCGGGCCGGCCGCCCTCCCGGATCGCAAAGGAGCGAGCATGAAGATCACGGTTGAGCAGGACGCAGAGACCATGGCCAAGGCGGCCGCCGAGAAGGCGGCGCAGATCCTGCGCGAGGCGATCCTGGTGAGGAAGCGCGCGGCGTTCATCGCGGCGACGGGCGCCTCCCAGTTCGACTTCCTCAAGCACCTCGTGGCGGCGCCCGGGATCGCCTGGGACAAGACGACGATGTTCCACCTGGACGAGTACCTCGGCATGTCGGCCGATCACCCGGCGAGCTTTCGGCGGTACCTGCGCGAGCGCCTGACCAGCCAGGCCCCCATCGGCAGCGCGCATTTCATCGCAGGGGATGCCGTGGACCTGGCGGCGGAGCTCCGCCGACTCAATCAGATTCTGCACGCGACTCCGATCGATGTGGCCTTTGTGGGCATCGGGGAGAACGGGCACCTGGCCTTCAACGATCCCCCGGCGGACTTCACGACGGAGATGCCCTACATCATCGTGCCGCTGGAGGAGGCCTGTCGGCGCCAGCAGATGGGGGAGGGCTGGTTCAAGAGCCTGGACGAGGTCCCGCGCCTGGCGATCTCGATGTCCATCCGGCAGATCCTGAAGGCGGGTCACATCATCTGCACGGTTCCCGAGAGACGGAAGGCGAACGCCGTGCAGGCATGTCTCGAAGGGGTGGTTGAGCCGATGGTTCCCGCCTCGATCCTGCGGATGCATCCCTCCTGTCATCTGTTCCTGGATCCGGAGTCCGCCAGCCTGCTCCAGCCCTCGACGCTCTCCGCCTGAGGGGCGGAGGGCGTCCGCGGAGCCGGTCCCGGTGCTCGGGTCAGCGACTCGGGCTGGGCTCGGCCAGCCAGCGCGCGGTGCGCAGGAGGCGGGGCTTCGCCTGGGGCCGCGTGGCCGGATCCCGAGGGTCGAAGCCCATTTCGTCGCGGGCCTGACAAGAGGCCGTCAGTGTGCTACACTTCCCGCAGTCGGCAATACTCTCACACCCAGGAGGACAGCATTATGGCGAAAGCGGTTTCGATGGCCGGCATCTTCCCTCCCATTCCGACGCCCTTCGATGCGGCGGAGGAACTGGATCTGAAGGCGTTGGCCAGCAACTTCGAGCGGTGGAACAAGACGCCGATCCACGGCTACGTGGTCCTGGGCTCCAACGGGGAGATGACGTACCTCTCCGAGGCCGAGAAGCTGGCAGTCTTCGAGACCGCGCGGAAGCACATCCCCTCGAGCAAGCTCATGATGGCCGGCTGCGGCTGCGAGTCCACCCACAGCAGCATCCAGCTGGCCAAGAAGGCGGCGGCGATCGGGGCCGATGTGGCCCTGTTCATCAGCCCCTGCTACTACAAGTCCCGGATGGACAACGCCGGTCTGACGGACTACTACACTCGGTTGGCCGACGTCTCCCCGATTCCGGTGAGCGTGTACAACTTCCCGGCCAACACGGGAATCGACATGTCGGCGGAGCTGGTGATCAAGCTGTCCCAGCACCCAAACATCGCCGGCGTCAAGGACAGCGGCGGCAACGTGGTCAAGATGGGCGAGATCATCAAGAACGTTCGACCCGATTTCCAGGTCCTGGCCGGCTCGGCGGGGTTCCTGTATCCTGCCCTGTGCCTCGGGGCGGTGGGTGGCGTCTTGGCCCTGGCGAACATCGCCCCGCAGCAGTGCTGCGACATCCTCGCCTTCGCCAAGGCGGGGAAGCACGAGGAGGCGCGGCAGCTCCAGCTTCGGATGATCGCGCCCAACACGGCCGTCACGGCGGGGTTCGGGGTGCCTGGGCTCAAGGCTGCCATGGACATGCTCGGCATGAGCGGGGGCAAGCCCCGGAGCCCGATGCTCCCGCTCGGCGAGGAGCAGAAGGCCAAACTCAAGACGATCCTGCAGACGGCGGGGATCCTGGCGTAGAAGCGGGAGCCTCGAGCCGAGAGCCGCGTCCCGTCCGGGTCGGACGTCGGGGCTCTTGGCTCGCGGCTCGCAGGAAGGGGGTGCACCGGATTCGACGGGGACACGGGGGTAAAGGCGGCGTGCCGAGTCCCCACCGGCTCGTAAAAGGTGGGAAAAACACAACTGCCAATACCGAATTGGCCCTCGCTGCCTAACTAGCAGCGACGTCCTCCTCACTTCGCCTGCCGGGTGAGATCAGGGCGTCAGACAGGTAGGCTAAGCCGGCCGGCCCTGGCCCGGGGGCGGTCGGACGAAAACCAACGGGCTGGTCGTCGAGAGCCCTGCCGACGGGGTTGCTCGGCGGCGAGACACAAACGCCGGCTACGCACGTAGAAGCCTTTACTGACAGGTTCTCGGACGGGGGTTCGACTCCCCCCACCTCCACCAGATACACGGACGGGCTCCCCCTGGGGAGCCCGTTCCTTTTTGAACACACGATGGGGGACTCAGATCGTCCGGCGGCCGACCACGGCTGCCTCCAGGGCGCGCCGGTCCACGCGCGAAAGGCTCCGCTCCAAGGCCGGCGCGAGGATGGGCGTGTGCGGGATGACCACGAGGTGGTCTGGGATGAACCAGAGTTCATCCTCCGTGGTCATCCAGCCGGGGTGGATCTGATCGAAGCGAGACAGGTTCACAGGCCGAGAATAGGCGCGCAGGGTCCGGTCGCCGCGCAGGTTGATGTAGTCCTCGAAGTAGCTCATGACCAGCTCGCGCAGCGTGCGGTAGACGGGCACGCGGCAGCGCAGCCCCGAGAAGTTGGACTTGGCGATGGCCCCCCAGTGGCCCTGCACTTGATACACGGCGATGACGTGATCCGTGTCCTGGACCGCCTCCAGGTCCAGCAGGAGCGGCGGGAAGCCCAGGACGCGCAGCGCGGCCGCCGCGAAGATGGCCCCCTCCAGGCAGTGGGCCGTCCGCTCCGTCAGGACGCGGCGCGGCGACCAAGCCGTCTTCGCGAGGTGGTAGGGCATGGCATCCAGGGCGCGCTGGACGCCCATCGGCGAGCCCAGCGCGCGCAGGCTGCGGAGTTCCTTCCGGGTGAAGCCGAAGTCGCTCATGGGTCTGTCGCCGTCAGGGTGTCCGCGAGAAGAGCTTCGCCCGGGGCTGGAATTCCACGTTGGCGTCCAGCGGGAAGATGGGGCGCAGGCAGCGGGTGTGGCCCAGGCTCCGGAGGTTGGCAGACGTCGCCCCCGGGGCGTCCACGTTGACCAGCCTCGCCGCCCACGCCTTGAAGAACCGCTCCTGGCAATGGGGCGACTTGACGACGACCGCGTCGAAGTGGGTCGGGTCCTGGCCGTGGGCGAGGAAGAGGGAACGATCGTAAAGGCTCACGGCGTGGCTGCTGACCACCAGCGTGATGCCGTCAACCTCCAGGACTGCCGTCCGGCCGGAGTTCCAGATGTCTCCGTGGGACTCGCTCCGGAAGCGGCCGTCCGAGATCATCCGGACGTGCGCCGTGACGGGGAGGGGCTGGTGGCGCTTGGGGTCGAGGGCGCCGCCCACCTGGGTCTGCACCAGGCTGCCGACCCCTGCGGCGAGGGCCGCCTGCACGGCCGGCGGATCCACCATGGGAATGAGCGCCCGCTTCGTGTAGCCGTGGGCAAGCAGGGCGCGCAGGATGGCGTTGCTGTCGCCCGGCGCGCCCGAGCTGGTGGCGTCGGCTGCGTCGGTGAGGATGATCGTGCCCGCGGTGGCGGTGGCGATGCGCACCGATTCGTCCAGGCTCGTGAGCGGCTGCTGCAGCCGCTCCCGCACCCGCCAGAACTCCTCGGCCAGCCGCACCGCCTCGCGCTCGGCCCGCGCGGCGTCGCCGTCGGTCACGACCACGCTCCGCGAGCAGAGGCCGGGCACGTCGGTGAACGGGTTGCCGATGAACATCCCGGCCACGAGGCCGCCAGGGCTCTGCTCGACGGCCTGGGCCTGCCGGATGATCTTCCCCAGGAGGCCGGTCTCGGTGATCAGCTCATCCCCGCGCACCAGGGCCGGGATGGTGACGGCCGCCGTCACCGGCCTCACCTCACGGGCCAGGACACGGAGGAGGAGCCGCGCGGCGCGGGCACCGGTCTCGAAGAAGTCCACGTGCGGGTAGGTGTGGTACATCAGGACCGCGTCCGCGTGCTCGAGCATCCGGTCCGTGAGGATCCCGTGCAGATCGAGGGAGACCACGATGGGGATCTGTTCGCCGAGGATCTGGCGGGTCTCGGCCAGCAGGAACCCCTCCGTGTCGTGTTCGTTCTCGGCCTCCATGGCGCCGTGGAGGGAGAAGTAGACCGCGTCCACGGGCGGGGCCGTCCTCACGGCGTCGAGGAACTCGCCGGCGATGCGATCGAAGTCCGGCGCGGCCAGGACGCCCCCGGAGGTGATGGAGCGCGCACTGTAGGCCGGGAGCACTTGGACGTCCGGTCGACCGGCGAAGACGCTCAGGGCCCCGGCCATCTCGCTCTTGACCCCGCGGTGGCGCGCCAGGACCTCGTTTCCCACCGCGACGCGGAAGTCCGCGTAGTGGCTGAGCAGGGGATTGAACGAGGACGACTCCTGCTTGCATTCGGCGACGAGAATCTTGGGCATGCCCTACGCTCCTCATGGCAATCAGGCAATCGGGCAGCTCGGGACCCCAGATTGCCAAATCGCCAGATCGCCCAATTGCCACCTCGTGGCGTCTTGGCGGTTGATTCAGACCTTCGGTTGGACGACGGTGTTCGCCATGTCCTCCAGCACGGTCAGGACCGCGCACGAGTCCAGGCCGCCCTTGCCCTGCGCCTTCAGCGCCCGGAGGATCTCGCGGGCGGCGCTGCCGACGGGCAGGGACACCCCGCACTCCTCGGCCAGCGTGAGGGCCGCGGACAGGTCCTTGTACATGTTGTTGACGGTGAAATGCGGGGTGAAGTCCCGACGGACCATGCGGGGACCTCGCACCTCCATGGCGGAGGTGCGCGCCCCGCCCACCGACGTGATCTCGATGACGCTCTGGGGATCCAAGCCGGCCTTCGTCGCCAGGACGAGGGCCTCGGCCGCCGCGTGGATGGTGATTCCCAGGATCAGGTTGTTCACCAGCTTCAGGGTGGTGCCCATCCCGCTGCCGCCGGCGTAGACGATCTTCACCCCCATGGTCTGGAAGACGGGAAGGCAGGCCTCGAAGGTCTCCCTGGGGCCGCCCACCATGATGCCGAGCTTCCCCTCGGAGGCCACCTTGGGCGCACCCGTGACGGGCGCGTCGAGCATGCGAACGCCCCGGGCCGCGGCCCGCTCCGCGATGGCGCGGGACATCTCGGGTGCGATGCTGCTCATGTCGATGAGGACGAGGCCGCCGTGTGCGCCCTCCAGGATGCCGCCCCGTCCGCAGGCGACCTGCTCCGAGGCGGCGGAGTCGGTGACCATGGTGATGACCACGTCCGCGGCCTGGGCCACCGCTCGCGGGGAATCGGCCCAGGCCGCGCCCGCCTCGAGCAAGGGCGCCGCCTTCTCCCGGGTCCGGCTCCAGACGGTGAGGGGATAGCCTCCCCCGAGCACCCGCCTCGCCATGTGCTGTCCCATCAGGCCGAGCCCGATGAATCCGGTGCGCTGCATGACCCCTCCTCTGGCGAAAGGGAGAACGGGCACCGGTCGGCGGCGCCCCCGCGTTTGGGGCACGGTGAAGAAAACCCTCTCATAGATCACTCCCGCGGGATGCTTGTCAAGGGAAAACCGATGCCGCGCGCCGACAGCGATTGCCGACCGCCACCCGGCGCGGGACCCCTGTCGGATTTCGCCGTCGGAGATCGGGGGGAGCGGTGCCGAAGATTTTCTGTGGTACGGGGGCGCTGATTGTGCTAGCTTCCCTACCGGCCGCCCCCAGCGCCCCGCGTGGATCGGGAGACACTGGGAGAACGCTAACCACTTGTAGGAAAGGAGAACAGTATGGCGAAGGCGATGACCAAGGCCCAGATCGTCACGTACTTCTCGGACAAGGTGGAGTTGTCGCGCAAGGTCACGGCCGCCTTCCTGGACGAGCAGGCAAAGCTGGCGGCCAAAGAGGCCAAGAACGGGTACACCATCCCGGGGCTCGGCAAGTTGGTCCTGGTGAACCGGAAGGCGCGCATGGGGCGGAATCCGCAGACCGGCGAAGCCATCAAGATCCCGGCCCGGCGGGTCGTGCGCTTCCGTGTGGCCAAGGCCATGAAGGACGCAGTGCTGGCTGGGAAGAAGTAACGCGGCCGATTCTCGCACCGAAGTGATGGAGGGAGGGTCCTTCCCGCGGGGATCCTCCCTCCTCGTTCTTTCGGGTGTGCTGACGCGGCCATCGCAGTCAGGAGGTGCACGGTCGTGGGGAGCCTGCCCAATCCAGTGATTGATGCAGTCGTCCACGGATCCTGTGGGGATCCCTTCGCCGTCCTCGGACCCCATACGGTGAAGCAGGGGCGTAGGAACGCGCTGGCGATCCGGGCCTTCCTCCCGTCCGCGGAGGCCGTCGTCGTGGTCCCCGCGCAGGGCACCCTGCCCCCCCAGCCGATGGCGCGCCTCGCCCCCGAGGGGCTCTTCGAGACCGTGTACGTCGGAGCGCGGGCGCCGTTTCGCTACCACCTGGAAGTCCGGGAGCCGGGCGGGGCCGTCTCCGAGCGGGAGGACCCGTATCGCTTTCCCTCCCTGCTCAGCGATTTCGACCTCCACCTGATGGGCGAGGGGACCCATTACCGCTCGTACGACAAACTGGGCGCGCACCTCGCGACGGTGGACGGCGTTCCCGGCGTCCGCTTCGCGGTCTGGGCCCCGCACGCCGCGCGCGTGAGCGTGGTGGGGGGCTGGAACGGCTGGGACGGCCGAGTGCACCCGATGCGCCTCCATCCCGGCAACGGCATCTGGGAGATCTTCCTGCCGGGCCTCGGCGCGGGGATCTTCTACAAGTTCGCGCTGCTCTCCCAGTCCGGCCAGATCCTCGCCCTCAAGACGGACCCGTACGCCTTCGCCTTCGAGCCCGACCTCCCCCGCACCGCCTCCCAGGTGACCGACCTCACGTATGCGTGGCAGGACGCCGAGTGGATGGCGGGGCGCGCCCGGCGGAACGGGCTGGATGCGCCCATCAGCCTCTATGAGGTGCACCTGGGATCCTGGATGCGGGTGCCGGAGGACGGGAACCGGTACCTCAGCTACGCGGAGTTGGCGGAGCGGCTGGGGGCCTACGTGACAGAGATGGGCTACACCCACGTGGAACTCCTGCCCATCATGGAACATCCCTTCTACGGCTCCTGGGGGTACCAGCCCATCGGGCTGTACGCGCCCACGCGCCGCTACGGCACGCCGCAGGAATTCATGGCCTTCGTGGACGCGCTGCACCGGCGCGAAATCGGGGTGATCCTGGACTGGGTACCCGCCCACTTCCCCAACGATGCGCACGGGCTGGCCTATTTCGACGGCACGCACCTGTACGAGCACGAGGATCCCCGGCGGCGGGAGGTTCCGGACTGGGGGACCCGCATCTTCAACTACGGGCGGAACGAGGTCGCCAACTACCTCATCGGGAACGCCCTCTTCTGGCTCGACCGGTACCACATCGACGGGCTCCGCCTGGATGCGGTGGCCTCCATGCTGTACCTGGACTACGGGCGGCAGAACGACGACTGGATCCCGAACAAGTACGGGGGCCGCGAGAACCTGGAGGCGGTGGAGTTCCTGCGCCGCCTGAACGAGACGGTGTATCGCTATCATCCCGACATCGTGACCATCGCCGAGGAGTCCACGGCCTGGCCGCGCGTCTCGCGGCCCACCTACGTCGGGGGGCTCGGTTTCGGGCTGAAGTGGAACATGGGGTGGATGCACGACCTCCTGGACTACATGAGCCAGGACCCCGTCTACCGGAAGTACCACCACAGCCATCTGACCTTCGGCCTCCTGTACGCCTGGAGCGAGAACTTCGTCCTGCCGCTCAGCCACGACGAGGTGGTGTACGGGAAGGGCTCGCTGCACCACAAGATGCCGGGGGACGACTGGCAGAAGTTTGCCAACCTGCGCTGCTTCTACGGCTTCATGTACGGGCATCCCGGCAAGAAACACCTCTTCATGGGGGGGGAGTTCGGCCAGGTCAACGAGTGGAACCACGAGGCCAGCCTGGACTGGCACCTCCTCGAGATGGGGCCGTACCACCGGGGGCTGCAGCGCCTGGTGCAGGACCTGAACGACCTGTACCGGACGGAGCCCGCCCTCCACCAGGTCGATTTCCACTGGCGGGGCTTCCAGTGGATCGACTGCAACGACTGGGATGCCAGTGTGGTGGCGTTCCTGCGGCGGGCCAGAGACCAGGAGGCCTTCCTCGTCTTTGCCTGCAACTTCACGCCCGTGATCCGCCACGGATACCGGGTCG
>Ga0315294_10009748_pt1 | contig 10533 bp, 9 predicted proteins | sample YL17G13_40_MG_FD_203626 | JGI IMG/M metagenome (GOLD analysis project Ga0315294, IMG submission 203626) | Sediment microbial communities from Yellowstone Lake, YNP, Wyoming, USA - YL17G13_40 | ecosystem: Environmental > Aquatic > Freshwater > Lake > Sediment | place: USA: Wyoming | collected...
AGGTTTGAGCCTCGAAAAGTTTGAGGTGGTTGAAATCTATAATTTTTTCCACTAACTTATTTGAGGCCAGATATTCTCTTAACTGCACCCCCGCCAAAGATGTAAAATAATTATTTGGAGTAATATATCCCAATACGCCCTTGGGCCTCAGTATATCAACACCTAGTTCGAAAAAGGCAAAGTAAAGATTATAGTTTCCGGTTTTTAGTGTTAACCAATCCCTGTACAATTGCTTTCTTAATTCTTTATTGAGGTCTTGGAATCTAACATACGGTGGGTTCCCGATTACTACATCAAATCCGCCACTCTCAATTACTTCGGGGAAAAGCTCTTTCCAATCGGACGTCAAGCTATCACGTGTTTCAAGATTAAACTTTATGCTCTCCCTGTCTTCGCCATTTTTTAGAGCAAGCAATGATAGGAGGATTTTTGCCCTGCGAACACTATAATCAGCAATGTCAACGCCGTATATATTTCTCTCAATGACATCAACTATGTCACATTTAAATTTTTCAGAGATGAACATACCGGCCGCAATAAGGAACGCTCCGCACCCGCAACTAGGATCACAAACCTTTTGAGTGGGAGAGGTTATTGTTTGGGAAACAATAAAGTCTGTAATTGTCCTGGGAGTAAAGAATGTCCCATTTATTTTTTTGTCGGTCGTCGGCACCAATAGCTCGAAAATATTCACGAAATCAGTTATGGTTTTTGTCTCAACCTCATATTCCAGCAATTTTTTCGTGGCTATAATATCTTCGCTCCTATTCTCCAGTAGGTCCTTAATAAGGGTATTTCTCCTCACTAAAATATTGTTTGTCTCGACAAATACCTGCACTAACGCCGTTTCGATAGTTGCGGGTTCGCACTCGGCCAAAATTTTCCCCACGTTTTTTTTCATAACTTTCTATGCCAATCTTAGTATACACCTCTAAAGACAGTTAATCAACTCTACTAAACGCTAAAGAAACCTTCTATCAAAAACTGCATAAACCGTGGAGAATTTCTGTTTCCTCTCATTTCCCAATTCCACCCAAACCCCGACCTTTTTCAATGGCAAAAAATAGTCTAATCCGTGTAATCCGCCTGCAGCGGACAAATCTGTGGCTATAAACAAAAAGCCCGTTTGGGACGTAGAAATAAGGTTGCCGGATACTTTACTTTTTCCCAGCCGGCATAACGCTTGACTTAAAGTCCGGGTGCGACTAAACTATTCTTTTACCGTCGCAAATCTTGCCTGCCGGCGAGGTGGGGGCGGTATCCAGGGGTAAATCTTGATGCCTTACGAAAGCGAACACTGTCCGCATAGCGGTGAGGTTGTTGACCCGTCCAATGCGGATATTGCGTGCGACAAGAAAGAAAACTGCGGCCTGTTCGGGATATTCGGCGACGCGGAAGCCGTGCAGAAAACATACTACGGGATTTTCGCCCTGCAGCACCGCGGGCAGGAATCCGCGGGCATCGCCTCCAGCAATGGCGAATCAATCAACTGCTATACGGGGATGGGCAACGTCCAGCGGGTCTTCCGCACGGGCACAGGCATAATGGAAAACTTAGCCAACCCCATCGCCATAGGGCACGTCCGCTACTCAACGACCGGCTCATCGAAGGCGGCCAACAGCCAGCCGTTTTTCGTCGAATACTCACGAGGCCAGGTCGCCATCGCCCACAACGGCAACCTCATAAACGCGGGGTTACTGCGCGACGAATACGAGGCATACGGCAGCATATTCAAATCCACCACCGACACAGAAATAATCGCTCATCTTTTGGCCAAACCCACCCACGTTTCAAAACCCGACCCACTGGGCCACGTCCTCAATCATTTACAGGGTGCATATTCGTTATTATTCCTTTTCCCGGACCGCATCGAGGCGGCGCGCGACCCTTACGGTATTCGGCCTCTGTGCATCGGCCAAACCGATGCCGGCGCGTATGTCGTGGCGAGCGAAACCTGCGCACTCGACGCCATCGACGCTAAATTCATCCGTGAAATTGAGCCGGGCGAAATTGTTACGCTCGACAAAAAAGGCCTGTCCAGCCGATTCTTTGTTAAGCCGGGCACTATCAAGCCGGCACACTGCCTTTTCGAACACATATATTTTGCCAAACCAAACAGCAGTATATTCGGCGAGAACGTTTATGAATTCCGAAAAAAACTCGGCCGACAATTAGCCGTCGAGCACCCCGTCAAAGCCGACGTCGTCGTCCCGATTCCTGACTCAGGAACATCCGCCGCCATCGGCTTCGCTGAAAAATCGGGGATTCCCTTCGATATGGGCATGGTGAGAAGCCACTACGTCGGCAGAACGTTTATCTCGCCTGACCAGAATATGCGAGAGTTGACCGTTAAAATCAAGCTGGCGCCAATAAGGGAAGTCATAAAAGGTAAACGCATCGTCGTCGTCGATGACTCCGTCGTCCGGGGGACAACCACAAAGGGCAAAATCAAGGCATTCCGCGACGCAGGGGCAAAAGAGATTCATATGCGGGTGAGCTGCCCGCCGATTCGTTTCCCCTGTTTCTACGGCATTGACTTCCCGACCAAGGAAGAACTTATCGCCAACAACCGGACGCTCGAACAAATACGCGACTTCCTCGAAGTCGAATCGCTTGGCTATATGTCCATCGAGGGCTTATTATCCTGCGCGACTTTACCACCAGACCATTACTGTACGGCATGTTGGGTAGGCAAATACAGAATACCGGTTGACGTCGCTATGACGAAATTCGCCCTCGAACACTACCAGATGAGGATGTTCGAGGATTCGCAGTAATTTACTCACCGCCGAGCACCCTCCTTCGCCCATACAACGGGCTACGGAGGGCAGGCAGCGGAGACCGCAGAGTGAAATTTGAATAATCTCTGCGAACTCTGCGGCCTCTGCGGTAAGATATTGATGTGGAAAAAAGAATGACTAAGCCGCTTACATACGCTCAATCCGGCGTGAATATCGACGCCAGCGACGAGATGGAAGACCTTATTTACCCGCACATCGCGAGCACGTTCAGCCCGCGTGTGATGGCGCTCAAGGGCGGATTCGCGGGACTGTTTCGTCTCGATTACGATGAACGGCTGTTCAAGAGAAACTACAAAAGCCCGGTGCTGGTCGCCTGCACCGACGGCGTGGGCAGTAAAGTCATGCTGGCCACGACAATGAACCGCTTCGATACCGTGGGTATCGATTTGGTCGCGATGAGCGTCAACGATATGCTTGTGTTAGGGGCGGAGCCGTTGTTCTTCTTAGATTATATCGCGCTCAATAAGCTCGACCCGCACGTCGTGGCGGAAATGGTCAAGGGCATCGCGAAGGGCTGCCGAATCGCGGATTGTTCGTTGATTGGCGGCGAGACGGCCGAGATGCCCGATACATATAAAACGGACGATTTTGATATGGCGGGTTTCGCGGTGGGAGTAGTCGAGCGGAAAAAAATCATATCCGGCACAAAACAGGTCGGCAAGGGCGACGTCATACTGGGTCTCGCGTCAAGCGGCCTGCACAGCAATGGTTATGCCCTTGCCCGCAATATCTGCTTCAAGACCAATAACTTCCAGCCGACGGATAATATCCCGGAGCTTGATGGCCGGATATTGGGCGACGTTTTGCTTGAGCCGACGAAGATTTACGTCAGGCCTATTATCAAACTGCTTTCACAATACAAGGTCAAAAAAGTCATTCACGGTATGGCACATATCACGGGCGCAGGATTGCCCGGCAATATTCCGCGAGTGCTGCCCCGCAATTGCGACGCTGTTCTGAAAAAAGATAGCTGGCCGAACCCAGCGATTTTCAAATTCTTAGCTGAAAAAGGCCCGGTCGAAGAAGAAGAGATGTTCCGCGTCTTCAATATGGGCATCGGCTACGTGTTAGTCGTCGCGGAGGACTTCGCCGACTCGATTGCCGAGAAACTGACGAGCTACGGCGAGAAGGTCTATAAGATTGGCAGAATAACTTCCGGGACAGGGAACGTGGTGATAAAAGATTAGCCACTCCCGTAAGGGACGCCTTTCGGCGAGAGGCCTCGTATTTTTTAGCCACCCGGCTTCGCTGCGCTTCGCCGTGGCAAGCAGAGGACACAGAGAATCCAAAGTTTTTTAGACACGGATTTACACCCCCGCCGTTTTGTGAAGCAAAACGAGACGCGGGGGCTACGCAGGGCTTCGCTGCATTTGCTCGGCTTGACGTACTCGACAAGGCCTTTGCTCTCCCTAAGGGATGCGCAAGGCCCGCGTCTCGCCCGCAGGGCTAACTTCGTTATCCCCCGGCAATCCGCCGCAGGCGGACAAGTTCTGCCGGAACTGGCCGAAATTGCTAAGCCGAGCAAATAACACCCGCCCTTGGCGAGGTCTCGCCTTCGGCGGACGGTTTTCCGTCATCTGTCATCCGTTCTCCGATTTTTTTAGTGCCTTCGTGACTTAGCGGCAGAAATTTATTTGACAAACAGGACGGCAATTGGTTATAAAGCGGGTAACCCGGCTTCGTTCAAAAAACTGCGCCGAGGTGAATAACGATAAGCCGGGAGGGTAAGATAGAGTAGATGTTAGGCGCAATTTTAATTTAATGAGAGGAATTTCTGGGGCATGTCATTTCTTGAGATTTGTCGCGAATATAAAGTAATAATTGATTTTTTTGGTGCACTTCTTGGGCCGATTATCGCTGTTACGGTTGCATACATCGCATATCAACAATGGAGAACTAACAAGCACAGAGATCAGCGAGAAGAGATGCAGGCCAAGCTATCTGTGTACAGAAAAGCTAAGAAATTTTTACGATGTGTAGATGACACTTGTATGATTGATCCAGCCTTGCTTGAAACGTTTGCTGAGGCCGTGGCCGAGGCGGATTTTTTGTTTCCAGACGATCTGAGCGAATGGCTTGCAGAAGTCGAAGTTGAAGCGAAATGTTGGCTGGATGCTCACAGGAATATTGATCTGTTCCGATCAGAACATCCAACAGAAACGGAGCCAGATTGGATCACGCGCGAGAAAAAGGACATGCAAAAATATATTGACAAACTACAAGATGCTCACTGTCAGCTTTTGAGTAGGTTCCGAGATTATATTCATCCAATAGGACACGTAGTTGAATAAATCGTTGAAACAGATGGACGACAGTACTCGAGTCCGATGCCGAGCGTTATTACGGTTTAATGAAGGATAGTGATTGACAGCATGAGAACAGAAAATATTCAGGCGTTGTTGAAACGTTCCCAAAAAGACTTAGCCGCATTGCAAATAAAATACGAAAAGTGCTTACACGAAAAGGTTATTCCTGCGGATCTGAAAATCGACATCAAAAATTTGGCTGGCAACCTCCGGTCTGTATTGGATTACATTACTAATGATATTCGAGATAAATATTGCCCGCCAGCGAAGACAGGCGAGCGATTCTATTTTCCGATTCTGCCTGATGTGACTTCATTCAATGGTCGATGTGCAAACTGGTACCCAGGATTACAAAAATCCTGCCCGGACTTGTGGACATATCTGGAGTCGATTCAACCGTATCACCAAGGCTGCGAATGGTTAGGACATTTCAATAGAATTAACAACGAAAATAAACACGAGAACTTAGTCGAGCAAATACGAACCGAGACAAAGCGAATCAATGTCAAGTTTAACAGTGGTCAAGTTAGCTGGGATCCTGCTGCTGTCAAGTTTGGTCCCGGAGTACGCATCGGAGGTGTACCGGTCAATCCTATAACTCAAATGCCGATTCCACACCCATCACAAACAGTCGAAGTTGTAACGTGGGTTGATTTCCGATTCGACGGAATCAACGTATCTGCGATTGCATTATTGAAAAATTCTTTAAACGGCATTTCTAAAATCGCACAATATGTGAGGAAGTGGTTATAAGGAGTCACACGATATGTCGCTCGATTAGGCGACGGGTTAGTTTTTCATCTTGTAAGAAGAAAATGAATACATCGGTTAAAAGACGATGTCTTTCGAATCGAAAACGGGGCCGTCTTTGCAGCAGAGTTTATAAATTTCGCCGGGGCCATCGGCTTTGTCGCCTGCGGCGGCTTTGTCCCCTGCGGGGGCTACACCCCCTGCGGGAGCTACACCCCCTGCGGGGGCTACGCATTTGACGGCGCAGGATTGGCAAAGGCCTATGCCGCAGGCCATCATCTCTTCCATACTGATTTGGCAGTCGATTTTTTTATCGCGGGCGAGCTTGGCGATGCCGGCCAGCATCGGCTTGGGGCCGCAGGCGTAGATAACCGCCTCGGCGGGATTGAAACTGATGCTGTTCTGCGAAAGCCAGTCCAGAAAGCAATTCGAAACCAGGCCCTTAAAGCCCGCGGAGCCGTCGTCTGTGGCGACGAATGAGCTGATGCTGTATCTGCCGAACTCTTTGAGCCAGAAACCAATCTCCCGCGAGAGATTATCCAAGGGTTTTTCAAAAGGTAAATCCTCTTTTGTCTTTGCGCCGGCGAATGCAATCGCGTCCATAGTCGGGTGTTCCGCGGTGAGCACCTGCGCAAGATGCTCCAAAGGAGGCGAACCCATACCGCCCGCGACTAATAGCGCGCGTTTTTTGCCCGCCGGGACGGTGAAGCCATTACCCAAAGGCCCGATGATATTGATTGAGTTGCCCCTGACCAGCGTTGTCATACGCAGAGTCGCGGGGCCGAGCACACAATAAACAACCTCCACGATTATTTTGCCAACACCAGAAGATACCGGTCTGGGATGAGCCGGATGGCCCGGTGCGGGATGAGCTGAGGGAATCAGTTCTTTGGCGACACGGGCGAAGCTGAATGGTCTGCGCAAAAGTATCTGCCTGGCCGCGGCGTCCTGCAACTGGTCCGGTATCGCCTCTGTCGCGGGCAACGCGACATTTGAAACGTCAAACTGGGCGAACTGGCCGGGCCTTGTTTTGGCAAACGCCTCTGCGCCTGGGCCGGCAAATTGCAGACCCAGCCGATAGAACTTTTGACGCAGGGGTTTATTGAATATTACCGTGGCCTCGAAAGGCCCTTTGGGGTTATGGCTCGGCGCGGCTATTGGTTCGGCTGCCGCGGCGCCCTGGCCGGGATTGGTTTGTAGAATTGGTTGTCCTTCGGTCATAATGAATCGTCCTTAACTAACGCCAAGAGGGTATAAAAAAATCGGCCGGCTTGCAATCGCAAACCAGCCGATTGTCATTGATTATCTTCTCTTAACGAGAACCATTACTTGTTCTTTTTGGCTCCCCGCCACGCCATTATCAGCATAAACGCCCCGAAGGCGAACATCACAAGCCCCCACCACAGGTTAACGTTGATACCAAGCGAGCGTTCGTAGATAGCCGGGTCAGAAAACAGGCCGTAAACAGTGATTATCGCCCCGATTAAGGCAAACATCCCGCCTATCGGGAGTCGCACGTCAAGTTTCATTCCGTCGCTCATATTTTTCTCCATTACCAAAAGATAATATTGAGGGCTATGGCGGCTATCAGCACGATAACGCCAAGGACCGCCGGCTGCTTATACCAAACCAATCCCTGCTCTTTGATGCGCGGGGTCAGCGAATAAACCAGGCCTCGCAATTCGTTGTCGGTTTTGTTTTTGGCCGTGACCAGCGAAACAACGATTGTAACTATAAAGCAGGCGCTCCAGGCGTAAATCGCCGCCCAGAAGTTCTGTGCCATATCAACCGGGTAGGTATGCAGGACGTGCCCGCCGACGAGCCAGCCGCCCTTGATTCCCATAGTCGCACCAACCGGCAGGGTCAGGCCGTGGTGAAGTGCCGCGGCGAGCGTGCCTGAAAGCAGGCCGAAGAATGCGCCGTGGCCCGTGGCTCTGCGCCAGAACATTCCGAGAAGGAACGTCGCGAACAGCGGCGCGTTGACAAAGCCGAAGACAAGCTGGAGCATATCCATAATGTTATTGAAGGCACTTGCGACATAAGCACAGGCGATACTTAACAGGATGCCGACGACCGTGATGATGTGGCCCATACGCAGATAATGCTGGTCCGACTGGCCGGGCTTGATGTAGCTTTGATAGAGGTCATAAGTCCAGACGGTGTTGAAGGCCGTAACGTTGCCCGCCATACCCGACATAAACGACGCCATAAGGGCCGTAATGCCGATACCGAGAAGGCCCGGCGGAAGAAATTTGGCGAGCATTGCCGGCACCGCCATATTGTAATCCACGTTACCGCTTGCGTCTTTTGGCAGGAATGCGCCTCCGTCCTGATGCAGGGCGATGGCAATCATACCGGGCAGAATCACCAGCGCCGGGAAAAGCATTTTCGGGAAAGCGGCAATCAGTGGCGTGCGCCTGGCGGCGGACATTGAATTTGCCGCCATTGCTCTTTGCACGACTAAGAAGTCCGTGCACCAGTAGCCGAATGAAAGAACAAAGCCCAGTCCCATCACCATTCCGAACCATTCGACGCCCATCGGGTTTGCGCTTGCTGAATTCATGTGCGCCCAGGATTCCGTCCAGGCGCCGGGTGCGAATTCTTTGCCTGCCGGGTTGGTTGCGCTGGTAGCCACGGTGTTAAGCTTAGCGACAAGTCCATCCCAGCCGCCAACGCTCTTGAGACCAAGGAATACCAGGGGGCAAAAACCGAGGACAATGAGGAAGAACTGCAAGACCTCGTTATAAATCGCGGAGGTCAGGCCGCCAAGGAAGATGTAAATCAGCACAATGGCCGCTGAAACGATAATGCAGAGATGATAATTAAAGCCGAGGATTTGTTCGAGAAGCTTTGCAAGGACGTGCATTGAAATGCCGGATGAGAAAACGGTCATTATGGCAAAGGATACCGCGTTGAAGGCACGAGTTTTTTCATCAAATCGCAGTTTCAGATATTCCGGCACCGAACGCGCCTTCGAGCCATAGTAGAAAGGCATCATAAAGACACCCACGAAGACCATCGCCGGTATAGCGCCCACCCAGTAAAAATGGCTGGTCATAATGCCGTATTTCGCCCCGGATGCGCCCATACCGATAACTTCCTGCGCCCCGAGGTTGGCGGAAATAAACGCCAAGCCCGTAATCCAAGCGGGAATCGACCTGCCTGAAAGGAAGAAATCCGTGCTGGTCTTGGTGTATCGCCTCAGCGCGAAGCCGATTCCAAGCACGAAGGCAAAATAGATAAACAGCAGCAAATAATCGATGTGACCTAACTGAATACCGTGCATATTTTCCGTCTCCTAAAATGCACACAATTCTAAATGGCGATAAATTATAGTAACCGCGACACAAAACGCAACCACTAAAGAACGGGGTTATCCGGGACTGATTTCAGGAAGGGTATTAAAAAACGGAAGGGTCGGCCGTGCCTGCACCCGATACCGAATCGTTCGAGTCACGCCGACCCTTCCTTTCGACCCCGACGGGAACCGTCGAGTCGCAGCGGGTTCTTCAGCAAATACACATATTGTTCTGTAATGAAAGCAACCGGGGTGTGGACGGCCGCTTTTGTAAGGATAAGTCCAGGAATTGCCCTTCGTGTTACAGAAATTCCGCGGATTTTTACGGTTTTTTTGAAAAAATCGTAAAAAATGTGTAACAAACACCGCCCCTGATGGACAATATATGCAGGATAGACGTATGGCGACAGTGCTGCAAAATATAAGCCCGGTGCTGATTCACGAGGCACAGTTGGGCAATAAGGAAAGTATGAACCGGCTCGCCGAGCTGGCCGGTGAGCGACTTTATGCCTATATCTACCGGCTCACGCTCGACCAGACCATCACGCAGGATATTCTGCAGGAGACAATACTCTTTATGATTCAGTCAATAAACCAGCTCGAACACGTGGACTATTTCTGGGGGTGGCTCTTCAGGACAGCGATGGGTAAAATCCAGCACCACTACCGGGATCTGAAACGCAGAAAAACCGTTGAGCTGTCCGAAGATGAACGGCTGTATATCCATCACCGCGTCAGCGCCGATTTTAACGACGGCCTGACTGAGCTTCTGCGAAAAGAACTATCCGACGCGGTCTTTATGGCGATGAAACGGCTAAAGCTGAAATACCGCAACATTCTCATCCTTCGCTGCTTCGAAAATCTGGAGTACGCCCAAATAGCCACGGTGATGAACTGCTCCGAATTGCGTTCAAGGGTTATGTTTTTCCGCGCCAAGAACTCTCTGCGGAGACAATTAGCAATGCAGGGATTCGGCAAATACTACTTACTCATCGCCCTTGCCCTGTTCGGGATTGTTACGACTTCCGCCAAGGCGGCATCGTCGGCGACTATAACCGCCTCATCTCTGGAAGTGGGCTTCACCGCGTCGCTGATTGCGACAATAACGAGCAAAATTGGTATTGCCGCGACGGCCGCCGCGACCGCGATTGCCTTTGCCATCCCCCCTGAATCGCTGATTTACATTATCCCGATTGCCTGCTTTGCCGCGCTTTTCCTTTTCTTTGTCAGCTTAGTCAACATCTACGGCAATTAACCGGGAAATCCGGTATAATGTCCCAATGCCGATAGTAACGTTAAAGGACATACACATATCATTCGGGCCGCAGGTGATTTTTGACCGGCTCGATTTGAAGATATACCCCGCCGAGAAGGCTGG
>Ga0315294_10009749_pt1 | contig 10533 bp, 5 predicted proteins | sample YL17G13_40_MG_FD_203626 | JGI IMG/M metagenome (GOLD analysis project Ga0315294, IMG submission 203626) | Sediment microbial communities from Yellowstone Lake, YNP, Wyoming, USA - YL17G13_40 | ecosystem: Environmental > Aquatic > Freshwater > Lake > Sediment | place: USA: Wyoming | collected...
TTGGTGCCCAACCTACAAGTCTTTATGCTATGACCATATCCGCTCAATTTCTGATAGTTTGATTTCCTTTTGCTCTCCGGTTTGCATGTCTCTTAAAACAGCCATTCCTTTCTTCATCTCCTCTTCTCCGATGATCAAAACCTTCTCTGCATTCAAGCGGTTAGCTTCCTTCATTTGGGCTTTTAAACTTCTTTGGAGATAATCGGTATCGCAGGAGACGTTTTTCTCCCTTAGTTCCCTGATCAGCTTGGATGCAAAGATTTTTGCATCTTCTCCTAGGGTCGCTATGAATAGATTAAGATTTTTCTCTGCGAATTTAAACTTCTTCTGCATCTGAAGCACTATAATAAATCTCTCTATGCCGGCAGCGAAACCAACCGCAGGAGTTGGAGCTCCACCCAATTCTTCTACCAACAGATCATAACGCCCACCACCACATAGAGTATCTTGACTTCCTAAAAGAGAGGATTTGATCTCAAATGCGGTTTTGGTGTAGTAATCCAAACCCCGTACCAATCTGGGATTTTCGAAATAATTGACGTTCAGTTCCTTTAAATATCCTTTCACCTGGCTGTAATGAGTCTGACACTCCTGGCAAAGATAATCGATCATCACCGGTGCATTTGCAAGTTGTTCCGTACATTCTTTTTTCTTGCAGTCGAACATCCTCAACGGATTGCGCATGAATCTGGTCTTGCAGTCATCGCACAACTCCCCTACCTTATCTCTCATGAAATCCAGGAGCTTGTCCCGGTGCACCGGACGGCAGACCGGACAGCCGATGCTGTTTAAATGCAACTTGAAATCGGTGATAGCAGCATCGTTACATATCCGAGCCGCCATCTCGATCATCTCCGCATCCAGCGACGGATCAGCCGAACCGATGGCTTCGATCCCGAACTGGTGAAACTGCCGCAGCCGCCCTTTCTGGGGTCTCTCCTGTCTGAACATGCTCCCAAAATAGTAAAGCTTTACCAATGGTGATTTCTCTCCCAGATTATGTTCTAAATATGCCCTCACCACCCCAGCCGTCCCCTCTGGTCTCAAAGTAATGCTCCTCTTTCCCTGGTCCAGAAAAGTATACATCTCCTTTTGGACGATATCCGTATCCTGCCCTATGCTCCTGGTGAAAAGCTCCGTCTCCTCAAAGATGGGGGTGCGAATCTCTTTGTAATTGTATAAGGCAAAAATCGATCTCAACTTATCCTCAAAATTCTGCCATTTGAACGATTCGTCCGGCAATATGTCATGAGTACCGTATAAAGCTTTGTGTTTCATATCTTTCTCTTTGTTCCCCTTCTGTTTTTCGTAGTTGCTCAATTTATTGAGCTATTCTCGGTGGTTGCTATATTCATTGAGCTGTCTTTGGTATTTGCCCGATTCATCGAGCTATCCCTTAAAAACGCTTATCCATGAATTCTGCCAATCCATATTGGTTTTCAACCGAGTAAAATAACGAATCTTTTGTCAAAGTCAACCAAAGATTGTACTTTGGTTTAAGGTTTGATTATGATGGTGAATGTAACACCTGTATTTATTGGAGGGTCTAAATTGTTACCAAACTGTAATGACCAAATACATATCGGACACCCAAGAGAGTGAAGTGGAATGTAGTTTAAGATGAGTTTAGTTTCAAGTTTAATTTTTGGATGGGAGTCATTTTATCGATACCTCCATGAGGTCTTTTGTGGTTGTAGTATAAGATCCATTGGTTGAAGGCAAGTTGGAGTTCTTTAAGGGAGGTGTAGGTTTTCAGGCGGCAGAACTCTTCTTCATCGATTCGGTGAGACCTTTCTGTTTTGCCATTGATTTCACATTGACCTAGTGGAATGAGCTTATGGTGGATGTTGTGTTTCTTACATAATATATCCAGAGGGTGCTCTTTGGGTTCTTTATCCATACATTTAGGATCGGATACGAATTTGTATGTGAACTCTATCCCATTGTCGGTCTGGATGGTTTTGATTTTAAAGGGAGCGGCTCGGATGAGTTCTTTAATGAATTCTTCGGTGTTGTTGACGGAGAGGTCATAGTAAATTTTAGCGAACCTCCACCTGGTACAGTCATCTATGGCGGTGTATTGGTAATGTTGTTGTGCTTTGACCCGATAAGGGACATATTTGACGTCTGCCTGGACTTTGTCTCCGGGATTAGGCTCCTGGTACCGTTTTAAGTGTTTCTTCCGATGTTTCAACCTCTTAGGAGGGATTAGGTCTTCCCTTTTGAGGATGTGTCCGATAGTGGATCTAGGCAGATGGATGTTATGAAGTTGTTCCAGGTGGTATTGCAGTCTATCCGGTCCATAATTGGTTTGCTTCCGGAGAGAGATGATTTTGTCCACGATTTCTATGGGAGTCTTCTTAGGATGAGAACCGGGTCTGCGGGAACGTTCTTCCAGGGATTTAATATCGAAGTCGGCCTCTTTGAGACGATTAAACCAGAAGTAAAAGTAAGACCTTTGGTAGCCCAGCTTTAGACAGGCTAAGCTTATGTTCTGGTATCTAAAAGCCATCAGAAACAATATCACCTTCTTCCGAGTCTCTAAATTTCGGTTGTATCTCATCTGGTTTCTTATTATCTTTATGGTTGACAGATTACAGAGCATAGGCAACCTCCTTGAGAGTTTATGATTCCAAGTTCCAAAAAACACTCTCTCTTGGGTGTTGCCTAATCTTTTTTCTCTAACCAACCAGACGGTTGGGCGTTCGCCCAAAAGTGTATGATTTGTATTTGGTCTCTACTAAATTGTTACCGAATTTATTTGACTTTTGGGATGTTAATTGGTAAATTGATAACACCTGCTTATGGATTCACTCAAACGGAAAACCTTTAAGGGATAAACCAGAAGATAAGACAAAAGAAAATCCGGAGGTAAAAATATGGTAGACATTCATATTGCTAGTAATGCCAACGTGGCAAAGATCACCCTGCACTCGGTTCCGGACAAACCGGGAATCGCAGCGGAGATATTTGGAAGGTTGGGAAAAGAAGGTTTCAACATCGAGTTGGTGATTTCCGGAATAAGCTATAAGGGGAAAGAGGACATATCCTTCGCCGTAGCAGAAAACGAGCTGGGTGCAATCGAAGCGCTCCTGGAGAAGATAAAAAACGAGATCGGAGCAGAGAGAATCTCCAGCGCTACCAATGTTGCTCTGGTATCCATAGCCGGTCATCAATTAGCCCAAACTCCCGGCATTGCGGGAAAGATGTTCCATGCCATTTCCAAAGTAGGGATAAACATAGACACCATCTCCACCTCCATGTCCTCCGTCACCTGCATGATCGCCAGGGATAAAGCCAAGGAGGCAGTCGAAGCCCTGCGTAAGGAATTTCAAGGATGACTATCAGGTTTTGCTGATTCTCCTTGAACCGGTACGGTTATGATTTCCAGCGACAGGGACGTGATTATGCAAAACCGGTTTGCGTGGCATACCCTGAATCTCAAAAACGGCATTTAAGAGATAGAGTTTTCGCTTGCTTTTCCGAATATATAATATATATTGTTACTAGACTGGTTTTGACCGACTAGGATAATGATTGCGGAGAAATCTGTTCATACCACTCGAAATAAGGAGGTTTACCGAAGATTGTCGGCTGCCTTGGGCAACCGATTAAAACCGGATGTGATATTGGCTCCCTACACCACCTTCGGAATAGGTGGAAAGGCTAGTTTCTTTTATAGGGCTGTCAAGCCGGATGAGTTGGTCTATGCTGTCCGAACCGCTCAAAGGCTGAAACTGCGCTTTTTTATCCTGGGTGGTGGAAGCAACGTGCTGGTCAGCGACTCCGGTTTTAAGGGTTTGGTAATCAAAAATGAGTGTCGGGATATTCGGATTGATCGCCATACTGTGACCTGCCAGTCTGGAGCATTATTGGTCCTGGTGGTAAAGAAGGCGCTAAATTCCTCCCTTTCGGGATTGGAATTCGCGGTTGGAATACCCGGAACCATAGGCGGTGCCATAAGGGGAAATGCCGGAGCCTTCGGAAAAGCAGTGGGGGATCTCCTTTTAAAAGCGGTTGTCCTTACCCGGCACGATGAAATCAAAGAAGTGGAAAGAGATTTTTTCCGATTTGGTTATCGGGATAGTGTTTTGAAACAAAATGGTGATATTGTTCTGTCGGTGACTTTCGGATTGGGAAAAAAGAATAAAAGACAGATTGAGAAGCAGATGGAGGAATACCGGAAGAGCAGAAACGCAAATCTTCCCTGGAAAGAACATTCTGCCGGCTGTTTCTTCAAAAACGTAGTCCAGGGAGAAAAAAAGATTTCAGCCGGATATCTATTGGATCAGTTGGGTGTCAAAGGCATGCGAGTGGGAGATGCTCAAGTTTCCGTCAAACACGCTAATTTTTTGGTCAACCAGAAAAAAGCCAGAGCACAAGATGTTAAAAAATTGAGCAGTAAACTAAAAAGGATGGTGCGTAATGAATTTAACATAAACTTGGAGGAAGAAGTCGTATATATAAAGTGAGGTAATCAGCCGAAATAAAGAAAGGAGGTTTTATCGAAGATTATTAAGGATTTATGAGAAAACCCAAAAAGGGTTATCCTGATGTATCGTGTACAGAACAAAAATAAAAATACCGCCAGGAGAATGGTATGTTCATTCGGTTCGGCGGTTTTGTTTTTTCTCTGTTCCGTCCTGCTTGAATCGCTTTGCTGCTCATCGGTTCTAGCCGTAAGGCTCGAGATCCCCTTGGAAGAGAAAAACCGTAACTTGGTCTGCTTCGGCGAGTTGAATCCCCCGACAGGGCTTTCCATCTGCTCCGATTCAATCCCGTTATTGAGAAATACTTTAACCTGTACCCGGACGGTACAGGTGGATTACGAACACCAATTTGTTTGTATAAATCAAAAGGTGGGCAATTATCAATTACGAAAACCTCTCTTTATTACTTTACCCACATTTACGCTGGTTACCAATCAACTCCAGACCAACCTAGCATGGAGAGATAATTTAAGCTCACATTTCATGACCAGCGCAGGACAATCCAAAAGTCTTTTTCAATGGGAAATTCCCGTAAAGTTTCCCAAGGTGGTCTCCCGAATCATCGGGGAGGGAGGTCCGGGGCTAAAGGTTTCCGGTTACAGGAGAATCAGCTTTTCCGGAAGGAGCACCTGGGAAGAGGGTCTGGTGAACACCGCCACCTCCAGGCAATCCAAATTCCCCTCACTGAACATGGAGCAGCAATCCGCCTTCAGCATAACCGGAACCATTGGAAGCAAGATATCGGTGAAGGTGGACCAGAATAGCCAGAGGACCTCGGATCTGGCAAACACTCTCCAGCTGAGATACCAGGGGGAGCAGGATGAGATCATCCAGACGGTGGAAGCAGGGAATACCAACCTGTCGGTCGGTAGCGGCACCGTGGGATACGGTGAGAACAAACAGGGGCTTTTCGGGATAAAGACCACCGCTAAGATAGCGGGATGGAATCTGACCATGATCACCAGCCAGGACAAAGGCTCCGCCGAGAAGGCGGAGTTCAAGGCCGGAGCGGAGACCAAGGCGGACATCATTCGTGACTACGAATATCTGGAACGAACATTTTATTATCTCGGAAAACCGGACGAAGGAGGACATCTAAGTGATTTTGCCTCAGGTGACTCTATTGTAGAAATCAAGTTATTCAAAAGTAACACCACCATAAATAGCAATACCGCTCAAAATCCCTCACCCTTCGGTATAGCCTATGTTAATCCCCAGGATACCTTGACCTCTTATCCTGAAGGCACATTCGAAAGGCGCTTCCAGGAGATCAATACCGACGATTATTTCGTACAGCGGGAGCAACACTGGATTCAGTTCTTCCGCACTCCGGATAGAAACGACATATTGGCCACTTATTACATTGTTCGGCATTCCAATCCCTTCTCCTATGATACGGTTGGATTTGTCCGGGATTCCTGCACCAGTGCCGAAGGTGAGATCTGCATGCATCTGAAGTTGCTTAAGCCGGATAATCCCAAGCCCACCGATTATACCTGGGAATACGAATGGAAGAATGTTTATTTTCTTAACTCTAAATACATCGAGCGCGAGGGTTTCCACTTGGATATATATAAGGGAAACCCCAATGCAGAAAACGTAACCGTAGACAAAAACTACCAGGATAGCACCTTGTACTTGCGAGTATTCGGCCTGGATAAACTGGACTTAAACGCCGCCCCCAATCCGGATGGAATCGTGGACTACCGCCAGATAGATTTCGGTTTGGGGTATCTGATTTTTCCCAACCGGCATCCCTTCGCCCCCGCTCCCAATAGCGGTGAATCTTACACCGGAAACCCCGCAGATTCCTTAAAGGAGAGGGTGGAAAGTATCTACTCCTCGAACCAGCTCCAGGATAAAGTGGAGCAGAGCAAATACTACATCTACGTCCAATCCGCCTCCCGTAAGACCCAGTATTCATTGGGGCATGCGCCCATCATAGAAGGATCGGATGTGGTGACCTTGAACGGGACCATCCTCAAGAGAGATCAGGATTACACCATAGTATACGAAACCGGCGACATCACCTTCCTTAATCCCGATGCCTTGAGCCCTACCGCCAATCTGAGCGTGGATTATGATTATGCTCCTCTCCTCTCCGTCGAGAAAAAAAGCATGTTTGGGATGATGGCGGAATACAGTGTGGGAACCAATTTCAAATTCGGCACCGTGGGGATCTACAAGAGCGACAAGACCAGCGAGAACCGACCCCGGGTGGGACAGGAACCGAGCCGCAACTTCATCTGGGGAAGCAATCTCACTTTCAACACTTCTCCTCCCATCATAACCCGGATGTTGAATGTGATACCCTGGGTGAAGACCGAGGCTCAATCCAGGTTGGATTTTCGGGGGGATGTGGCGCAAAGCATCCCCAATCCCAACACCTCTAACCAAGCCTTTATTGACGATTTCGAGGGGTCTTTGGAATATACGGATTTAAGTATCCGACGGGGTGTATGGACCCTCTCCAGTCCTCCGCAAGACAAGGACTTTCTCCAAAGATGCAAGATGTGGTGGTTCAATCCGTATGACCAGGTGCCTATCAAAGACATCTGGCCCAATAAAGAAGTAGAAAGAAATGCGGAAAGAACCAATATCTTGGAGTTGAAATTCTTCCCCCGGGAACCGCAGCAACCCTCCAATCCTGACTTCGACTCCCTCAAGGCGGAAAACAACTGGAACGGTATCATGCGCCCGCTTTATCCCGGGGCTTACGATCAGACCAGGACCAAATTCCTGGAGGTTTGGGTATCGGGGAACAAAGGGATTCTGCATGTGGACTTGGGAGAGATATCGGAGGATTTGAACGGAGACAAGATTTTAAACACGGAAGACAAGCCCAGGAATGGTCAGCGGGACGGTATCTTGGATGACGACGAGGATCTGGGATTGGATACCCTTACCGATGCCCAGGAACAACAGGCTTTTCAATCCTCCTTGCCCGATCCTTCCGGCGACAACTGGAACTATGACGACCGATACGATTACTCCCACATAAACGGCACTCAGGGAAACCGGGAAGATCCGGATAGAGGGAGACGTCCCGATACCGAGGACATTAATTCCAACAGTACCTTAGATCTGACCAACGGTTATTTCGAATACGACATAGATTTAAGCCAGAATAAATTTCTGGGTGACTTGACCGATACCGCCGGCTGGAGACTATACCGGATACCCTTAAAGGATCCAGCCAATTACCGCACGGTGGGCTCACCGGATTGGACCGACGTCCGGTTTGCTCGAATATGGGTAAGTCATAACGAAAACACCGCTATCGATATCGCTTCCATCCAGTTGGTGGGAAACCGCTGGCAGAATCAGGGCGTCTCCAGTATCACCAGCCGGCAAACTCCGCTTCCCCTGGGGACTAATCCGCAGGAGGACTTTGAGGTATATGTGGTCAACACCCACGAGAATCCGGGTTACCAACCTCCGCCCAAAGTTGCCGGAACGCTTAATCGGCAAACCGGCGTGCGGGAAAAGGAGCAGTCGCTGGTATTGAATTACCATCAGTTGAAACCTTATCATCAAGGTTCCGCCTACCGGATTCTGCTATATCAACCGGAGGATTACACCGGCTATCGATATCTGAAAATGTATGTCCATGGCCCGGACAATCCTGAAAACATCCGATTCTTCTTAAAGTTGGGAGTGGATTCCTCCAATTACTATGAATACCACACAACCCTGTATCCCGGGTGGGATGAGCGGAATGAGGTGAATATAGATTTCGATCAGATAACGGCTCTCAAGGCATACGCCCGGAACAACCGCCCTTCCAACTCCGCTGCAGCCATAGATACCACCGTCGGACCGTACCGGGTTAAGGGAAATCCCACTTTAACTCAGGTTCGATGGTTCTCCATGGGAGTGATGAACATCGATACCACCTACTTCCAGCCGGTGTCGGGCGAGGTATGGGTGGATGAGATGCGCGTGACGGATGCGAGAAAAGAAAAGGGGATAGCCGGTAGCATGTCACTAGTTGCCACATTGGCGGATCTGGGAAATCTCAGCTTTTCGTACAAACAACAGGATAGTCAATATCGCAGCCTGACTGCAAAAAAGGGTTCGGGTATCTCTCATTTGGATTACCAGATGAGTCTTTCCGGACTTCAGCTTCACCGGTTCATCCCCATGTCATTGGGCTATATGCTTCCCGTCTCCTTCAGTTATTCCCGAAGCTTGGACCTCCCCAAATGGGAAAGCGGTTCGGACATAATTCTTCCCAGGGAGCTTAGGGATAGGGAAAAAAGAGAGAGTGTGACCAAAAGCATCGGTTTCACCCCGGCCTTTAATTATCCCACTCAAAACTGGCTATTGGGACTAACCCTCAAACGCATAACCCATAACATCACTTACAGCACCACCCGGAGCACCAGTTTATTGACCCCGGTTCAGAATAACAATTCCACCAGTATCAACGGTGGGTATACTTTTCCCTTCGGAAAGCGCCGGGAGTTTAAGCCTTTTGGATGGTTAAAAGGTTCGCTTATCCCCAAGAGCTTCACCCAGATTGGCTTTTCACTGTTCCCCGACAATATCGGAGCTGGCGGGAGCTTCAGTGAATCCCGCTCTCATAGCGAGGATAATGTAGGGAACATTACAGATTCTCATATCAAAAATTTCAGCGGGAATATAAACGCAGCGGCCAGTTTCATCAAAAGCATCCCTTTAACTTACAACATGTCTACTTCCAGGGACTTGATTGATCCCAATACCATAAAATACTCTTTAATTCCCAAGAATGCCAAACTGGGTGTGGAGACCAGATACACCGAGACCTTCTCCGCCAAATATGCTCCCTCTTGGCTGGCTTTCTTGAACGCCAATTTCAGCTACAACTCCGGATACAATGAAAATTCAGACCACTTGGATAATCGTAACACGGGAAATACCAGAAACATCACCAACGATAACAGCCGGGTGGCGGGCATTACCCTGGATTGGATTAAATTACTGGGTGCTGCCAAAAAAGATGAGAAGAAGTCTCTTTTGAATCCTTTTACCCTGTTGAGAATGCTCACCCGAAGAATAGATCCGGTCAACGTAAGTTATCGCAGGAACCAGTCCTTCGCCAAAAGTGGACTTCTGGGGCGTCCCCACTGGAGCTACCGGTTGGGTTTCACCGATAATCCCAAGGTCGGAACCTCGGGTCTTTCCCAGTCCACGGATCGGGTTCAAATAGCAGATGCATACAGCGCCAAAAGCGGGATCTCTCTTTTAGCCACCCACATCAGCGCGAATTTCTCCAAAAACGTAAACCGAACTATAGCCACCGAAGCAACCAAAAGCATCAGCACCCGGTTCCCGGATTTCGGATTCAGCTTTAACCGGTTGGGTAACTTCAAACTCTTCAAAAGATTTTTCACCGCAGTCTCCTATAATTTCGGTTATTTCAAGCAGGTGGAGGAAAGCGGAAATGAAAGAACCGGAGAAACCGTCAGCCGGGCAACCTCAAAAAGTTTCTCCCCTTTGGCTTCATTCTCCTTGGACTGGAAAAAGGGCATCCGCACTTCCATCAAGTATACCAAGGATACCAAAAAGATCGAAAACTTGAGGATAGTGGGGGGGAATCAATCGATCAGCATTGATTATAATAACTCCATCACCATCAACAACAGCTATACCTTCAGTGCCCCTCATGGTATTAAGCTCCCCTTCTTGAGAAAGATCAAGTTCAACAGCAATCTGACCCTGACGTTCAACATCGTCCAGAGTTCCAAAAAGATCAGAAGCTCGGTGGGTGGAAACCCGTACAACGTCACTGCCGACAACAGCCGCTTCGCTCTCAGCGCTTCCGCGGGTTACAGTTTTTCCACTCAGGTGACGGGGGGAATGAATATCAACTGGGCGGATACCGATGATAAGAAGACCAAGAGAAAAACGCACACCCGGGAGCTGGGGATTTTCATGCAGATAAGTTTTTAAAATTTCTGACGCCGAGTATTGATTTATTTGAGTTTTTAAATTGGGGACCAGCCATCATATAATGTTATTCCGTGTCAAAACAACTATAAAGTTCAAGGCAGGACTC
>Ga0315294_10009751_pt1 | contig 10532 bp, 10 predicted proteins | sample YL17G13_40_MG_FD_203626 | JGI IMG/M metagenome (GOLD analysis project Ga0315294, IMG submission 203626) | Sediment microbial communities from Yellowstone Lake, YNP, Wyoming, USA - YL17G13_40 | ecosystem: Environmental > Aquatic > Freshwater > Lake > Sediment | place: USA: Wyoming | collected...
AAAAACATCTGAGTTAGTGATAAAATCAAAAGGAATTAAAAATATAATAAATTCCGATAACGAATATATTAAAACATGGTTTTCTGAAGATTCGCAGATTGATTTATTAACTTATTTAAGTTTGATAAATAATTATCATTATAAAGATTTACTAAAAATAGTATTATCGCGTTCCGCACGTTCCGCGAGATTAGTAACTCATTTTGATTTGGATTTTCCTAAAAAGCCACAAACAGAACCTTACCACTGTTATAAACATAGCAGAATTTGTCAACCCGTTAATGGAGCCTATAAATTTCTCTATCGATATACTTTAGATACTATAGATCGCATAAAAGAATTTATTAAAATCAAAACAAAGGCTTCCGTTGTTGTTAACCATGCAGATTCCCGACATGTCAATTTACCCATAGGCATAGATATGGTTTTTACATCACCTCCTTATGCTGGGCTTATTGATTATCATGAACAACATAGATACGCTTATGAATTATTAGGATTAGAAAACAACGAAACACAAGAAATAGGTCCTGCCAAAAAGGGATTGTCAGAACAAGCACGGAAAGATTACATCAAGGGAATCAATGATGTTATTCTACACACAAGAGATTACATGATAAATAATGCTATAATGGTTATTGTCATTAACGACAAGTACAAACTATATAATCCCGAATTGGTAGGTTTTAAATCTATTGGAAGAGTTGAACGTCATGTCAATAGACGTACGGGTCGTAGAGAATCTGCATTCTATGAGAGTATCTTAATATGGCAAAAGAATTAACAAACGAAGAGGAAATGAAGTTGGCAATCCAAAGCGTTATTAAAGAGATGATGGATAGAATTATGCAAAAAGTTTTAGTGGAGGATCCATTTATAAAAGAAGATCACAAAGCTGAAAAACCCTTATATGCAGCTTTGGTCCCAGATGAAATATTTAAAGGTTCGCATTTTGAAAGAAGATTTGTAACTCCGTTTGGAAGTGCATGGGAAAAATTAGCAATTGTTGCTGCAAATAAAGGATTAGGATACGGAGATACTGGAGTTAGTGTCAGGGGCCAAATTAATGCTGAAAGACTTAGAAGAATCCAAGAAATATTAAATTCTCTTGAACATTCTGAAAAGGGTAAAAAAAAGATAAAGCCTGATTGGGATAAAGAATTGAAATATATTCTGAAAGGTAAAAGCAAAAGACTTATTCCTACGACCGTAATATGTGATGTTTATGCGGAAGATAGAAAAAACGATAAAAAATATGTTTTTGAACTGAAAGCGCCGTTGCCTAATAGTGATCAAACAAAGGTAAGTAAGGAAAAAATATTGAAATTATATAGTATGGAGCCTAGGCAAGTCGATGGCGCATATTATGCTTTACCATATAATCCTTATGGCAAACGAATCGATTATGCATGGGCTTTTCCTGCTCGTTGGTTTGATATGAAACATGATGAAGTGGTTTTAATTGGAGACGAATTTTGGGAGAAAATTGGAGGCATAGGAACCTATAAAGCCTTCATTAATGCAGTAAATGAAATAGGAGCGGAATACAAGGATAGAATTTATCGTGAATATTTAGGAATAGAACCACCTACAAGTACAGATAATAATAAATTATAAGTTGGAATTGAAAGTATGTTTGAAAATATGGCAATGAATTATATTTGGGAAAATCTGAAAGAAGATAGAGGAGAATATTTTGTTGAATATATTCCCTTGAGAGATGAAAATCATTTTGCATTTCTTAATTTAGTGTTTTTAAGTCATAATAATGCTAATGAAGTTGCCAATACGATGGAAAGGGAGTTTAAGATATGGGTTTCTCGTTTTCCAGTACCACTTATGGTATCGTCATTTGACGAAAAGGGAGATTTAATTTCGTTGAAAGGTGTACGCCCGATTGATCATTTGATTGGTTTTATTGATAGAAATACTAATCAACAGGAAAAATATTGGAGTTTGTTGCCTAACGATGCATTTCCAAAGGAACAGTTAGAAGAAAATTACATTAAGAAAATATATAATGGTCTTTCATTTAAAACAAAAGATATACGTCAACAAAAAGATCTTCAAAGAAAACAATTGCGTATTGGATTATTTATTTTTTTGATATGGCTTGTAATTGTACCGGCTATAGTTATCATACTTGCGCAAGTGAATTTTTGGGTAGGTTATTTAGTATTTATTTATAGTCTATGGAAAGTAATTGAAAAAGGTCTTAAACTTTTAGGAAAATGGAAAAAGTCTAAGAAAGAAAGACAAAGAGAGAGGGAAGAAGAAAAGATGCGTCACTATTATTATCATTGTGAACGCAATCCGGAAGGTTTTAGAAAATTGATGATTGAAAATTTTGAAAGAGAAGAACGAGACAAAATAAAAAACGAGATGGCTTCTTTACGCAAAAAATAACAGATTCAGAATTAGATATGACTAATAAACAAAATAATGTGTTTAAAATAAACACAATAACTCCTCTCGTTAATTTTTACAAAACTTATCAGGTTGAATATTGGCAAAATAAATTGCTTTTACTGAAAAAGTCAATAACCGACTACTCTTCTACAAATTTACCTTCACAAGACAAGAAAAGTCAGATTAACGATGAAAACTTCGTGAGAATGTTAAAGGCAGAAATTCATTTTACTTATTTTCAAATAATAGAAACTCTTTTTGAAATGATGTTTGGTTTAGAAAAAAAGGACGATCCTAACTTATGGTATTATCTGACTTTTTCTGATTGGAGAAAGAATTACGATAGAGTTGATAAAATAGCTGAAGGGGAAATTAGTTGGTTAAACAGCGAGACAGAAACTATTAATAAAATCAAAATGCCATTAGTCCAATATATCTTTTATTTTTTGTATGACACCGGTTTAAATGAATCAGAAAAGAAGGATAATTTAGATGTTATTAATAGTGCTGTAATTCTTTTCGCGAAAGATTTTTCTGATCGTGATGATTACAATGCATATAAACATTCGTTACGTTTTTTTCAATCACCAGTCAGTATTTATGTTGCCCCAGAAGGATCACAAAAATACGAGGTTATTGGTCGAACGCCGGATGCTTTTATTTATCTTAAAAAAGATCAAAATAATTTAATCAGTGAAGTAACAAAATCTTTCGATGCAGAAAGAGATTTTAATATTAGTATGTTATGTAACAATTTGATTTATAATATAATTGTAGCTAGAAGAAGATATTTCTTTAAAACCGACGAATTACTATATAATTATAATAAAGTAAATTTACAATCACTTAATTTTACTGGATCATCTTTGGTTAAAATTAGTTTTTCGATATTATAATTTTTTTTATAAAAAAATATATTCTGTAAAGAAATATAAAAAATCAAAAGGCATGATACTTGAGAAACCTTTTCCAAAAAATTTCTTATCATTACTTAACAATTTATATAGTGTTTGTGTTATGATGACTCGAAATTAGTAAAATAAAAGGGGGATTGGTTTTTCACCAATCCCCCTTGGTCCAGTTTTGGTCCATTTGCGGCTTAGAGTGTATGGAATTTCATGGCTATTCCAAGCAATGGCGAGCATTTCAAGAATGAACGTTTTTGCGGGTTTGTACCGATATTCCAAAGGGTTATAGCTCTTTTGGGCTGAATCCGGAATCCTTCGCTCTATCCAATTGAGCTACGGGCGCTTATTACGGCAGGGCTTAGGATTTAGGAATTAGCGATTAGTTATAGATATCCAACTTAGCCCTAAGCCCTCATCCCTAATCCCTATATTAACTCCTTGCAACCGAAGATCTGGGTCTTATTATTACGCTTTACGCCGTGGACTGTGCTATTACCACCGGTCTATCTACAAGGTGGTTAAATCTATCGATATGCGCCAAGGCGCTTATTACGGCAGGGGACTGTCCCTCTAAAGTCGTTAAAGGGACTGTCCCCGACGTGAATCTAAGTTTTCAAATATCGGACTGCTTACACATCGATGGTTTATTATATTGAAATTCCGGGGTTAGTCAATTGACAGAATTATCATTGTCATTGCGCCGGTCCGCCATGTCTGGTGGAGGAAGCCCCGAAGGGGCGCGGCAACCTTAGATAATAATTTTTGTTAATAATTGTAGTCCCCGCAGGGGGCAATCCGATCATTGTTAATAAGTAGCATTATTGTAGCGGCGGGATTCATCGTGCATATTTCTTATCATAATTTATTATTATGTATAATGTTAAGATTTGACCCCATGGGAATCTTTGCTCACGAGAAAAATAACAGAAATGGAGTTACATAAACCGTCCTGTCTGCCATCTGTTTTCTAATTTATAATAAAAAGCGTTTGAATAAACATTATTGTACAATCAATTCGATTTTATTAATACGTCTAACAAATTTACTTAAAGATATAATGCTGAGCAGAATAATAATCCCCATTAATATAAAGCCTGTACTTCGTATTAGAACCAGGAAAGAAAATTTAACTCCCAGCAATATCAACGAGTGTATGCCATCAAAATATATTATATAAAAACCACCAAAATAAATAAAATATTCAAAAAACTTTTTAAAAATACGACGCCATAAATTATAAAAACCATCGGGATCAAAACACATTATTCTAAAAATTCCAATGGATAAAAACATAATTATAGATAAAATTATTGGTATGATATGTTGTATATAAAAACCCAAAATACATATGCGAATAATCGAAATAATAAAATATAAAAAAACCATCAATATGATATTCACAAAAGGAACGGAGATAATCGATTCGGCTTCTTTTTTAGAAATGTATTTACTGTTAATATTAAATAAATTCATTGATATAATAGCGCTAAAATACCATCAGTGAAATCATCATAGGTCATAATATCGATATCATTATATTCCGATATAATTTCTTTCCATACGGGATCTGAAAAATTCCATCTTCTACCAATAACCAAATATCCTTTAGGTTTATTAACTTTAAATCCATATGTCTTCTCTACCCAAATCCTGTTATTGGGATCATCAAAATATTGTTTGTAAATTCTTATTTGTGATATATATTCATTTATTTTTGCTGAAAAGGATTTCCTGTTATCTTTTCCAACTATAATTTGATCTATAAGGTTTGGTAGTTTGAAATCTACAATATCAGCATAACCATTGGGACGGAGCACAAAAAAATCCGGAATAATAGGTTTTTTCTTCTCGCTTTGCCAATTACATATTATTTGTGGGAAAATTTGAGTAGAAAAAAATCCAAATGATACTATGAATTGATTAGTATTTTGAGAAAGAAATTTAGTTATTTGCGGTTCGGTATTATCTTTCGATCCAAACAATTCAATAAATCTGTTCAATTGGGAAAGTTTCTTATATTTAGAATCATCCGGTAACGGATATTGATATTTGGCATCAGCTTCAACTAAATTACTTAATGTAGTGAGATTAATGATAAATGAATCGTAATCGGGTTCCGTATCATCATATTTTAAGGGTAACATATCCATCCATTTAATATGGCGAGTTTTTAATCCGGATTCATCTGCATCGAAAAAGAAAGAATGAATAATACGGGTAAATTGATTTTTGGGAAGAGTAAAGCTACTAATATTTGAAAATATGGTATGTTTTTCGGCAGCAAAGTTCCAGTTGAGTTCATTAAGTTTATCTAATCCTTTCTCTGTAGGTATAACAAATCCTTCCGATAAAGGAGGTAAGGGTAATGATATTTTTGATGTACCTGAAAATCCAAAACCAACGATTAATTCGAGGAAGTTTGTATCCAATAAAGTATAGTCATGATATTCCACTTCAATATTACCATCTGGTTTTAATTCATCCAATTGAATCGGTCCATTGTATTCTATTGCGAGATGTGTTTTACCAAAATACAATATAATTTTTTCGGGATTTATTAGAAAGCCGGGAACAGTTTTTATTAATTGTGGATTATTCTTGATAAATTTATATAAAGGCCCCCAATAGATTGTCATTATTTTTTCTAATATTTGTTTGATATTTTCTTTCATAATATTTACTGCAGAATTATATACGACCTTTAATATATGTCAACATTAAATAAACATGGTTGTCATTTAAACATAAATTTAATTTGAAAAGAACACATTTGGGGTCAGGCCTGGAAACTAGAAACTATTAGTGAATCGGACTCAAAGTCCTTTACTCCCGGTATAGATAAATATTATGGCTTGACTGAGAATTAAATAATCATATACTATCGTGGAGTGTGGATATGAATAAATCATCTTATTATCTTTGTTACAGTTGATTAGAAGGCAGTAGAATGGGAATAACTTTATTATTTCTTTTTCAACTTTGGACTCAACCATCAACTCGAATAATGGGATTCGGAAATAACTTTGCTGATTTTGTTCCTGATTATATAAATGATTTTATTCAGAATCCTGCTTATTTAAAAATAATGAATGAGTACGCTGAATATAATTTCCCACAGGTTTATTCATCAATACGATCATTTAACTCCACAACTTCGACTGAAATAATGTCGGATAAAGAATTTTATGATAATGATGAATTAATGTCTATTGGTTTCCTTTATCCTAAACTTGGACTAGCCGGTCGTTATGGAATATGGCAAAGAAGGACCGGAATTGGTTATGGATCGGATGGCTTTTTACGTCTTTTCGGACAGGCGGGTCTTTCCGGAGCATTAAATATTTTGAAATGGATTAATATTGGTGGTGAATATAATTGTTCTTGGAATAATCGACCTGATAGTTTAATTCTTATTACGTATGATAGCTTAGGTGGTTATTATGCGCATATAAGCGAATTAATTTGGAGTAATGAAATAGGTATTGGCATTCTATTGCATAAAAATCCGCTAGAATTTTCAGCTTCCGGAAAAATTAATTATGAAAATGAAAATTTTACATCCGATATACCTTTCTATTTTGAACGTGGACCGGAGGGATTATTAACTGCTTTTGAAACTAATTATTACGATCTCAAATTTAACACAAGATTAAGGTATAATCCAAATAACTTTACGCACACTATAAATTTTAATTGTTTTCGCAAGCAAATTGCACGGGATGGTGTGAACCATTCTATGGATTATTATCTTACCGCATTCAGACCAGGCATTGGTACGGTATATTATCCGAAAAAAAATTTCCTTACCATTGCCTCTGTATCGTATGAAATTGATAATATTGATTATGTGGTCTATCCTGGCACTACAACCACAGATCAAAATGTAATTGGTTTAATAGGATTCGAAGCACAGTTATCACGTATTTTGAATTTTCGTTTTGGGAATACCTTATCATATAATTCTCATTATGGCATCAAACAAACTAAGAATGATATTTGTTTTGGTGTTGATATCATGCCATATGAAAAAATGATATTCAATATAGCAACAAGCAATCCGTTGGATTATAAATATTATTTCTTCGGTATTAATTTTATTTTTTAAATTGATAGACAGATTAGAATTCCCAATACAATAATTAATATTTAAAAACCCCTGGGGATTGATTATTTATCCCCAGGGGTTGGTCCACTTTTGGTCCAAATGCGGCTTAGAGTGTATGGAATTTCATGGCTATTCCAAGCAATGGCGAGCACTTCTTGAATGAACGATTTTGTTGGTTTGTGCCGATATTTCAGGTGGTTATAGCTCTTTTGGGCTGAATCCGGAATCCTTCGCTCTATCCAATTGAGCTACGGGCGCGCTAATGGGGACTCTGTCCCCCTTATCTCCAAAAGTTCTGCGATACTTTTGGAGTCCTCGAAACCCCCTGCAACCGAAGATCTCGTTAAGTTGTGATACGCTTTACGCCGTGGACTGTGCTATTACCACCGGTCTATCTACAAGGTGGTTAAATCTATCGATATGCGCCAAGGCGCTTTTAACGGCAGGGGACTGTCCCCGACGTGAATCTAAGTTTTCAAATATCGGACTGCTTACACATCGATGGTTTATTATATTGAAATTCCGGGGTTAGTCAATTGAGAGAGTGTTATCCGTCTTGACGTTCAGGATTTTCTTCATATACTAATCTCCGTAGGAGAGGTCCGATAGGAGGTTAAATGAAGTCGTTGGCAACATTAGAAGCTGTTGTCCATCAGATATACATTATTCGCGGCCAAAGGATCATGCTGGATCGGGATCTGGCGGAATTATACGGAGTTCCAACAAAGGTGTTAATACAATCAGTAAAAAGAAATATCGAGCGATTCCCGGCGGATTTTATGTTCTTATTAACATGGGATGAGGTGGATTCTTTAAGGTCACAAATTGTGACCTTAAAGCAAGCGGGAAAACGCGGAGCTCATACAAAATATCTTCCTCGTGCCTTCACCGAGCAAGGTGTGGCTATGCTTTCCAGCGTGTTGCGCAGCGAACGCGCCATCCGGGTTAATATCCTGATCATGCGCGCGTTCGTGAAGATAAGACAGGCCATTGCCTCGAACCGGGAACTGGCCGAGAAGTTCACCGAGCTGGAGCGCCGGACCGCTCGGCATGATAATGAGATCCGGGCGATCTTCGAGGTAATCGAGAAACTGATCGCGCCGCCCGAAAAACCGAAGGAACGGATCGGATTTTATAAGAAATAGAAAATCTGGAAAACAATTCATCGCCGAACACTTTGGTTAACGAAATTCCGGGGTTAGTCAATTAAGATTATCATTGTCATTGCGTCTATCCGCCATGCTTGGTGGAGGAAGCCCTGAAGGGGCGTGGCAATCCGATTATTGTTAATAAACAGCATTATTGTAGCGGCGCGATTTATCGCGCGTTTTTCTCAAAGGGTGCATTTTATTATAATATGTTATTATGTATAATGTGAAGATTTGACCCCATGGCTACCATGGCTACGTTCCCGGCGGCAGAGGTCGCTGACCGGCAATTCCTTGCGAAATCCCTCTAAAATGATCCGCACCTTGTCCTCGACCGCGATTTTCCGGCGGGTCGCCTGTTTGATCCGACGAATTAACTTGGCCGCACCACCGGGCTGGGCGCCGGCACTCGCGATACCGGCTTCGGCCGCGGCTTGTTCAACCGATGCAACTGATGGGTCTGTTCCTTGAGTCGTGCTGTCCATAGCCATTTTTGCCTCCTCTGGGGCCGCTCATTATACCCCTTTTTTGGCGGGCGCACAACCCGGAAAGTCTCTACTCATTTTACCCCTTGACTTTTCCAATGGTCGCTGATGTTCAACAAAAACCTAAAAAATAACGATACCCTTTTAAATGCCAAAATCCCCCGAGTATTAATGAACCAATTATTCAGATGGCTAATAAAGCGTATATCATAACATCCTAAACATATTTCTCACCACCCCTTATAGCTAATATATAAATAAAATAGGAGCCTCCTAATATTCCTAGAAAAATCGTAAATACATTTTTGAAAACCATGGGCATATATGGACCTAAATAACGTCCTGTAAAGATGGCAAAATAGATTACCCCAAATGCTGAATGTAATACAGTTCGAAGATTGTTTGATTTTAATTTTTCTGGCGTTAAACCGTTAATATGGTTGATAGCAAAACCGAAGGGTAAAAATAGCGCCCAAAGTAAGAATATACCAATTTGTTGATTAGAAGACGGTGAAACAAAATATAAATTAGTTAAATTACAATATGGTATAACCAAAATAAAGGAAATTGTAGAGAATAATTTTGATGCTACTTCTTTTGACATTATACCCCGTGAAATAAATAACATAAATACAGTAAGACCATTAATCAAAACAGTATAAGCGAATAAAGCAATTGATGGCCAATAAAGAAGGTTATTTTTATTCGTTTGAATCATGATAGGAGATCCCAAATATGAAATAAATCCAAAAAGAAAAACATATATTAGTGAAATAATAATCCTTTTATATTTTGAAAAAATAATGATTACACAAATAATTTGGATAACAAATACTAACAATGAACAAATTAATATTAAACCCCATGTGGTTGGCATTATTCTCCCACAGCACTTACTATACTTATTATAGCTGTAATAATTGCAAGCGCTATTACTATTCCAAAAATCACATAAGCCAGTATTTTTCTTTTATTAATTTTAGGTTCTTGATCGATCTGGCTTGGTTCGCCTGGGGGATGCCATTTTTTAAAGGATTTGTTACCGCTATATCAAATAAGGTTTTCTTCTGATCGACTGATAAGGAACATTTGTGATATAATTTATCTAATAGAGGGAACAGCCACTCATCTACCTTATTACCAGGCAATTTAGTTAATGGATATTGCAAGCCAAATATAGATTCCCAGTCAACCAACTTGTATTTAATAATTTCACCATGTTTTGATACATCTGAATCTTTAATATTTATAATAATATCAGCATTATAATATCCATATTCAACATCAATACTCTCAATATCATCGAATAATATTTTTTGTTTTATATAACAATTCAATCCAGTGCAGACAAGCAGATAATTTTCCTTTACTTCATCTATTTTCATATATAAATATAATTGACCAAGCAGAATCACAATAAAAAATAGGAAGCAAGCAATTGACGTAAATTCAAACGACAAATGCAAGAGGTCAATGG
>Ga0315294_10009754_pt1 | contig 10529 bp, 10 predicted proteins | sample YL17G13_40_MG_FD_203626 | JGI IMG/M metagenome (GOLD analysis project Ga0315294, IMG submission 203626) | Sediment microbial communities from Yellowstone Lake, YNP, Wyoming, USA - YL17G13_40 | ecosystem: Environmental > Aquatic > Freshwater > Lake > Sediment | place: USA: Wyoming | collected...
TGATCTTGCTTCTTCGCTGTACCGATTAAATAAAGTTGAGACAAATGTGCCAAAAAATCTTGAGACAATCAGGCTAAAGTAACAATTAAAAATGCTCTTTTACTAATCATAATATGAAACACTCGCTCAAAATCATAACATTGCTTCTTTTGATGTTTTTTGTGACACAATTGATTGGATTGGCTGTCACAAATGCCTATGCATTGCATGATGATAATATTCCTTTTGGCATGAGCCCTCCAAAAGACATAAGCCCGGCTTCAAGCCTGGTATCAATTGTTTTTGCAATTGTTTTTGCTGTGTTGCTGATGCTTTTGCTCATGAAGTTTCGCATAGAAATGTTCTTGAAACTCTGGTTCTTTTTTGTCATAACAATTGCAATAGGAATAACAGTTAATGCGTTGTTTATGGCGACTTCTCTCTCAATGATTCAGATAAATTTGGGATTTTTCTCAACAAATGCTTCTTCGCTTCTGGCTTTGCTGATTGCGCTGCCTTTTGCTTCTATAAAGGTGTTTAACAGGAATCTTATTGTGCATAATGCCACAGAGTTGATGATATATCCTGGAATTGGGGCTATTTTTGTTCCATTGCTGAACTTATGGACAGTTGTTCTTCTTTTGATATTAATTTCAATTTATGATATTTATGCTGTCTGGCATGCTGGATTCATGCAAAAGATGGCAAAATACCAGATTCAGAATTTGAAGGTTTTTGCAGGATTTTTCATACCTTATCTTGGCAAGAAAGAAAGAGAACTTGTTAAGAATGTAAGTAAAAACAAGCTCAAAGGCAAGAAGATAAAAGTAAATGTTGCGATTCTTGGCGGCGGGGATGTTGTATTCCCAATAATTCTTGCCGGAGTCGTTTTAAGGCAGCTTGGCTTTGTTCCTGCTTTAATTGTATCATTGTGCGCAACTCTTGCCCTTATGTCTTTATTCTATATCTCAAAGAAAGGCAAGTTCTATCCAGCCATGCCCTTTATCTCAGCAGGATGCTTCCTCGGATTAGGCGTTGTTTATGTTCTGAGCATACTCTAAATAACCTTGTTTATGTTGTAACTCTACAAGCGTAACAATAGAAAGGTTTAAATATGTCTCGATTGTTGTCTCTGCATGATAATAAAACCTGAATTGGTAAAGAGAATCAAGGAATACTTTAATCTTAATATTTATGAAACTAAAGTTTGGCTAGCTTTGCTTTCAAAGGGAATTGCCTCTGCAGGCGAAGTTGCTGAGCTTTCAGGTGTTCCAAGATCAAGAACTTATGATGTTCTCGAGTCGTTGGAAAAGAGAGGATTTGCAATAACCAAGATTGGCAAGCCAGTAAAATACATCTCTGTCAAGCCAACAGAAGTTATTGAAAAAATAAAGTCAAAAGCAATGATTGAAGCACAGGAAAAAATAAAGTCATTATCTTTATTGAAAGAAACCCAGGAATACACTGAGCTTGAGCTGCTTCATAATTCTGGATTCTCACCTATAAAATCAAGTGAAATTGCAGGCTCTTTGAGAGGAAGGTCAAATGTTCTTTCAAGAATAAGAGAGCTTTTGGAGGGTTCAAAGAAAGAAGCCCTTATCTGCACATCTGCTCTTGATTTTGAGGACAAAGGCAGGGTTCTTGCACCTGTTATTGAAAAATTGAGCAAGAATAATGTCAAAGTTAGAATTGCTCTTTCAGGAGAGCCTGAAAAAGTCAAGAAAGTAATTGCAAAATACAATATTAAGGCAAAAGCAATAAACTCAAATGCAAGAATTTTCATGGCTGACAAGAAAGAAGTCATGTTCATGGTAACACCAGAAACAGCAGAAGAAGAAATAGGTGTCTGGCTTGATTCTATTCTTCACAGAATCATTGTCAAGCGTTATTGACGGCTCATTGAGAGCTGGGAAGGATTAATAATATGACAACAGTATCAATAAAATGCCCAACTTTAAATATCTGGGCTAGTAAAAATATTCCATCCCATACCCCTGTTTTGGAAGTTCTTGTGAAAACTAGTAATGGTTCAGATGAAATATCCCATGTATGCTGCGATTACCTTGATGAGAAGAGTAAAGAATGCACATTGACTAAACTAAAGTGTTTTTATGCAACAGGTTTTAAGGAAATTTAATTAACTTATCTTCAAACTTGTTATATCCATTGACTTGATTGTTTTGGTATATTTCTTCGCAAAATCCCTAACAAATTTCTTTGCTGAGAAATTTACCTTTATTCTTGCGTGAAGAATTCCATCTTTTTCAAAAACATTTTTGTTTTGCTTTTTGAAGGCTTTGGCATGCTCGCCGAGGGCTTTTGGAGGCCCAATCTTTATGATTTCTCGTTTTGACTTGATAATCAGATAATCCATGGCTTTGCTCTTGCCTGAATAATCAAACTCTTTTTCAATGATTTCAAAATACCTTGCTAGCTCTTTTTCAAGATAACTTGCAAATTTCTTGAGCTTTGTTCCTGCAATGTCGCCTGGCTGCTTGTCTGTCTTGAGTTCTATTTTAACGAATTCTGTCTTGCTTTTTTTTGCTTTTTGTTTTAATGCTTCAAGATTAAACTTCTTGATTATGAAGAAATCCTTGCTCGGCTTTTTTAGGAATTTTCTTGCTGCATCCTGGAATTTCTCAAAAGTTTCCCTGCTCAATGCAGCTAATGCATTCCTCTCTTTCCAGGTTGGATCAATGAGAATTATCGGGCTGCTGAGCTTGCTCTCGTTCATCTCAAACAAAACATCATTTTTCTTCTTGTAAAGTCCCTCTGAATCAATAATTATTCTCTCTCCAGGCTTGGCTTTTGAAAGCTCTTTAAGCATTCTTTCAAATGACTTGTAATTGATAATCAAGCACTCCAAGGCATAACCTGAAAAGCCATTAACATAACTTTCTGCACCGTATATTTTCTGCGCCTTGCAGAATTGCTTCGCAAGAATGACTTCTTTTTCAAGCTTTGCTTTTTTCAATTCTCTCTTTACGTAATTTACATGGAAATAGCTTAAGTCAGTAACATTTCTTGCCTCTTCTGGCTTTTTTATCTTGATAACCGGCACAATCTCGAAAATTATATTTTTTCTCACAATTATTCTGAAATAATCCCTGCTTCCGTGCATTTTCTCAAGCTTCAACTTGTTTTTCTTTGCTATTTTTTCAAGAACATTGCTTAATAGCCTGGAAATGTCTTCATATTTCCAGTCAAATCTTACAAATAAATCAATGTCATAAAATTCTCCTTTTACAAGGGTATTTTTAGCAAAACTTCCTCCAACAAATACTTCTGCAGATATTTTTGCTTTTTTCAAACCCTCTTTAATTAGAGAAACTACCTTTTCTGTCTCATTTGTCAGGATTTTCTGCTCTTCCTTGCTGATTGACAGGCTTGATGCAACCTCGTCAAGAATTCTCTTTGTATTCATAGATTATTAAGGTAAAAACTATTTTTAAACTCTGTTTTTATTAGGAACCCTCATATTCAAGTCAATTATATACTTGCCATCGGCCAACTTGTACACTCGTGGCTTGTCCTGGGCAAATAATTTCTGCACGTCAAGAAGGTATTTTCCTGGCTTTACAATCTTTATGCTCTCAAAATCAAGGAATACAGGCACTTCCTCATCTTCTATGCCCACGAGCTCTCGAACATCCTGTTCCATCTGCTCTTTTTCCTTTGAGCTTAGCTCTGGTTCTATTGCTTGTTTAATGGTAATTTCTTTGAGCTTCTCATCTTTCATATAAAAGAAAAACTTGCTTTTGCAGCTGGAGCATCCTGTAAGGATTTCTTTTGCAGCATCATCATACACTTCAGAGCAATGAACACACTTATAAGGCATATTTGCAAAAGATTATTGGGCTTAATAAAGATTTTGAAACTTTCTGTTATTAGCAGATATTCTAATGTCGGGGGAGCTTCTGATTATTTGAGAGGAGCAATATAAACATTCGAGAATTAAGATTGAGCTATAAAGTTATTTCAGCAAAAGCTCAATCTTCTTTGGGTCTTTCTTTATTTCCTTTATTATTGAGGCGGGGCCAATTAATGTTAAAGCACTGCTGTCTCCCACAAGGCTCTTTGCTATTCCATGCTTCATCCTGATAAAGAGATTCTCTTTTTCCATGTTTGGCTCAATAACAGCAAGTTCAATGCCTTTGAAGCCCTTTAGGTGGTCAACCATTGCCATTGTGTCTTCTATTAATCTTGCCTCTTCTTCAGCTCTCAAGCGGCCGTGAATAATGACAATCTTGTTTCCAAGCACAAGGCTAAGAATTTTTTTAACACGCTCGGAGATTGACATGCTCTGCAATTCTGCAAACGGAATCACCTGCAAGCTCAACCCCTTTATTCTTTTTGCCATTTTTACACCTTTCTTGAAAGCCTAAACAGAGCTTCATAGAAATCCTCAAAATTCAATTCATCTTTTGCAGAGACACCGACAACCTCGTATTCTGGAAATGCCGCTTCAACTCTTTTTATGTCTGCTTTCTTCAAATCTATTTTGTTTGCAACAATAAGTGTTGGAATTTTTCTGGCTATCAGATTCCCAATTATTGTAATGTTAACCTGGGAATATGGGTTCTGTGTTGCGTCAAGAACAACAATAACTGCATCCATGTCCTCAAGCCATTGGATAGATTCTATTATTCCCTGGGTTGCTTCTTTTGCTCTTTTCTTTGCCTGCTTTTTCTTTATGCCATAATCGACAAAATCTTCGTAATCTATTTTTGTTGCAATTCCAGGAGTATCAACTATTTTGAAGGTGAGGCTTCTGCCCTTATAGGTTATCTCGACTTTTTCCTTGAACTGCACATGCCTTGTTTCATGCGGGATTTTGCTTACAGCTCCGAGCTCTTCCCCTGTCCAGTCCTTGCAGATTTTGTTTGCAACGCTTGTTTTTCCGGCATTTGGCGGACCATAAAATCCTATCTTTATGTTTTCCTTTCTTCCAAATATTCTCTGAAAAATCCTCTTTGCAAAACTTTTTATTATTTTTAACATTTTTATTTTGATATAACCCTTTTAATAAAATTTATTTCACTTTAATAAAGGTTTTGCTTCTGGCGCTTGTGGAACCACTCGCCTCTTTTCTATTTCCTGCTGTATTTTTCTCTTCTCTAAGAACCTAAATATGGGTATTTCAAACATTCCTGTTCTTTTTCCATCCAGTTTTCTGAATGCATAAGTTATCCGCTCACCGGTCCATCCCGCATTCTTAAGCTTTCTTGATATCTCAGAGTCATCCAGATTTCTTCTAGAGTTGTGTATAAAATTAATAATATTATACAGCTCTGCAGGGTTCTTGAAAAGATGAGATTCGTAATTTCTCTTATACCACTCTTGCAATGCAATATAAATAGCGAGTGCGAGTATCAGCAGTATTGATGTCCAGAGAATAAATTTACCCCACTGGAAACCTCCGGGCGTTACAATTTCTACTGCTTCAAATGCGCCAAGTTTGCTTATTTCAGGGGAGACGTACATTCCCAAGCTGGAAATTTCCACCTCATCATAAACAATAAACTCAATTGTAGAAGAGCCTGTAATTGGAATGTATGTGCCAGAGCCGACTGTTTTTTCAGAATAATTTCCAGCAAAAACCAAGCTTTCCCGTGGATAATCTATAATAAGATAAGATTCGCTCGCACTTGCATCTGCGCCCTGTTTTTTAGTTATATCAAGCTTGAATTTTGATAAAATAAATGTTTTTTCATTGTTGTCATCTCTCTTTGAGATAATCTCATAGTCAATATTTCCATCGTAATTCTTTTGAATCCAGGCTGAAATGGAGCGCTTTAGATTTTCTTTTCCACTTTCGGAAAGAGTTGTTCCAGAAATTTGCTCAAGATATCCAACATCCATTCCCTCAAATCCGAATTCTATTGGTATGTCATTTCCTTGCTCAGATACAAAAATCAAGGTAGGAGGATTAATTGATAATGCCTCGCTTATAACTGCAAGATAATCTTCATTGCTGGTTGCATTAGCAAAATTCTTTTTGGATTGGTTTAATGAATTTTGCATTTTAGTTATGTCAAGCTCGGTTTTTATTTTATTTGCAACAAAGGGAGAAAATGCATCTATTTGCTTTGTTAAATTTGACATTCTTGCTGTGTATTCTGCGAGCAGATTAGTTGCTGACTCTCTCAAATCTCCGAAAGAAATATCAAAAGAATTTCTTGCTTTTACTCCGTCAGTCCTTGTTAATTCAACCTCAAGTGTATAACCTTCTTCTTCAAAATCAGTATATCTGTGAGAGATAGTTTTGCTAGCTGATGTCTTTGTTGTTCCATCTCCAAAATTCCAGGTTGCTGAAATTATATTTGATGAGGTTGTTGCCTGGAAATTGGTTTTAACTCCAAATAAAACATTTTTCGGATAAATATCAAAGCTAAAGCTCGGGGCAATGCTAATGTTCAAAGGTTTTGGCAATATTTCTTTGTTATTAAGATAGAGGTAGAGCTTGCCTGCTTTTGAGCCAATAGGTATTGAAAATCCTGCGTAGCTTAAATCAAGGTTTATTGGCTTTGGAGTTGTAATCTTGGATTTGTCTTTATTTAATTCGTAAAAACTATTTTCACTCAAAGTAGGGCCTCCTCCTTTTTTGTACTTGATTTCTGCATTTGCAAATGTCAAGTCCTGGCTAATTCCTGTCAGCTTAAATGGAATAATGCATCCCTTTGAGCAGTTTCTTTGGTATATTTCTTCAATGTAACTGTCTGCGTAGCTGGCAAGATCATTATTATTAAGATCATAGAACACGCTTTCATTTACATTTAAAGTTCCGATTGCACCAAATTCAAATGGCTTTGCAAATATGTCAAAATCAATGTTATATGGCTCTCCGCCCGTTGATGTTCCGCATCTGGGGGAGGATTCTTCTGTTCTTATCTTATATCCTGCATCGCTATCAGAACTAATGCAGACAAAATAATCTCCTTTCTTTGTTATTGTATAATTTATAGTACAGTCTAATTGTTCTGTTGTCTGTGTTTGGTTAGGCAGAATGCAGTCACCAAGAAAGTTCCATTCTGAATCGTGCAGAGTCATTGTTATATCTGCTGCACTGCCTTTCTTGAGTGTTGCGCCTATCTTGTAGGCTGGGGCTGATTCCAAGCTAATGTTCTCACAATATAAATCAGTTGTTACGTCTGCCAGAGTGGTTGCTGCTCCTGGATTAAAGCATCCTGTCAGCTCTGAACCGCACAGATTTCCTGAATTTTTATTGCTCTGGATAAATGATTCATTCTTGTCAAGCACATCAATTATTAACTGCCTTGAACAGGAAATTCCGGCATTGCTCTGAACTGAGAATTTTAAAGAGCTTATTTCCATGTCAGAGCCCGTAACTTTGAAGCCGATTAGAAGCGATTCGTCATCAATTAAACTATAACTGCTTATTTCTCCTGCGGATTTGTAGTTGTCAAAACAGCCAAAATAGGTGCAGGTATAATCAACTCCTTCTTCCAGCTGATTTTCTTTTATTAAATCAATTAATTTTATAGTTCCATTAAAATTGCTTTTTAAAATAGAGTCTGTTGGCTCAGCAGTAAAACTCATATTTATTGTTCCTCTTATTTTTTCGCCTGCAGAATAACTTGTTTCTATATTGTTATTCTTATACTGGAAAGAAGCAAGAGCTAATCCTGATGCAAGGATAATTGCAATCAAAATTAGGACATTAAATTTTACCCCTTTATTCATTAATCAAAGAACAGATTATTCTTTAAAAAACTAACTAAATCTCTTTCTAAGAAATAAAGAATAAATCAGTGCAATTGAAACAATGCTTGCAAAAAGCTGCCAGATTCCGAAGAAAGGAAGATTTGCCTCAAGAGCCCCGCACGGAACTGTGGCTGAGCCTGTTCCGCTGCAGCTATTAGCTTGGGCCTGTGTAGGTGTGAGTGCTGGACAGCTCAAAATCGGACCAGACTTTAAAACACTGTTCCTGCTAAGGCTTATTATCTGAGAACCTCCTGAACATTCTGTCGCTTCGTTTGTATCTACAAGACATTGATATATGCAATCAGGCCCGCCTGGCACAGATATAGATATATTCCATGCGACTTGACATTTAGATTTAGTTGAACTCCATATGCATTCGCATGAATTTTTATTTGTGGCTTTGCAGCCAATATCTTGCATTGCAATTGTTCCATCATCTGTGTTACATGAATCTTCATCAAGTTCATAACATGAATTTGCGCCAGTGCTGATAGATATGAGCTCTCCTTCGCCAGTGCAACAAAGAACATGAGTATATTTTCCTGTTTGACTATTTGTAATAGGAGGATTATAACCTGGCAAAAGATGCGCATTTGTTGTGCCAGCAAGATAAGCGATTGGGGCTTTATTGCCACAACCATGTGAAATAGTTTCTATCCTGCAATTAGATAATCCTTTATAGCAAACGCTAAATGGATAAGAAGCAGATGAACTCTCTGCTGCATGAGCATTGCTTGCTGCACTAAGCTTTAATAGCAAATCACTGCTGGTGCAATCATGAGGATTTGATCCGCTATATTGCGGAGTAAAATAATCATCATAACATATCTTTGTTACATAACTTTCGTTCCAGAGCGCGACATGAGCATTTGTTGCGCTGCTTAGCTTCATTATTGTTTGACTGTCAGGGCATACGCCACTGGTATCTGCCATAACAAAGCTGGCTGAAGCCAGAATAGCTAAAAGGACGAGAGCAAAAATTATCACCTGTTTCATATTTTTAAATAACGAAAGAAGTTTATAAAACTTCTCAACATTCATCCACTAGCCCCTTACCCATAAGAAAATAGCAACTCTTTTTGATTCTGCCCCTCCTATAAGGTCGGAACTTATTAATCTTGAGCCGACATAGATATTGCCGCCTACGTCACTAGGGTAGCTCTCAAGACTGCAAACGTCAGCTATTTCACACACTCTAACATTGTAACCAATATTTGGTTCCCTTTCCTTTATTCTTGTTGCTAAAAAAACCATAATTGATTCATTTGCATTTTCTGGATGGGTAATTATTTCGTCTCTCATTGAATTGTTTTTTGCTATTTCTTCAAGCAGCGGGGTGATTGTTTCTGACAAATCTCTTTCTGTTGCAGCTCTTCTTGTCAGAGAGATTGTCAAAATAACCACTAAAATAATCAAGATTGCAATGCTTGCTTCAATTATCCTTATTATGCCTTTTTTGTTCACCATATTTGCACTGTCAAATACCCAAATTTTGAAGAGCCATCTTTTCTAAGCACTTCTCTTAATTTAGTTTCTGAAAACACCTCTCCACTTAAAGGCTTTGCTCTTTCAGCATTTATCGTTTCTCCATCAGGAAATTCCAAGCTAAATGAAAATTCCACGCTTTCGGGAATGCCTAATTGTTCTTTGAGCAATGGATAATTCGAATAATAAGAGTTATTTAACAGCAAAATTCTCTTTTCAGAGATAACTTCTGATGTTATTGAAGAAGCAATTCTGTAGCTAATTGAAGATGGAGATGAACAGCTGCCCATTATTTCATCAAGATCTTCGCTAAAATAAAGGGTTGCGAAATTCTCAGCGCTTCTTGCCAAGCAGATGTTGTCGCCACTTCTAACCGCTATCATGGGCTTCCCGTAATAATCAACAGCCCCTACATTTTTTGTGGGATCAATTCCTTCAATATTAATCTGAATGTTGCCTGTTGCGGTTTCAGTTATTACAATGGAATATGAGTCAAGTTCTACGCTCGCGTTCTTGATTATTTGATTTATTACATAATCTCGCGAGGATTCCATTGCTGACAGGTTCTTAGTTGGATTGTAAAGATAGAGTATGGTTACAAGAAAACCTGCGAATAGCATAAAAGCCAATATAAATTCAATGTTGCTTGCGCCCCTTTTCTCCATTAACTAGTGTATATCTTATCATTTTTATAGGTTATTATCTATTCAGATAGACTAATAAATGGCTTTTCTTCTTATTAGAGATGGCAAAAATTGATAGTTTAATCAACGAAATAAAGCAGAAAAAAGAACTTTCTGGGATAGATAATAGCATAATCTTGGAGCATATTGAGAACTATCTGAAGAAAACAAAAATTATTTTAGATGATTTAAATGAATCTCAACTTAAAATAATCTCAAAAGATATTCGCGCTGCTCTTCGGGAAAATGTCGGCAGATTCCAGGCAAGCCGGAAAAACAGATATAAACTGCTTGAGAAAGATAAAATCTCAAGATTATTGAAAATGCACTCTTCAACAAAAGAGAGACTCGAGTTTTACCCAGAATTTAAAGAAATAATAAAAAAATTAAAAGTTAGTTCAATTCTTGATTTGGGGTGCGGCATAAATCCAATTGCATTAGCTGAGCCAGGAGTAAAATATTATGCATCTGACATAAATCTTGACGATTTAGACTTGGTAAGATTATTTTTCAAGAAGAATAACATTGATGGAGAAGTGTTTGTCTGCAACTTGAATAAGATTGAAGATTGTTCGCTTCCAAAAACAGAACTTTGCCTTGTTTTGAAGGTATTTGACATTCTTGGCAAGGAAGATTACAAAACAGCAAAAAAAATCA
>Ga0315294_10009755_pt1 | contig 10529 bp, 12 predicted proteins | sample YL17G13_40_MG_FD_203626 | JGI IMG/M metagenome (GOLD analysis project Ga0315294, IMG submission 203626) | Sediment microbial communities from Yellowstone Lake, YNP, Wyoming, USA - YL17G13_40 | ecosystem: Environmental > Aquatic > Freshwater > Lake > Sediment | place: USA: Wyoming | collected...
GTCCCTGTTCCTGCGCATGAGCTGGCCGAATGACTCGTCCAGGATATAGGTGTGGCACCAGTCGTCCTCCGCGCGCATGCCCCTGCCATAGGTCTGCACAAGGCGCAGAACGGCACGCCACTGGTACCACTTAGGATCCAGTTCCATTCGGCGCTTGACCTGTTTCTCAGCCATATCGGGATAAGGCATCTTGCATATGACCTGCCAGCGGCAGATGTCATGCTTGAAGTCGACGCCCTCGTAGGCGCTGGGCGTGACTAGGACGAGCGGTTTTGTGCTTTCTATAAACTCCTTTATTATGCGGTCCCTCTTGTTGGAATCGTCATTGGCCAGCAAGCGTTCCGAGTCTATGTTCGCCATTACGTATTCCTTTATCTTGTAGCTGTGGGTATGGATGACGCCCTTCTGATCAGGGTACTCAGCCATCAGCAGCTTTATCGCTTCCACCAGCCTGGGCAGGTTGCCTTCTATGTGTTTCTTGGACATCCTGCCCAGAGGCTTGTAGTAGATGGGTCGTTTATCCGGGCTGAAACCTGAAGGCGCGCGTATGAATACGCAATCTTCTTGCCGCAGCCCCAGGCTTTCCGCCATGGCGTCGGCGTCTATTATAGTGGCAGACTGGAGCAGGAAAAGATCCGCCAACGAGAAGAATTTATTGGCCCATTTCTTGACAAAGATTGGCTTGAAGCTGACCTTCCTTATCTTGCCTTTGAGAACATTGTCTATTACCCAGTTGTTGGGGTCTTGTGACAGCTCGTCGGCTATGAAGCTGCATTTGTTGATTTTTTCGGCAAGTTCCTGGCATTTCCTTATCAGCTCCCGCTTCTTCTCGCTCTCACCCATGCCTTTGAGCTTCTCCTTGCTGTTTTTCAGTTCAGCGTGCAGAACTTCATCCCACAGCGCCAAGGTTTCTATCCATTGCTGGATGTTCAATTCCCCCTCAGGGACCTTGCTGCCTACATACTCCAGATCGCGGTCGCTTACGGAAAACTGCACGAACTTCATCAATTCATCTTCCATGTTGTGCGCCTCGTCGCATACCATGAGGTTTCTGGGTCCGAAATCGCCGGCATAAGTGGTTTCATAAAGGAAGTAGCTGTAGTTGAATATGGGATGATTGTGCTTCATGGCCTTGCATTTCTGGTCCCAATAGCGGCAGACCTTTGCGCCGGGTTCAATCCACATAATACCCTTTGGGGTTTCAGCCAATACCCTGGCATTATCTGGAAGTTCATCCGATGACCTCTGGGGCTGGTGCTTGCATTCAGCACCTGTTTGGCACGGTCCTGTATCGCAGTTGTTACCCTTGGAGGCCATGCACATGAAATTTTGCCTGCCCCTGACATCAAGGGTCCTGTATAACCTCTCCTTAACATACTGGTCCTGGAGCATCTTGGTGGAAACCAGAATGAAGGCGTTTGGATTATCACGCGCTAGTGTTATGGCGAGCGCGCTCTTGCCGAAGCCTGTCGGCGCCTCCAGAAAGACATATTTGCAGCCGCCCTTCCATGAATCGGAAATGAGCTTCACCGCCGCATCCTGAAGCGGCCTTGACTTGTTGAACGGAAAGTGTTCTGATGTGAATGCAGGGAATTCTTCCTGGGAAAGGTTGACCATTTTCATGAGAATAGTTGGTGTTGCTGATTAAAACCTGATGGGAGGGACAATGCCGCTATGCCGCTAGACTTGGCATCAGCTGCCCCCACCCGAAGGAGCCCTGCTGGCATGGGCCGCCTTCCTGCTGCTGGTGGGGTGGTACTTGTGGAGGATGGGGCGGAGGGAAAGGGAGGAAAGGATTTAATCTGGGTAGTCAAACTTATTCATGCCGAGTTGTAGGACATGCGGGGCTTATACACCATACCAAAACGGGCAATGCAGGACTTGTTATTACGGCGGTAAATCCAAAGCCGGAAAGGTCTATATGGGTCGCGTTACTTTTCCGAGCGGCAAATCAACAATATACACAGGTCAAACTAGCCGTTCAGTTTATGAGAGGGCAGGAGAACATCTGAGGTACCAGAAGAATGGCGACAGACAGCATTATACGGGTCGTGGAGTAAAGTTTGAAGTTCTTGGAAGCGTGTTTTCAAACAACAGGTTCAAGGCCGAGAAGACTATCAAAGGCCTTTCGAGAGAGGAGAAGGAAAGGCTGGCAAGACAAGGCGCAAGAAACTACAAGAAGAAACGATTCGGTTTTTGGTGAATTTAATATGTCAATTAGATCCAGGCTCAAATTCTGGCTCCCCACCCTAATCATCATCTTCCTAGTTCTCTATGGGTGGTGCTTCGCCGTCCACGAGTCAGCCCACTACGCAGCCTGCGCTGCCTCAGGCATGCAGCCAAGCCTGATTGATTACCGCACAGGCAACTGCGCAGGCCTGGACACCTCGCCGAGCTGGACATTCTTCTTCGTGAAGGGGGCACCTTACCTCCTGGATGTGGTGGCTGGGCTGTTCCTCTGGCTGCTGGTCAGGAGGATTGGTGTGGTTGGCTTGCTGGCTAAGGGGGGTACTGCCAAAAGGGGAAATGCTGGCCCCAAGAAGCTTGCTGGCTCATCTGGCGGGAATGCCCCTTCAACCAGATATGCCGAAGGCAGCATGAAAGGCATCATCCTGTTCACGGCGCTGAACACATGGGCTGTGGCCGTCCTCTTTGATGTGGCCAGCAACTATGCCGGCTCGCTCATAGGCTTCACAGACTTCCTGAGCATAATCGCCTATGACAAGACGCTTCTGGTGCCTGCCATGGCGGTGACCTTCTTGGGGCTGCTATTTGTGGGGCTGTTCTTGAGGGAGGAATGGAGGGGGATAAGGGCGCGGTTGAGGAGAAAGAAGAGAGCAAGGCGAGCTGGATGAAGAGTTCTGGTGTACTTTTTAGCCATAAAATCATCATATTCTAGCGGTCCTCTAAAACTTCCAGCCTTCAAGCCTGAACATATCTATGATATCGATCGCTTCAATGCTGTATTTCTGGCACACGAAGGGTATTTTCACCTGGTTGCCCCTAAGTTTTTCCACAGTTACCACTATTCTCTTTATGGTAAGCAGAGACTTCTGGGCCGCCATTTCAATGGTCAGGGCAATTACCCAGGCATCAGCATCGTGTTTTCTGTGCTCCTTCACCAGAGACGGATAATCCTTCAATATGCTCTTTAGTATTTCCAGTTGTTTCGGCGTTGGTTCAACGAAAAGCTTCCGGTGATGCTTGGCCCACGAGGCCAATTGGTCATCGCCGTCCATTATCTCAAACAGTACTTCTTTTGGCGCCAGAAGTGAACCCCTGTTGATAAGTGACTCCAGCTTTTGCCAGACGCTGGGATAAACATCGATGGGGTTGCCTTTATTCAGCCCTATAAGTGATGATGAGTCTATGATGTAGCAATTAGAAGTCATTTTCTCGCCTTGGACAGAACCTTGTCAAAATTGCTGGATTTTATCGAAAGGTAGCTTAGCGCGTCGCTGTATGTTATGAAATTCTTGTCAAAGTTGTTCGCGACCAGAGAAACGAATTTATTGCCAACCTCAGAGAGGCATCTCTTGTCAGACGGGATGCCTGGCACTTTGGCGCCTTTTTTCATCTTCGCCTTTTCTCCGGTTGGTGCATATCTCTGGAGAACGCCGTCGTATTCAGACTTCGATATGAAGTTCAGCTTGCGCATGTTGAAAAGCAGCATGGCCTTGCTTACCTTGTACTTTCTGGACAATGCATTGAGCGTATCGGTGCCGGTCAGTTTCCCCTTGTTCCTCTCAAACGCTTCCCTGGCAATGTCCTTGGGTAGAAGGAATGAAGCAGAGAATTCATTGCACCATGACTCAGTGCTGCCATTCCTGCTGGTCAGCACGTCTGGAATGTCTATTACTGTTTCATCAAGCAGTATATGAGCGAATTCATGCATCAGCGTGAACAGCCTGGCCTCTATGCTGTCCTTTGAGTTCACTACAATAACCGATGGGGATTCATCGGAAAGCACAAACCCTCTTGCATCTTCAACGGGCATGGAAAACTGGAATGTCAGTATGTTCATATCCTCAAGCGTATCTCGCAGAAAGCCGAATAGCTGATATGGATTTGCGAATCTCAGCTTGGATTCCTTTCCCAGCTTGAAAACAGACCTGTACTTTTCTGCAAGGACTTCGGGGTTTTCAGAGGTCTTCGCTCTGTCTACTCTTGACCTGATTTCATATTTGATATTCAACGAGAGTTCTTTGCCTATCTCCTGCAATCCCCTGGCTTTTCTTATAGCTAACACGGTTTTTTTGTCAAATACGTCGGACTTATCTGGCAATGAACGATAGTCGCTGGGATTGGGCTTTTCTTCCTTTGGTTTTGAAAGAAAGAATGATGCCAATGGGCGCTTGAATGCTATTGACAGGACCGTGGCCTGCCTGAGGGTAGGCTTTCTTCTGCCTGACTCAAATCCGTTCACTGCATCCTTGCCTACTTTAAGCCTCATGGCAACATCATCTGTGGTCCAACCGGAACTTTCCCTGAGCCACTTCATGACTTCCGGGTCCACTTCAGCCACAATCGATTCTCGGGGCATATGCCTCAACACCACGTCTAGGTTTCTCTAGCCTCTATGAAATATTTGGCGAGGCTTGTTATATGTATTGGGGGAGGAGCATGCCGGTAGAGCCGGTAGAAATAGGCTCTTGATGCCGTATCTACATCATGGCCTGCCCTTTGGCCTGCCCTTTGGGACTTCAAGGCCGGCCTTGTGCATGATGAAGCGCATGCGGCGGATGGTGGCAAGGCTCTCCCGGCCCTGACTGTAGTCGGCCAGGTACTGGGTGTAGCGGCGGGCGATTTCCCTGACTGCTGCCTTCCGGCACAGGGCGTCGTTGGTTATGCACTTGGAAGCGAGGTTGAGGCCCATCTCCGTAGGCGAGTTGTAGCCGAAGGCGCCGGGCTTGCCTGTCATGGCGCGGTATATCTTCCCCATTATGCGGAAATTCTCGATGTCCCTGTTGTAGTTGACCGCGATTTTGCCGCAGGCCTTCCTGTAGTAGGGGTCAACCATGTTCCTGTCCTGCAGGTCCGCAGTCGCTGCTTCGTAGGCTATGTTCACGGGGTGGTTGAGGGGCAGGTCCCAGATAGGAAAGGTCTCAAACTTGGCGAAGCCTGTTCTCCTGCCCATTTTCAGCTCATGGTATATCTGGCTCAATGCCACGGCCATCTTTCCGGAGCTGCTGGCAACGCCTGTGACCAGCGTAAGCCTTGCCTCCGATGGTATCCACGGGTTTTCCATATAGCCTGCCAGGACACTGGGGATGTTTTGGGGATAGCCTTCTATTTCCTTGTGGAAGAAAACATCAACCCCTGTCTTCCTGGCGCGACGGGCAAAGGACCTTGCTTCCTTCTGACCTGAGTAGCGGGTGATGGCAACGAAGGAGACGGCCATGCCCTGGCGCTTGAGCGCGGCCATGTTCCTCATGGCATGGCCGGCAACATTCAGCTCGAAGTCATGGATTACACGGCCTGACTGCAGGTCCATGGCACTGACGCAGTATATCAGGTCCTTGTCAGGCAACCCCTTCATCAGCTGCAGTTTGGCAGTCGGGTCATAACCCGGCAGCACCCGCGCCGCATGGGCGTCGTAGAGAAACTTGCCGCCTACTTCCATGTAGAGCTTGCCGAAACGGGCGACCCGCTGGTTTATGGCTTCCTTCTCAGGCCGCATATACTGTCGTGTGCTGAAGCCGACTGGTTTTCTGTTTTTTACCATGCTGATATAATTTGGTTTTATTTGATTAAATCCTTCGGACTGCAAACAGCCATATTCCTGCTGCTGTGGCCTGCGATGGTGGTGACTTTCGTGGCGCTGCTGTTTGTGTGTTTGTTCTTGAGGGAGGAATACCGGAGGATAAGGACGCATTTGGGGAGAAGGAAAAGGCTGAGAGGGAGGGACGGGAAGAGATAAAAGGCAATTCTGATGACTGGCTGCCTGCTTGGGGGTGTTGTTTACCACCCATAAACCTTTCGGTACTTGGCTTTCAGCCACGCAAGAGCTTCCATTATCCCCTTCTCGAACTTCTCATATTCTTCCTTGGAAACGAAGCTCCTTTCATAGGAGAAGATGCCATCCTGCTGTTTGAAGACGAAACGCGCCATCTCATGGTAGTCTTTGGCGTCCCTGAAGTCTTCGGAAGCCCGAATGAAGCTCTCCTGCCCCCGCGCTGTTACGAGTATATAGTCGCCCATAGTGAACATATAACTAAAGAGTTACATGTTTATATGCTTTATGTTATATGTCTTTTTATGCGACCGGAAACAACTAATGTTATGGGTGGGAATCCTCAGTTCAATAAAACTGAGACTGTAATACTTGGGTATCTTGTCAGGAACATGACCAGGGAGTTCAGCATCAAATCCATATCTGACGGCATAAGAACGGCTTACCCGACAGTACACCGCAACATAAAGGGACTCGGAAAGGAAGGCATAGTCAAGATCAGGGTCATAAACAAGACCCAGACTCTTTGCAGCATAGACACTTCAAAGGTGGAGAACGTAAGCATAATTGCAAACGTAGAGTTTCAGATAAGGGACGCATTTCTGGCCAACAAACCACAGCTAAAAGCCATATTGGATGATATTCTGGCCAAGATAGCCGAGAATTCCTTCAGTTTCTTATTATTCGGCTCTTACGCCAAAGGCGATGCCAAACCTTCATCTGATATAGACATGCTTTTCCTGGTAAACACAAATGACGATGAAAGCAGGATGCTCAGGGCGGCGGAAGGAGCTGGCAAGCTTACTAACAAGAAAATCCACCCTGTTGTTATGATATATCCGGCGTTCTTCAGCGCACTTAAGGAAAAAGAACAAACCTTGCAAAAAGAAGTTATTGAAAACCACATAATTGTTTATGGGGCAGAAGCTTTCCACAGGGGATTGATGCTGAATGGCTAAGTTCGAAGATAAGTTGAAGGAAGCGGAAGATGGCTATAATGCAGCTCTACGGGACAAGTTCATAGAGAAGAACAGCAAACAATCTTCCTTTACTGCTGCCTATGCCAACTTCGCCAAGAACAGCTTGACTACGGCCGGTTTGCTTTTTGACATCACAAAAGACAAAGCTAAGAGAGAAGCCACGAAGATTGATGATTCTTACAATGGCAACATGTGGGTCATTGTGTCGGCCTATTTCTCCATGTTCTACATGGCATCCGCACTCCTGGCAAAGAAGGGTATAAAGGTTGGCCGAGTCGACACTCATAAACACGTCAAGAACGCCTTCCTTCATGTATACATAGCTAACCACTTCATTGACCATGCTCTGGGCATAGATTACACGGAATCCAAGGAGATAGCCGAAGATCTCATGGCCGAGCGAAAGAAACGCAGCAAATACCAGTACAATGTAGGCACAAAGGTTTTGGAGACTGATGCAGAGCTTTCACTCAAGCGTGCGAGAAATTTCTTTGAGAAATGCAGAATGCTGGTTTAAACTCACCAAACTTTTAACCCAGTTCCCCCAAATCATCAAACATGCACCTCTCCCGCAGGGCAAAGAAGCGGCTTGCGGCCGCGGCCGCAATCATACTGCTGTTCTACATACTGACGAACCCGACATACCACTCTGGGAAGCCGAAGGTCAGCGTGAACGGGACAACTGACTACTACGAGGTTTACTATGGCAACAGGACTGCGGGGCTGAAGGAGAGCTGGATAGAGCTGCACAGCCCGACAGACCTTTATGCCTACTATTACTGCGAGAAGAGGGCAGGGCTGCAGGTTGGCGTCTTTGTTCTCGGGTTTGTTGGTGAAGGGGGCACTGCCGATGGGGAAACAGGCAACACCAGCCGTGGGGATATTTTATCTGACGGGAATACCTCTGCTGCCAATTCTTCTGATGGGAATACCTCTCAAACCAAAATCCCAGCCTGCATCGGCATCGTATCGCCCATTCCTGCGACAGGGGAGCTGGACCCCTACGGGACTGGATTGAGGGTGTGCTACGGCCTGAGGCTGGTTGAGAGCAGGAGCTGTGCTTACTGATGATCCGTCCACATGCCGCATTTATAGGATGTTTTCCATAATTATTGATATGATTGAAATAGAGATACTGACAGTTCTGGCAACATTCTTCGGGGCGGTGGGCGGGATTGCAAACTTTCCTCAGGCATACAAAATATTTAAGAGAAAAAGCGCCAATGACATATCAATCCTTACATACTCGTTTCTTTTTGTAGGTGCAATCGTCTGGATTTTGTACGGTATTGCGATATGGAACTTCCCTGTTATGATAACCAACACGCTTGGTGCTATAAATATAGGGCTGGTTGTCATCGGTTGGTTCTTGTATGGAAGGGGTCCGTAGGCGGGAGCATGACAAAAAGCACTGGTTAATCCTTTACGAAGTGGGCTTGGCGCAGCGGATCTCTTATCAGTATTTCTGATTTGCCTGTCATAAAATTGTCTATTGCTTTCTTTGCGCCCAGGCAGTATCCTGATGCATAATCATCCATAATAACAATACCACCTCTAACCATGCGTGGATAAAAAAATTCCAGGGAATTCTTGTAGCTTGTATATATGTCAACGTCCAGATGGACTAGCTTAAATAATTTGTCCTGTATATGATGCCCAGTTTCTTCTGGAAAAAGTCCCTTGTATATTCTGCAATTCCGATATCCCGCCAGCAATTTTCTAACCTGCTGCTCGGAGGTGTCGCTGAAATCCCCTTTTAAATGAGTGTTGTCAAACCCGCTGGGCTCAGGCAAACCCTCGAATGTGTCAAAAATAAATATCTCACTGTCTGGATTCGCTCTGCACAGAAGCAGGGCCGACCCTCCTCTGTAAACACCAACCTCGGCTACACAACCATCCATACCTCGCACGGCTTCGGATAACTGAGCAATAATTCTCAGGCTTTCAAGTCCAACCAAAGTATTATCTAATACATTTTTATCTATCATCGAATCTTTTTGGGAATCTCCTGTATCCATATGAACACCATTGCCAATCCTATTTTTTCTCATATCTCCATATGTCAGAAAGCTTCCTTTTAGGCAGAATCCTATACAGAAACTCCTCGGCTGCTGATATTGCATGATAGGCAGCAAAGTCAAATGTTGTGCCTAACCCTCGGGAGCGTATGAAACCCCAGTCCAGCCTTGTGTTTTCCATCCTTCTGGACTCCTTAAACCTGCCTTCCCTGTCAATATAATTTAAGTCTGAATATATCCTCCAGTACGTCTTGAAGTGTTGCGCCAATGACAAATAAGGCTTGTAATAGGCTTTGGCGTCGTATCTTATCCTTATTGTACCTGGGCCGTATTTCGTGTGTATGAAATTGGGCAGGAAAGTGTCATCGGCCACGTTTTCCTCTTCGGGAAGCTCAAAGAAATCCGGCCCTCTGAGCATGAATGTCCTGCCGTGGAAGTATATCTTCAGGCGTCTCTCGACATCCGGTGGCACAGTTGGTTGCGGCCTGGCATCTGCGAAGCTTTTGTAGGCAGAAACGTCATGTACGGAAACCTCGGCCTCGGGATTGAGCGCTCTGGCGTGCAGTGTCCTGTATAAAAATCTCTCCCAAGGCGACATGCTCTCGGTCTCTATTGGCACAGGCCAAGCACCTGCAACTATGAGCTTGTCTATGCCGCAAATGTCATCATATAATATTTCCATACATCTTTCGTCAAGAACCGTGTCAGCGTCAACGAACGCAAGCGGAACTTCCCTGTTGCTCGCCGAACGGGCTATCTGATTCTGTGCAAGAGCCTTACCTTTCCCGCTGTGCATCAACCTTATGTTCAAGCCCGGATACCTTCTGATGCCCTCAGCTACGTCGTCTCCTGTGCGGTCCGTGCAACCATTCAGGCATACCAGCGTCTCCACTCTTGCGTCAATATCCTGCTGGTCCAGAGATTCGAGGCATTGAAGGATTTTTCCTTCTTCGTTATATGCCGGTATCCCGTATGTAAGGTCTGGCAGCATAGTTCACCTCAATACATCCTCACTCCTGCATAAGTGTCCTTGCCGGATTTCGCCAATTCATCGGCTTTTAAGCAGTCAGCATCGGCTTTCTCTATCATGCCAAGTGCCCTGTAAGCTTCGCTTCTGTCTCTGTATGCTTCGGCGTAATTCGGGTCCAGTTCTATTGCTCTGCTGTGGTCTTCCGCTGCCTCTTCAAATCTTCCAATCTTCTGGTAGGCAAAGCCTCTGTTGTTGAAAGCCAGGGAAGAATCCGGCATGAGTTCGATTGCCTTGGTGAAAGCGGATATCATTTGGATAGCATCGCCTGTGTACAGGTATGCATTTCCCAGATTTCTGTAAGCCTCCCCCAGCTCGGGATTGATTATCAAAGCCCGCATAAAGTCAAGAAGTGCGGCATCCCAGCTTCCGAGATACTTATGACACCTCCCTCTCAAATTGAAGGCATCTGCGAAATCCGGATCAATTGATAGGACATGATCAAGTGTAGCCCTTGCGCCAGCAGGTTTTCCCCTCATAAGAAGGCTTCTGGCCCTCTTGATTTCAAGACCGGAGGGATACCTTTCAACTTCAAGGTCTGATGGAAACAC
>Ga0315294_10009756_pt1 | contig 10528 bp, 7 predicted proteins | sample YL17G13_40_MG_FD_203626 | JGI IMG/M metagenome (GOLD analysis project Ga0315294, IMG submission 203626) | Sediment microbial communities from Yellowstone Lake, YNP, Wyoming, USA - YL17G13_40 | ecosystem: Environmental > Aquatic > Freshwater > Lake > Sediment | place: USA: Wyoming | collected...
ACCGAGGGAAGATTCATTGTTTTTGAATCTGTATCTAAGTTCTCCGTCCGTAATACCACCAGGGATATAGCCGCACCATGATATCTGGTAGCTAAATTTGCCTGGGAGGTAATGATACGGTTCCTTCTTTCTGCCGCATCAAAACTATACAGGCGATAATATGAGCTATTATTTACGAACCTTCCATTCGCAGAAAGCCTGGTCACCGGGGAGAGCGTCTGCGAATGGTTCACCACCAGGTCCCAATACTCAGTAGTGCTTTTGCTAAAAGCTGTTTCAGAGACATCTCTTTTGTAGGAACTGGCAATGCTCCCGTTATAAAGATACCTTTTCGCATATCTGAAATTCTCTCTTACGAGCCAGCCGGTATTTTCGAAAAAATCGAAGCTGGTCTCCAGGTCCCAGTAGTCCGAAGGTGCCAAGTAATAACCTAAGTTACGGATGAAGTATTCCCCGGAAACAAAGTTTCCCACCTCGAATGCCAGAAACCCGGAGTGCCTGCCTGGTTTAATGGGAAAGATATAAAACGGTATTGCCGCAACCGGAATCTTTTCGATATACATAACCACGGGCCTGACAATCACCTTGTCTTTCGCAATTATTTTCATCTTCCGGGAATAGAAGTAATAATGTGGAGTATCTAAATCACAGGTGGTATACCTGCCACCTGAAGCTAAGAAAACATCATCTTTTATTCTTCCCAATTCGTTTCCATGATAATATCCTCCTTGGAACTCAGTCTGGCCTGCTTTGACTTTCCCCTTACGGGTTTGAAGATAGTAGCTCATCTCCTCACCTTTTATCTCCTCTTTCCCATCCATCAAAACCGGTAGCTGAAGAAGTTTTTGCTTCCCCTCTTCTTCTTTATAAATCCCTTCTGCTTTCAGATACTCTTTTTCGGTCTGGTAGATAATTTTGCCGGCTTTTAAGGAGATCTGTCTGTATCTCACGTTGCAGTTGCCCTCCAGATCGATCAGGTTCTTATCAGTTTGGTAATCTATTTTCTCTGCTGAGTAGCTTACTGTGTCAATAGAATGAAGCGAATCTTTAGTCTCGGCTGGAGAATAGTAGGAGCCGATGGCCCCACCTATGATTACTATCCGGTTCAGCCTGGAGCCATCAAAATAAAGCTCTAAACTATCTCCGGAGGCTTCGTTTTTAATCTGGGAAAGGCTGTCTTTAGCAGAAGGAAAGTACAGGGAGGTGGCATTGTTCAAAACCTTCACCAGTTTGAGCTTTTCATCTTCTCCTAAGAAAAAATAAAGCGTCTTTCCGGCTAAGTAACTCTCTTTATATTTCTGAGATAAAGAATCAACCAGCTCCTTGTGAGAAGTCTTTGCTTTACCGGAGACTTTTATCTGATTGATCTTATTGTCCTTATACAGAACCTCGATCTCATCTCCGGAAAGTTCCGAATCGGTTTTCTTTGCAGATGGATTCTGGGTTAAAACTATCCTCTCCTCCTTGCCAAAAAGCTCAGCTTTTCCGCAGGTGGCTTCCATATCCCCCTTTAAGATGTGAACATCCCTTATGGCTGTCCCTTTTTTCTGCTCGACGAAATACTCTAAAGTATCCGCTTTGACAGTCAGCGAGCTATCTTTTACCTGGGGATTATATATCAGGGAAGGGGATTGAGTGAAGACAAGATATTTTTTGTTACGGTCGTATTCTCCATGCCCTCCTAAAACAATTGCCTTCTCCTTTTTGCTTTCCAGTTCCACGTTTTCATCGGCCACTATCTTCCTGGTTCTTTGGTAATAAGTAACCCTTTCGGCTTTTATGGACTGATCCGGGTCTTCAACTTTTACGTTTCCGATAAAGACCAAAAGCCCGACAGAACGGTACCAGACAGCCCGGTCAGAATAAAGATCCGCCTGCCCGTGTCTTAAATGGACATTCCCATTAAGATTCAGGATTACGTTTTCTTTTTCCATCCTGAGTTCAGAATAATCCGCATTCAGTAGCTCAATCGGTTCCTCAGGTTTTTGCTGGGGTTTAGCCTGAATCATACTCCCTGACAAAAGAAAAAGAATAGCTATGAGAGAACAGATTTTACTCATCTTTTTAAACATAGATACTGCTCAATCGCCCCTTAAGTTCTATCTTTGAAAACATATTGAAAAAAAAAGTAAAAATCAAGAGGTTTAGTTAATGGTTTTAGCAAGAAGTAGGGGCACGGCGTGCCGTGCCCCTACATTTCTTAAACCTATTTCCCTAAATAGCGATGAATAAATCAGTGTAAAAGTTCACCCTCTAAAACTGTCACTGCCTTTCCCTCCAGATATACCCGATCTTTTGCCACTCTAACCTTTACAATCCCTGCCCGAGTTGAAGCCTGGTAGGCAACGAGTTCGTTTTTGCCAAGTTTCTTACTCCAGTATGGTCCCAGACAGCAATGTGCTGAACCCGTCACGGGGTCTTCATCTATCCCCACTATTGGCGCAAAAAATCTGGAAACGAAATCATATCCTTTTGTGCTTGCCCGGCTGGTAACAATGACGCTCCCGATTTCCTGCTTTCCCAGAATGGAAAAATCGGGTTTCAGGGTTCGTACCACCTCCTCTGACTGCAGCTCTGCCAGATACATAAACCCGCACTTGCCTACGTAAAGCGGTTTAGCTCCTAAACCCCTGGAAAGGTCTTTCGGAGCTTGTACGGATTCCTCAACCAGCCGGGGGAAATCAAGCTCTATCCATCCGTTTTTGAGCTCTGCTTTCAGAAGCCCGCTTTTTGTATGAAAATCTGCCTTTTGCCCTGGTTTAAGATGCCCCTCGGTATAAAGGATATGGGCGCTGGCTAAAGTAGCGTGTCCGCATAGATCAACCTCCATTTTAGGAGTAAACCACCGCAGATTAAAACCATCCTCTTTTCGAAATAGGAAGGCTGTTTCGGATAAGTTCATCTCAGTTGCCACATTTTGCATCCAGCTTTCATCTGCTGGTTCTTCCAATATGCAAACTCCAGCCGGGTTTCCTGAAAAAGGCTTATTGGTAAATGCATCAACCTGAAAGATTTTCATCTTTTATCACTCCTCTGAAATTATCTATGATTTTTTCTTATGGTCTTACATCAACAGTTGCATCAGAAGTTTTCTTCTGTCGCCTGATGGTTTTGTCGGCAGGTAACTCCCGACATCACTTTTAGAAAGGTAGGAGCAGATCTATGTGTCTGCCCTATAATTCTTCCCCTGGGAGGTCAGACATTCCTGTGTCAAAGCCAGGCTCCGTCCTTTGACATAGAATTCTGTAGGTTAACCATCCCGTAGGGTGGTTGACAACCCAATTTTTATTTTGCCTTATCCACAATCCCCCTTAAATCCTCATCTACCTTCAATGGGAGTTCTCCCAAGTCTAAATCCGGGAAAAACTCTCCAATCATTACCGGTCTCATACCGCTGATGAAAACCTCTCCATTTTTTTCGTACAGGCTTATTCGACAGGGCATACACAGGCTGATAAGGCTATCTTCTTTGAGAAACTGGTAAGCCTGTTTGGCGTTGCAGATCTCAAACAATTTTAAATTAGAAAGCTCAAACCCTTTTACTGCCAGCATCTCCTTCATATCATAGACCTGCAAAACCGTCCACCCTTTGGCTTCAACTGCTTTGCGGATATCCACAGCAGCTTGTTCAAAGCTCTTATCGGTCTTAACTGTATAATCGAATTTTATCTGCACTCTTCCTCCTTTAAAAGATGCGGGCGGAGACAAGCTCCTCTCTCACGGATTATCTTCCCTTCTGGCTGTTTTATTTTCTTTTATCTTCCCTTGATCCTTTGAACCTTTGAGCCTTTGAACTTTTTTTAAAGATTCGGCTTACATTTGCAGTGCTCTTTATACATACATCTGTCCATAACCACTGTCAATCCGGCATCATTAGCTTTTTTAGCCGCATCTTCATTCACGATCCCCTCCTGCATCCAGACCACCTTTGCTTTGATTTTGATAGCCTGTTCAACGATCGGAGTCACCTCCTCTGACCTTCTGAAGATGTCCACACAATCGACTGTCTGTGGTATGGATACTAAATCTGGATAACATCTCTCGCCCAAAATCTCCTTTTCATTCGGGTTTACCGGGATAATTTTGTAACCCTGGGATTGCAGATATCTTGCCACCGAATAGCTGGGACGGGCAGGGTTAGAAGAAAGCCCTACCACTGCAATTGATTTGGACTCCGCAAAGATTTTCTCCATCTCGTTCATTTTGCCTCCGTTAAGATTTCCTTCTTTTTTTCTTTTTCCTGCCGGCTTTTTCGACTTCTCTTTTTATGACCTCGAAGATCTTCTTCTGTTTTCCAAATCCGACCAAAGCTTTTTCAAAAACCTCCTCCATCCTTTCCACCCAGATGAACTCAAGGTCACCGACTAACTCTTCCGGCAAATCCGGGAGATTTCTCTGGTTGGCTTTGGGTAAAATTATCTTTTTTATTCCCACTCTTCTTGCCGCCGAAAGCTTTTCCTTGATTCCTCCGACTGGAAGGATATTTCCCCGCAAGGAAACCTCCCCGCTCATGGCTAAATCGTTCCGGATCGGTTTATCGCTCATCACCGAGGCGATTACCAGACAAATGGTCATCCCGGCAGAAGGACCATCCTTAGGAATTGCCTCTGAAGGGAAATGGATATGAATGTCATAATTGGTGAAATCCTGATAGTTAATCCCCAGAAGCTGGGCCTGGGAACGCACGTAACTGTGCGAAGTCTGGATAGATTCCCGGATGATTCCCCCTAACTGCCCGGTGGAGAATATCTGGCCGCTCCCTCTCATCCTTAGACCTTCGATCAGCATTATGTCGCCACCAGAGGCTGTCCAGGCCAATCCACAGGCTACTCCGACCTCTGGTTTTTTCTCGGCTATTTCCGGGATGTAAAGCGGAGTGCCCAGGTAGTCTGTCAAGTTTTCTGCTGAGACCCTCCAGAAATTTCCACTGCCTGAGGCTTTTAGCCTGGCACATTTTCGGCAGATGGTTTCTATCTCCTTTTGCAGTTCTCTCAAACCTTCCTCAATCGTATATTCCCGTATGATTTTCTTTATCGCCTCATCCGTTATCTTTACCTCCCCCTCAGTCAACCCATGCCTTTTGATCTGGGTGGGGACAAGATATCTTCTGGCAATCTGTAACTTCTCCTCTTCTATGAATCCGGTGAACTCAATTATTTCAAAAATCTCCATCAGCGCATCCGGGATCTCGTCTATATTCTGGGCTGTGGCAATAACGAAGACCGGGGACAAATCAAAGGTAAGCCCCAGATAGTTATCTATGAAGCTGGAGTTATGCTCCGGATCTAAAACCTCTAAAAGAGCAGAGATAACTTCTCCTTTTGGCGTTCCGTCTCCTAACCTGTCCACTCCTTCGATCAGGAATAAAGGATTATTGCAGCCAGCTTCTCTCAGATTTTTTATTATAATGCCGGGAGAACCGGTAGAGAAACCGAACCTTTCTCCTTTGATCTGCTGACTGGTTGAAAAACCTGCTATGCTAAGCCGTACGAATTTCCGGTCCAGGGCTGAGGCTATTGATTGGGCTAATGCAGTTTTTCCGGTTCCAGGAGGTCCGACAAAACATAAGATCGAACCTTTGATGTCTTTTTTTAGCTGGCGAATGGAGAAATATTCGTAGATTCGCTCCTTCATCTTTTTCTGCCCAAAAAATTCTCTGTCCAGGACCTTCTCCAGTTTTTCCACGTCGATTTCCTCAGCACAACTCTGGCTCCAGGGAAGTGAAAGCAACCATTCAATATAGTCAAGTATCAAACTGTATTCGCCAGAGGCAGGAGAAATCAATCTCAACCTCTCTTTCTCGATTAAGGCTTTCCTTTCGACCTGTAAAGGCAGTCCAGCCTCATGAATTTTCTTCTCCAGCTCTCCAATCTCCGACTTTTGAGCATCTAACTCCATAGAGCTTTTCCCCCTTGTTTATTCTCATTAACTTTTGACTCTGCCATTTTTCCCCTCTATCCTTTGAGGTAAGACCAGATTATTTAAGCGAGACTTTTTGGAAAATATGTCCTCATTCTTCTTGCAAGTCAAGAGGATTGGAGCATAAAGAAATCAGGGAGGTCAAGATGACCTCCCTGATCTGATTTTTCAATGTTTTTATGCTGGATAAGACATTCTTCTATTTTTTGGCTCCGGTTTTCAGCTCGTAGACTTTCTTCATCACTACTTTTTCCAGGGGGGAATCATTTGGTCCGGTTTTAACCGCAGCGATTTTGTCCACTGCGTCCATGCCTTTGATGACTTTCCCAAAAACAACATATTTGCCATCTAAGCTCGGAAGGTTTTTTAAACAGATGTAGAATTGACTTCCTCCGGAATTCAGCTCTTGAGCACGTGCCATTCCGACTGAACCCCTCAGATGTTTGGTGTCTGCTTTCTCAAAAGGTATTGTATACCCGGGTCCGCCACCACCTGTTCCCTCCGGGTCGCCTCCCTGAATGACGAAATTGGGAACTATCCGGTGAAAGGTAAGGCCGTCATAGAAACCTTTATGAGCCAGTCTCAAGAAATTCAGAGCGGTCTTGGGAGTTTCCTTCCAGAACAGCTCCAGCTCAATGTTGCCGAAACCCGTCTCAATGACCAAGATCGGGTTTTTCTCCCTTACTATTTTTTCAGTGGTATCAACTGCTGATTTAGATTTGGTGGTATCCGCCATGGCTTCGCTCTCCCCAATTCCAGTCTGTGAATTTTCTTGCTTGTTTTCCTTCTTGCACCCAACAAAACCGACTATCAGCAAAAAGATCATCAAACCATAGACTGCCTTTTTCATTTTTCCCTCCTTAAAAAGGTCTTTAGGTTAAATTGCCTGATTTTGTTTATTTTTCACCTCCTTTAATCTGAATGATCTCAAGGAATATAGTGGCACTTTTTAAATATGTCAAGAAAAATGGAAAATTCCAAAAAGGGATGTCAATTAGTTTCTCTTTTTTATATCTGTTAAAAAAAAGAATCTTATAGCTTTATGCGGTTTCTTTTATTTAATTGTTCAAAAATGCAGATTGAGTCATGATCTATAAAAAAGGAGCCATGAAAAACGATTCTGAAAATTTCAGTCGGTTAGTCAATCTAATGAAGAAACTCCGTTCTGAAAAAGGGTGTCCCTGGGATAGAGCCCAGACCCACAGGTCGCTTCTTCCTTATCTGATCGAGGAGGCTTACGAGGTCCTGGACTCAGTGGAGAAAAAGGATGATTCGAGACTTAAAGAGGAACTGGGGGACCTGCTTCTGCAGATAATCTTTCACGCGGAGATCTCCAGAGGGGAAAAGAAGTTCGATATCTATGAGGTGGTTGATGGTCTGAGCGCCAAACTCATTCAAAGACATCCCCATGTCTTCAAAAAAAGAAAAAAGCTCTCTCCTGACCAGGTGTTAAAAAACTGGGAACACATAAAACTGGCAACCTCAGCCAGTAAATCGGTCTTATCCGGGATACCGAGAAGTTTACCTGCTCTGCTTAAAGCCTTTCGGGTGGGAGAAAAAGTGGGCAGATATGGTTTCGATTGGCAGAGAAAAGAAGATGTCTTTCCAAAATTAAAGGAAGAGCTTAAAGAATTTCAAAAAGCTTACTCATCTAAAAGCAAAAAAAGAGTTGAGGAGGAGTTAGGCGATATCTTCTTCACCCTGGTAAATCTTTGCCGGCACCTGAAAATAAATCCAGAAATAGCCCTTGGAAGGACAGTGGAAAAATTCATCCGGAGATTCAATTATATAGAAAAAGAGTTGTCCAGAAATAAGAAATCCCTGAAGAAAACCAGCCTGAAGGAGCTGGATTATCTCTGGGAAAAATCCAAGAAAAAATAAAAAAATAGGGGCGTCTCGCAAAGGCGGACACCCCTACAAAAATAGATCCCTTAGAGGGGATTACTTCTGCACTATCTCCACTCTGCGGTTCTCCTGTCTTCCTTCGTCGGTCTTGTTATCAGCTATGAAGTTGGTAGCACCGTATCCCATAGCGGTCAGTCTTTCCTTTTCCACTCCCTTGGAGATTAAGTATTCCATCACCTTCTCGGCTCTTTTCTGAGAGAGCTTCTTGTTGGCTGTAGCAGTTCCCGTGGCATCCGTATAGCCGCCTATATCCAGCTTTACATCCTTATAAGTCTGCAGTCTTGTGGCAAGGTCATCCAGGATAGCCTTATTGGCTTCATCGATCTCCGCGCTGCCCAACTTGTACAATATGTGAAGGGTTATCTTCTGCTCGATTGGCTTCACCAGCGGACAACCAGAAGCATCCACCTTAACACCCTTGGGGGTATCGGGGCATTTATCCAGACCGTCGCAGACCCCATCGCCATCCGAATCTATGGGACAGCCGTCTTTATCCACCTTGCAATCCTTAGGAGTGTTCGGGCATTTGTCCAGACAATCGGGCACGCCGTCTCCATCAGAATCTACGGGACAGCCTTCGTTGTCGATCTTGCAGTCCTTGGGAGTGTTAGGACACTTGTCCAGACCATCGCAGACTCCGTCGCCGTCCGAGTCGATCGGACAACCGTTGGCATCCACCTTACATCCTTTAGGAGTGTTCGCACATTTATCCAGACCGTCGTAGACTCCATCACCATCCGAATCCAGGGGACACCCGACCTTATCCACTACGCAGCCTAAAGGAGTATCCGGACACTGGTCATTTTTATCGCAGACGCCGTCTTTATCTGAATCCTTACATTTCGGATAATAGGTGATCCCGATGAACGCTTCTGGAATAGCTCTGGGCAAATCCAATTCGCCGACCCCTGTTCCGACTACCTCCTTATCATCTTTGAAGCTGGTCAGAAGTCTGGTCAAATAATGGACCTTACCACCAATGCTAAGGCCTAAGGTAGGCACAGGATAATATTCGACACCTGCTCCGATCAAAGCAGTTATCTCCTGGTCTTTCCACTCTACTGAATCTGCTTTCCCCGGCATAGGCGGGTCAGGTTTAAACCACGCCTGATTGCCATTAAAATCTTTTACCTTCCAGATGGAGACGCCACCGCCTCCAAAGACAAATGGAGTGAACTTCTTTTCCGGCATAAAGTAGTAGTACGCTGCTGCTTCAATCATTGTGTGCTGATAAGTCATAGCGCTATCTGCTTTAGCGAAAGTAAATCCAGCTCCATCATTCAGTTTACTGCCTTCCAGCTTTGCCTGCCAGGTGTAAAGATAGGATCCAGTTATGCCTATGGCTAAGTTCTTCAGAACGCCATATTTCAGGGTAACCCCACCCTGAGGTCCTACTATCCAGATATCCGAATGATCAGTCAAAACCGGTTTCCACAACCCTCCCTGAGCACCCAATCCGACCATCCCCTTCATCTCAATGGGGTATGAAACAACGCTCAAGGTAAGAACTAACGCTATTACCCCAAGTAACAAGGTTAGTTTCTTCACTTTCTGACCTCCTTTTCAAAGTTTTGAATTCTAAACAACTTTAAAGAATGATTAATTATTTCCGTTTAGATATCACCTCCTTCGTTGATTTGTAAAAAAAGTATTGTTTTAACTTTTTTCATTCCAAAAAATCTTAATAGAAGTTGTTGAAAAAAGAAGGGCATCTGCTGGATGCCCTTCTCCTCTTTATACATGTTGGCCACTACTTCTGAACAATTTTTACTCTGCCGATTTACTGCATTCGCCTCAGCTCTACTCTTCGGTTTTCAGCACGGCCCTCATCGGTCTTGTTGTCCGCGATGGGTTGGGTCTCCCCGTAACCCTTAGCAGTCAGGTTATCAGCCTTAACTCCCTTACTGATCAAGTATTGCATCACTGCATCGGCTCGTGCATTAGAGAGCTTAAGGTTGTAGGCATCCGAACCCTTGGAATCAGTGTGTCCGGCGATTTCTACCTTAACATCCGGCCGATCTATCAAACTAGATGCTACCTGGTCTAAGATGGTCTTAGATCCGGAAGTCAGCAGAGATTTGTTGAATTCAAAGTTGACACCGTGTAGAATCACCGGTTTCTCTGGCTCGGGTATGAACTCAGAGATTGGACAGCCAGTAGCATCAACTTTTTTGCCGGCTGGAGTATCCGCACATTTATCCTGACCATCGCAAACTCCATCTTTGTCTGAATCTAATGGGCAACCATTAGCATCTACTTTGCAAACTTTAGGAGTGTCTGCACACTTATCCTTATAATCCGGCACTCCATCTGCATCTGCATCTAGCGGACAGCCTGCTGCATCCACCTTCACCCCTTTAGGTGTATCTGCACATTTATCCACACCATCGCAAACTCCATCACCATCTGAATCCATCGGACAACCAGTTGCGTCAACCTTACACCCCTTAGGTGTGCTTGGGCATTTGTCTAAGCCATCACAGATTCCATCGTTGTCTGCATCCATTGGGCAGCCTTTGTCATCCACTATACAGCCGATAGGAGTATCCGGGCACTGGTCAGTCTTATCCGGCACACCATCTTTGTCCGAATCCTTAGGCTTTCCAAAATAGTAGTTGACTCCGACGAACGCCTCCAAAATCCCTTTGGGAAGGTCCAATTGGCCCGCTTCTGTTCCCACCACGTCTTTTTCATCTTTGAAGCT
>Ga0315294_10009757_pt1 | contig 10528 bp, 11 predicted proteins | sample YL17G13_40_MG_FD_203626 | JGI IMG/M metagenome (GOLD analysis project Ga0315294, IMG submission 203626) | Sediment microbial communities from Yellowstone Lake, YNP, Wyoming, USA - YL17G13_40 | ecosystem: Environmental > Aquatic > Freshwater > Lake > Sediment | place: USA: Wyoming | collected...
CGCATGTTCGCCGAAGGAAAAACAGAAAAGCAGATCGCCAAGATAATAGGCGCGCCCAGCCCCTGCCTCATTCATTATTTTGCCCAAAAATACTGCCTGTACGACCGCCAACCCGAGGGAAACAGCGCACCCACCCCTGAAAACGCAGCCTAAGCAGGTTTTTGTAAGAATTTGACCGGTACAAACCGACCGTCACGCACCCCGAATAACATCAAAAACACCCGAATAGCCGTTTTTAATCAAAAATAGACTTGACACCCGCCGCTCCCGGCTTAAAATACCCCATAGACGAAGGTAGATTATAAATCACCGCGCAGGCAACGCGGCGATCGACGCAGAGGGGGTGATAAAGACGAAGGACATGCGCCAAAGGGGAGGACACAAGACGAAGAGACTTACGGAAGAAAGTAGGTAGACCGTGGCGATTACGACTTTTTATGGACTTAAAATCCCCGCCGAACAGTTCCCGCTGACACACAAACACAGACAAAGAATAGCCCGCATCGCCGTACACATGCGGCAAGCGCCGGAGGACACGCTACAAGACGCTATAATATGCGAGCTGGTCATGCGCGCGGACATACCCGAAAAAAAGCGCGACGCTTATTTTTTGACCAGCGTGTACAACAACACGCGGCGCAGGACATGGCGGCAATACAAACATCAGATCACCATCGACGTACAGGATCCCGCCAACGAACGGATCATCCGCTACGATCCGGTCCAGCGATACAACAAGATCTACATCAGCACTTTAATCGAGATGATCGCGTCCGTCAACGCGGCGTGCGCCGACATTATTCGGCACAAGATCAATAATCCCGACCGCACATGGATATGGATTTTTCGCAACGAGGGGTACTGCCGACGCATGCGCAAAACAGCGTTTTACCAGATCGTTCGTACAGCCAAGGAAATATGCGCAAGCGCAATTGTTCCAAGCACATGTAAAAATATCGAGGGGGTGGGGGGGCTCCATGTTTTTAGAAAGTGATGGCATTTTTCGGGTCGCGGGCCCTTACTAATTTGTACTAACGTACTTAAGTCATTAAGTACAATTAACTAATAAGTACTCATTAAGTACAATTAACTTAATAAGTAATAAGCATATCTTAAGTATAATTTAACCTAAGTACAAAGTACTATGTATTCATGATAATAATAAAAAATACTAATAAGGGGGGGTACGGGGGGGAAAAAGAACCGAGACGGGACGAGAAATTAGCCCGCCGGGTACGGCGGGCAGGCGGGGCGCCGAGTACGCCGCCCCGCGGTCAGTTTTTCGATTGCCTTCTTTGGGATGGATAGTCCCGAGCAATATGTCCTGATAAAACACCGGCGAATAAATACGCGCGGAAAGATTGCCGGTAAGCCGCTCCTTCAAGTGGGAGGTATTTTATGCCGTTAGATATAACCGAATACATCTGGACCAAGTACAAACAGGACATACCGAAAACAATACAAGGCATGCTGCGGTCCGTGTACGACAAACAAGCGACCAACATCGGCCGGGAAGCGCTGTTGTTTTTTTACAGCATGAGCAGGACCAGAAAAAACGTCATGGATCCGATGAACGCGGAAATGATCATCGGCAAGCAATTAGCCCAGCTCGCGGAATGCAAGTACCCGGAACAGGCGATCGAGAAAGCGTGGCAGGTGATCCGCGTGTTTAATCAGATGAACGTGCGCGGGCGGGATTGGGCAAAGGATCACACCGAAACCGAGCTGCCATTTATCATCTGGGAAAAATGTCCGTGGATCATATCGGTCGCGCTTTTTATAGAGAAGTTCCGTCCGGAAGAATACCCGCAAGTACCCGGCTGGGTTGATTTTTTTATGTGGCTGCCACAGACCAAAGTCGCCGAAGGAAAAGCGTACATGGACTTCCGCGACTACGCCTACGCATGCAGCTACGGCTCGTTCGACTCGTGGTATGCCGCGCGCTACGGATGCGGCGATAAGGATCCGTCAAAATCATACCGTCAGATCTACCAAGCAGAACTGCGTTACCAAAGCAAAGATTCCTTGACAAAAGAAGCTAATCGAGGACATTGGGGTTGTGCCGACGTAAAGGCTGAACTACGACGCCGCGAAAAAGAAGATGGTAAAAAATAACAACAACCAGAAAATACCTTCGCTGGCAGTGATGTCCGGCGTGCAGACGGATCACGCGCATAGCGACTTGAACAACTTCGAGGACCGCTACGCCGCGCACAAATCGCCCAAGCTACACGGACAGATCATCCAACTGGCAAAAGACCTTGCCGCGGGAACGCTGGACTACCGCTACGTTTTTCTTTTAGGCGCGTCCGGACATGGCAAGACGCACGCGCTGGTCGGTTTGTACCGCGCCCGGGCATACGCCGACAATGGCATCGTCGGCGCGGGATATTCTTTTTACACGCAATTCACATCATTGATCACCGACATCATCGGCGGGTTTTCCGACAGCATCGCTCTGCGTCCGGCGATGGCAAAATACTTCGCCGTAAAATACATGTTCATCGACGACGTGACTAAGCTGGGCGCCAAGCTGCTCAAAGAGGAAAAAATCGAGAATCAGGTCTTCCGCGAAATAATGCACGAACGGTGGGAAAGCAAGCGGACACTTTTCTGTACGGCTAACTTCAACACAAAAGAAAAACTGATCAGCGCGATCAACGGAGCGTTCGGGGAATATACATTATCACGCATAAAAGCGGGAAGTCTTTTTTTAGAATTCCCCGGAACCGACTGGCGCGCCGCGGGGCATAACGAATGATCATAAAACACATACTGGCAAAATCACTGCGCTACAAGGCTTTTTATCTGGACGCGCGCGACATCGCCCTGCGGACGGAACTCGAACACAAGGAGTTTTACGCGTTCCGTCTTTTGCGGGAGTTCTTTGAAACGTACGAGCGCATGCCATCGCGGGAGGAAATGCTGATCAAGCTGTCCGACCTGCCGGAGAAAGAGAACGAGTTCATCAAAGAGTACAAAGGTCTGGTCAACGAGCTCTACGCCATGCCCGACGACGTCGGGGAAGATCTGTTGATGGATCAGCTCAAGGAAGCCGCGGAGAAGGAACGGATCAAGAAGTTTCTGGTGCGGGCGGCGGACACGTTCAACGATGCCAAATCGTCCGAGCTGCTGCAGTCGATGCAGGACATCGTAGTCGCCGGGGAAGCGGTCAAGACCCGGCGCGTGCAGATGAACGTGGAGAACGTCAAGGATAACATCAAGTTTATTCCATACCGCAGCGATGAGGAACGCATCCCGACCGGCTGGCAGACGCTGGACACATTGTTGTACGGCGGCGTCGGCGTGCGCGAGCTGACGTGTGTAATGGCGCCCAGTGGCAGGGGCAAGACTTTGTGGATGATAAACCTGATGCACAATTTTCTGGAGCATCGGGTCAACGTGCTGTACATCTCGCTGGAGATGAGCGTGATCGATATAATGCGGCGGCTGTACCGGCGCATACTGACCGCGGACAAGGACTACATGGCGAACACCAAGGTCAGCGAGATCGAAACGCGGGTGGAGCGTTTCTTCGGCTGCTACAAGGCGATGGGGCGCGTGATCTACCACCCGGCGAACACGATCAGCGTAGAGGACATCCAAGCCGAGATCATCAAACTGCGGCTGCGCGAAGGCTTCGACGCGCAGGTAGTGATCGTCGACCATCTCGATCTGATGGTCAGCCGTACAAAAAGCATCCGGCAAAAAGAGAGCCACACCTACTGGCGGTTGATCGTCGATGATCTGCGCGACATACCTCTGACGCATGGCATCGCGTTAGTAACAGGAACTCAGTCAAACAGAAGGTCAGCAGAAAAGCATTTGGTGACCGCGATGGACGTCGGCGAAAGTTTTGGCAAGGTGCAAAGCTCCGACGTAGTCCTGTCTTTGAACCAAGACGACGATGAAAAGGTCAAGAAGCGCATCCGTGTGGCGGTGCTGAAGAACCGCGACTTTGTGGCGGGCGCGGCGCCGGAGATGTACATCGACCTTGACCGGATGTTGATCTGTGATCTGCAGACGGCAAAAAATGATTACGGCGTCGACATAGGAGAAACAGACGTATGATAGATCTGATAATTTACCTCAACGAAACGGTCATGCAGATATGCGTGGCGTGGTCGCGCAGTCAGGACACGGACGAAGTAGCGGTGATGACCGGCATGTCGCCGGAGTACATCGGCGAAGAGATCGCGCGGCTTAAGCGGCTGGGGATACTGGTAGACAACGGGCAGCTGGACGAACACGTCGACCGTTACATCCAGCAAACGGTCGCCAACAAGATACGCTCGGAACGGGCGGGATAACAAGCAGGAGGACATATGGCGCAGCACGAAGTCTTAAAAGACGTACCGATCGATCAAGTTAAGCTTAACCCGGACAATCCGCGCGTGAACGAGCAGGCGGTGCCGATGGTCGCCAAATCGCTGAAACAGTTCGGATACCGCAACGCGATTACCGTGGACGAGAATATGATCGTCCTTTCCGGAAACACCCGCTACAAAGCCATGCTGGCGCTGGGCTGGGCGACCATCCCTGAAGTGATCAAGATCAGCGGATGGACGCAGCGGCAGAAAGACGAGTACATCGTCGCCGATAACAAGACGCACGAGTTCTCCGATTGGGATTTTGATAAGCTGCAGCATTTCGGCGAGGACATCATGCAGCAGTGGGGTTTTAGCAGCAACGAGATCGACAAGGCGCTGAACAAGGATCCGAACACGATCGTACAACCGGACGTGCGCGAAGTAGTGGATATCAAGCCCGGCGACTTGTTTGAGATCGGGCGGCACCGGTTGATCTGCGGCGACGCGACACAGATAGAAACCTACCGCAAGTTGTTCACCGGAACCGACCAGAAAGCGCAGATGATCTGGACCGACCCGCCTTATAACGTAGCTTACAAGGGCGGCCGGAACAAGCGCGGCACAGACCAGCGCGAACAGATACTTAACGATGATATGTCCGCTGAGGATTTTTCTAAGTTTTTGACGGACGCGCTCGCGTGCATGATGCAATACTGCGATAGTTCGTTTTACATTTGCATGGGCAACAAGGAGCTGCGTACTTTGCATACGGCGTTCAAAGCCACGGGCGGACACTTCCAGAGTTTTTTAGTTTGGGTGAAGAACACGTTTACGCTGGGGGGGTGCGACTGGCAGAGCCAGTACGAACTGATCCTGTACGGATGGAACGGCAAGATCGCTCATCAACACTACTTCGCCGGTTTCCGCGATGAAGGCGATGTCTGGGAAGGACTGGACACGTTCGCTCCGGAACGCAAGGACGGCAAGACCATGCTGCGTTTAGGCGAGTATCACATTGAGCTGGACAGTGAAACCGTTACCGGTAAGATAGTCAACATGCGTGACAAGACTGACATCTGGCGCGAGAACAAACATGCTAAAAACAAATTTCATAACAACGAGAAGCCTTTCGGTTTGATCAAGAAAGCCATCGAAGCCAGCAGCCAGCGGGGCAGGATCGTGATGGATCCGTTCTGCGGCGGCGGCAGCTGCATGCTGACCGCGCACGGGCTGAACCGGACCGCGTATTGCGCAGAACTCGACCCGCAGTTCGTTGATGTGATTTTGCGCCGGATGATCATGCTGGACGCCGACCTGCCTGTTTCCAAGAACGGCGAGCCGTACGACAAGAGTAAGCTGTACGATCGCCCGGCGGAAGACGGGGTAGAAAGCGAATTAAAATAAGGAGACGCATATGGACGTTGTGGACCTGCTCAAGAAACATAAAAACGCCGTCTACCGTACGCGCAATGGCGTGCTGCTGCACGGCGACTGTTTAAAGATCATGCCGCGCATACCGGACGGCAGCGCGGATCTTGTTCTGGCGGACCCGCCGTACAACGCCGGGCAGGAGTTTGCCAACGACCGCATGACCGCGGCGAAGTACAAAGATTTTATGCGCCGGTGGATCCAGCAGGCGTACCGCGTGCTGGCGCCGGCCGACTCTTCGTTTTACATGTTTCATTTCAACCAAGGCATGTGGGACGTCAAACCGATTCTGGACGCGCACCCGTGGCGTTTCCTGAACCTGATAATCTGGCATTACCCGAACATGATGCCGTCCAACAAACGCAACATGCAGCGCTGGCCGCTGTCCTACCAAGTGATTTTTTACTACGCCAAGAAATTCAGACGCGATATGATCGGCGACGCGTACAAGGCAGGCGACCACGAACGCAAGGACGTCTGGATTAAGACCGCCGCGCAGAGCAATTTTCAAAACAACAAACGCTGGCACGCGTCCAGTAAACCGGCGTCGATCATCAAGAAGATACTGTTAGCCAACACGCGCGAAGGCGACCTCGTCGTCGACCCGTTCGCGGGCGCGTCCACGGTCGCCGTAGTCTGCGAGCAGCTGCACCGGCGTTGGATCGCCATAGAGAAGATGGACAAGTGGTGCAAGGTTTCAATCAAACGGCTGCGGACCGAAGGGTACAGCGCCAAGCATAGATTCTTTTGAAAAAGTATGCGTCGCGTATATTCAGACATAGAGTTTGTTATCTTAGAAAGATATGGTCGTGCGGACAGGTACGGCGCGGTAGGCTGCTGCGTTTGCAACATCGACCGCAGCTGGCGTAAGGTCGAGATCGTAGCAACAAATCCGGAGGTAGATGATGCTGGAAAAAAGCGTAATACTTAATGATGTCGCTGTGGACGTGATCAAGCTGAACCCGGACAACCCGCGGATAAACGAACCGGCGGTCGCGCGCGTGGAGAAGTCCATCAGGAACGTCGGGTACATTTCGCCGATCATCGTGGACGAGAACATGATGATTCTAGCCGGGAACACCCGTTACAAAGCGCTGGTGAAGATGGGGCTGAAGACGATACCGGACGTCAAGCAGGTGTTCGGATTGACCGAACAGGAGAAAAAAAGGTACATCCTCGAAGATAACAAAACGCATGAATTCGCGTTATGGGATTACGAGAAGATGGCTGTTTACGATGAAGAGTTTCTAAAGGACATCGGCTTTTCCGACATCGAACTGGATAAAATAAAGAACATAGCCTCGGCAACGGATGATGACATACCGCCGGTCAAGCCGGATCCAATAGCGCAGCGCGGCGATGTTTTTCAGCTGGGGCAGCACCGGATCATGTGCGGCGACAGCTTGGATGAGCATGATATACTAAAGTTAATGGGTAGAAGAGTGTTTTGTCCTAAATGTGGTAAAGAACATATAGTATGAACTTATTTTGGTATATACGACTATGGGTGTGCAGTCAATAAAATAAATGAGGGATATATGTCAAAAATGAAGTGTACCTGTGGCCACGAATTTGAATATAGGGAAGAGGATACACAACCTAATTTAGTGACTCTTGGATTTTGCTCTCCTCCATATTGGGTAGGCAAGGCGTACGAGTACCAAGCCAACGTAGCTGAGATAGACACTTTTATTCGCAGAGCGGCCGCGTCTTACAACGCGGCAGTAAGCACCGACAATAGCCGTATAGTGATAAACACCGGCACAGGATTTACGACCAGCATGGCCGGAAAAAAGAAGCGGCAGACGCTCCTTCTGATGGACAAGTGGGCTAACGCTTTTTTTGATCTGGGATGGAACCTGCGTCATGTGCGCCACTGGATCAAGCGCGGACAGCTGCTGGCGATCGCGTCTAAGAACGACATCATCGACCAGCATTGCGAGTTTATTGGTACGTTCGAGAGCGACGCGGGCGCGGAGATGAAGTTCGACGACCGGTTGTGGGAAAGCGACACGGCGCTGCTGGAAACATTTTACAACGTCAAAGGAGGAAACCGCGGGCATTTTAAGACCGGGGCGAAGTGGGCGGTGCAGGGTTTCTGGGATGACATCAGGGGCAACGCGCAGCAGACAGGCCACATTGCCGCCTTTCCCGTGCAGTTGGTTATTCGACACTTGTTTTTATACACGCAGGCGGGTGAGAAAGTCCTCGATTTGTTCTTAGGCAGCGGCACGACGATCATCGCGTGCCAGAAAATGGCGCGGCAGGGATACGGCATGGAAATGGATCCGCTGTACATTGATTTGACTATTCGTAGATTTATGCAGTACGCGCCGAATGAGCAGGTCATTTGTTTGACGAGGGATATGGACACGAGCGTATACAGGACGGAATAATGCGGGCAGCCGAAGAGGAACTGGCGTACAAACTGACTCAAGTCTACGGGGCATACCGCCGCCGTAAGGACGAGTACATCTTTCGCGTATGCCCTCAATGCGGCAACGAACGATGGAACTTTGAGATAAACGTAAGCAAGCAGCTTTATCACTGTTGGGTTTGCTCCAGCGGAGGCAGCCTTACAAGGCTGCTGCGTTACAACGGCATTGACTATGACATAACGTCTTTGCCCGCGGCAGACAGAAAGGGATCCGGCGCAAGACACGGCAGCGTCGTGTCTGCCGAACTGCGCCTGCCCGAAGGCGTCGAGCCGGTGTTGATCAGCAAAGGCAAAGTACCGGCTCTGGAATACCTGCGCGCGCGGCGGCTGGACGAAGACGACGTAGAACGATACGAGATGCTCTGGTGGCCGAAGGAATACCGGATACTATTTCCTTTGCGCGATTTTGCCGGAGGTCTTATCTTTTGGACCGCGCGCACGATCTTGCCGCGGGGCTATCCCAAGTACATCCACGCCGAAGTGCCGAAGAATAATCTATTATTGATTTTGCGCGGAATAAACGAGGACAAGCCGCTCCTTCTGGTAGAGGGGATTTTTGACGCCATCCGGGCGCATAAGGAAGGCTACACTGTAATAATTTTGATGGGCAGCAGCATATCGCCGACGGTAAAAGATTATTTGCGCCACACCGGCAGGGAAGTGACTTTGTGTCTGGATCATGACATGGCGCATAAGCAGCCGTGGATGGAACGCGACTTAGCGCGGGCGGTCGGGCGGGATAAGGTGACGGCAAAATACCTTCCGGAAAAAGACATCGGTGAGATCGGCGTGCAGGGGCTGGACGGGCTGGCAGGCTTTGTCCGCAGCAGGGTGAGATAATGCTTTTACAAGTTTATGAAAAATACCCTTCGTGGGCTAAAGTATTTTTTGACGATGACTACGAGAAACAGGAACTGGCGAAGATGTTGACGGTGAAAGTTCCCAACGCCCGCTTCTCCACGGCATACCGGATGAAGAAGTGGGATGGAACATATTGCTTTTTGAACCGTACCAGCAATACAATACCGATCGGTTTCTTTGACAAAGTCCGTGTCAAGTTCGACGCCAAAGTAGTGGATGGCAGGAAATACCCGCAAGTGAAGTTTCATGTGCCACAGATGAACGTACATCAATGGCGCGACTACCAGAAGGACGCGCTGCTGCACGCGTTTCAAAACCGCTGCTGTCTGATCCACGCAGCGACGAATGCCGGCAAAAGCTATGTGATCGCCGGGTTGATCAAGATGCTTTACCCGGAATCGACCACGGTGCTGATCCACCGGCAGGAGATACTGGAGCAGCTGGTCATCGGGATATACAACTGGACGGGAATCCTTCCATCATGGATCACCGCGCAGGGAGAGATAGGCGACCGTGTTAAAGAACTGATACGGCGCAAAAAGCTCGAACCTGATCCGCACGTCCGCGTAGGCATGATCATGACCGTACACAAGCACGTCGGCGAAGAAGACGAGGAAGGCATGCGTTTTAAGTACAGCAGCGTGCTTATTTTGGATGAAGTACACCATGCTGGGTCAGCGACGTATCGCAGGGTGCTTGCGCGGTCCAAGGCGGTGTACCGATTTGGCTTCTCCGGGACGATTCCTGAAGGGGACACTTATGAAGGGATGATGGTGCGCCAGTACATCGGCGACGTGGTTTACCACATATCGAACAAGGACCTGATCGACTTGGAAGTGTCCGCGCGGCCGACGGTGATCACGCGCAAGTTTTTCCATAACATAAACTACACGCGGATGAGGGAGGAAATAACTGCTACGCCGCAGGCGCAGGCTTTGCACGGGTACGATCAATCGCGGCATATTTCCCGTGTGATGTACCAGCAGACACAGACGGAGCATGTCGTGCGCAACGAGGCGCGCAATAGGATGGTAGTGGAGTACGTCGTGAAGAACTCCGCCAGCAAGCAGATTTTAGTGGTTGTGGACTACATCGAGCATGGGGAGATCCTGATAAAAATGCTGCGCGAAGAGAACGAAGGGGAAAAAGTCGTGCGCTTTATACACGGAACGGCGTCCACGCGCGCGGGCGACTTGCGTTTATTTAACGACGGTGATCTGCGTACGTTGATCAGTTCGTCTATAATCGACGAAGGCATTGATATCTCGCGCATCGGCATGTTGATCTTGGCCGGGGGTAAGAAAAGCCGCCGTCAGATACTGCAGCGGATCGGGCGAGCGCTGCGGCGCAAGACCGGGGCCAACGTAGTGACCGTCGTGGACTTTTATGATATGGACAACGACGGTTTTCTGGAACGGCATTCCGCGCTGCGACAGAAAATATACCGCAGGGAACAGTTCGAAGTAATGATGCTGGGTGGAAAGTAAAGGAG
>Ga0315294_10009759_pt1 | contig 10526 bp, 9 predicted proteins | sample YL17G13_40_MG_FD_203626 | JGI IMG/M metagenome (GOLD analysis project Ga0315294, IMG submission 203626) | Sediment microbial communities from Yellowstone Lake, YNP, Wyoming, USA - YL17G13_40 | ecosystem: Environmental > Aquatic > Freshwater > Lake > Sediment | place: USA: Wyoming | collected...
CATGTCAGCGGAAGAATGGTATATAAACAAAGGTAAAGCCCATGCCCAAACCATTATATCAAATTGGACTAAGCTCCTCAAAGCCAAACAAAAAGCCGGATTCCTAGGACTGCGCGGTGCAGGGGAAGTGGATGTTTTCTTTGACTATGCAAAAACCAGAGAACTATTAGCATATGAAAGAATGCTTGGGAGAAAATTCACTCTTAAATGGTGCGCGCTATGCATTTACGATGATAATAGATTGGATGAAAGACAATTCAGGCAGATGGCCAACTTACATGGGCACATAATAAGCAAAGACATAGCCTACAAGTTTACATAGCACGCTCATTATGGAAAAAGCCAAGTACAGGTTTCTGTCAAGTCAATACTAAGCAAGCAAGTCTGTGTGTGAGACGCTTATGAGTGACAATGAGAGACCCAAAGGCATGATATTTTGCAGTCGTGATGGAAAATGGAAGGAGCAACTTGAGAAACGGCTGCAAACAGACGAAAGAGTGACGCTCACAGCCCTCGGAGACGTCAGGTATGACGTGATGAGATATGTAGAAGGAAGAAAGGATGTGAAGATAGTCAAGCTTGAAACAAGGTACATGAAATCAAGAGAAAAGGGTCTAGGATTGAAAGTCACTGTCCAGAAGCTCAGCACGCATGCGTGTTCCTAAACTCGCCTTTTTCAAGTGCGATGGAGTTGGGTCGTGCCTTCCTGAACGATGCTTCTCGTATCCCAAGGCACATCGTCATTCATATACGAAGCAAAACCAGAAGCACAAGCCACCTCGCAAACTAATTTAGGAACAGGCATACGCCCTGTACTTCATGCGTGGAGATTGCACAATTCTTAATTATTGATGTACCTTAAATGAGTAGCACAGGCAGTACAAGCTGTAGAGGTTGCTAGGATGATTCTCATTGATGGTGTCAAGTTCAATCTTTTTGTCCCCGAGGATGAAAAACAGCTAGAGGAAATGGTTAAGGAGCACGCCAAAGAGATCTTTGGTGAAGATACTGTCTATTTTGGTTTGAAGCAGAAAATCATCTCAAAGTCAGGTATTGGTTCTATCCCTGATGGATATGTTATTGACCTGTCAGGATCAGCTTGGTATATTGTCGAAGTAGAGTTGTCTAGTCATCCGCTTCATGAACACGTCACTGGCCAGCTCAACAGGTTTTGGGTAGGTATAAAGAATCTGAATGCTCAACGAGAGCTTATAGACGCGTTGCATAAGGAAATTGTCAATGACAAGATTCTTAGAGCTTACGTGGAAAGCAAGATAGGAGCAGAAATCAAAGGGTTCCTGCTAGACTTGATTTCTAGGACTCCGAAAATAGTGGTTATTGTCGAGGAAATGGGAAAAAAGGTTGAGGAAGCATGCGACGGGCTAAAAGCTGAACCCACAATCGTTGAGTTTAAGACTTTCGCTAGGGAGAATGCCCAAAACATTCATGCTCACCTGTTTGAGCCGTTGACTGTAAGAGGTATCAAACCCCCAAATCAAAAAGGAAAAGCCACAGGGCAAAAGGAATTTGACTTTCCGATTCTGGAGTCATTAATCGAGATGGGTGGGGCTGGAAAAGCAGTAGATGTCTTGGAGAAAATGTATGGGAAAATGAAAAGCAGGCTGACAGAAAGAGACCATGAAAAAATCCCACGTGGAAATATGCTCCAATGGGAATACCGTGCCAGATGGGAACTTACGAGATTGAGGAATGAAGGTTACCTCAAAAAGGACTCTCCACGCAATATTCGAGAAATAACGGAGGCCGGCAGAAAGCTCTATGAAGATCTGAGGTCGAAAGCGCATCGAGCCCCTCCTGAAAAGAATATAGAAGAATGTTGAATAGTGCGCACTAGGAGGAACGTTCTACTTGTTGAACTGTTTTCTGCGGTGTGAGAGTGATGACGATGCAGCCTTTCTCCGTAGCTACGCTCACGCCAAAATCTTGGTTGAGGAGCGGCTTAATCAGTTCGTGATGTTTTCTGGGAATGTGTGCACGCGCGTGTGAGAACCGGCGACCTTGCCAAGAAACGCCCTCGCTAACCAACTATCTTCCATCCAAAAACGCATTGAGACCCGATAGGAAATTGTAGTTGTCGTATAGTACAGACGCTTTTGATTGCAGAACCTCGTCATACTCACTTCTATGCAACCCCGTAGCTTGTCTTGTAGGGCACGAGAATTTACCTTGCTGATCTTTGACTTGGATCACTTTTTTGGTCTGAGCTATTGCGATAACCAGGCAATCCCGTTCTTGGCCAGCTTCATCCTTCAATCTAATCTGTTGGAAATGAACAAAGCCAGCATTGCCGCCGGTACATCTGTCAAGAACCGATTTTGTGAATTTCATCTTGCTCTCCAACTCCTGAATCCCGACAACTTTCCTTGGGTGTTCGTTCGTTATGCCTATTATCAAAACTCCTCCACTTGAATTTGCATAGCTGCTGACCTGCTCGGAAAATGCTACCTCAAATTCGTGCTTCTTCTCCTCCTTACACTGCCACATTTCAAGCGTGTTCTTGAAATCCCAAAGTTGGGTCTCGACTCTGTTGCCGGCCATAGCCTTTGTTACGAACCGACTCCAAAAAGATTCGTTATACAGCAGGCGAGTTTGATCGTTGTATTTTCCTATCTCCAGAATAATGTTTCTCATAGAATCGCGAATAAACTCGAAATATGTGGCAAGTTCGTCAAGGACTTTATGTGAGGTCTGAACGAGCAGTGTTCTCTCGGACACCGGGTCAGAAGAAGGCCAGGGGCCTTCAGGATCAATCGAATCGTAGATTTCTGCCGCTATATCGTTATGAACTTCTCCTATTGTATGGCTGAATCTTCCTCTTAGCCCCAGAGCTAGCTCTGCACATTTCCTAACCGTTTGCTGATCTTCCTCGATGGAATTTGCCCTAATCTGCACCATCCTGTCTGAGAGCCTTGTCGTTCCCCAGACTCGAGGAGTGAACAGTATAATTGGAGCGAGGATATCTCTACTGAAAAGCCAAACCACATAATCGTGCAGAGCGTGAATCTCCTTCCCGTCTCGCTCAGTGAACTTCTTTATTCTTCCTACCAAGTCCGCATAGGATTCTGGGGCCACCTTATTCTTCATTGAGACAGAATCTTCCTTCAACTTCTGAACGGAGGTCAACACGGTATTTGTTCTCTCGAGCAGTTCTTCCATCTTGGGCTCTTTTTTGAAGACCCACCAATGAATTTCATCTAATCCAACCTCGTCGCCGAAAGGAGTCAATACATCTCTCATTATCTCTCTGATAGCGCCTTTTTCTTGCTTGATGAAACATCTGTTTCCCATCTCGTTGTCTGCTTTCTGAATGTACCAGTGTATTTTCCCTATTTCCAATGAAGACCCAGAGAATAATGTTTCGTGCTGTTTGACCTCTTCCTCGAACACATTGACCTTCTCCTATTTTTCTAATTCCCTTTCGCATATAATATCTTTGACTATGAGAACAGTATACGACCTAATCAAGGAGTTTTATCCATCGAGGGCAAAGCAACCAGAAATTGACACAAACAATGCGATTTAGCAACGCCCTAGCGCGCGTTCTAGAATGTTCACACTGTCAAGAGAAACTCGTGGAAACCAGACGGTATTCAGTAAGGAAGCGACCGCACATGTCTCAAGATTTCCATGTAGTCCTCTCTCGAAATCTTCACAATGCCACCCCTGAAATATATGCCCCAACGGGCACGATCTCTTACAAAAGATAGTTTGGTGAGGACTTTCCCTATTGGAACTGGTTTCCTCCAGAATTCAATCTCTCTGAGCATTACGTAATCGCAAAGACTGTCCTTTGTTTTCGTCAAGCCTGAAGCGATCACTGCGGCGCCAACTATTTTCTTCCCTTCTTCTCCTCCTTGGTAGAAAAGAATCTTATCACCTTCAAAAAGCTCATATCGATAGCCAGTTCTCTTGCCAATCGGCCACGTTTTGGAACGCGTTATCTTCTCGAGCATTTCATGAATGCTACCCTTGTTGAAATCCGTGTACGGAACGGAGACGAACAGCCAATGCTTGGTCATATTCTGTGTCAGATTGCTTATCTATAGTATGGGACCTTTTAGATTTAGCGTACAATGGGATGGTAGGATCATGTTCAGAAGTATTTTAAACAACTTTGAACACTCTCTTATACCGAAGCCGACATGCCAGACATGTTTACCAAGGAAAAGCGAAGCGAAATAATGTCCAAAATAAGATCCAAGGGGACAAGAATAGAGCTCCGGATGAAGAAGGCTCTCGAAGATCGCGGTATCGGATTTGAATATCAACCCAAAATGTTTGGAAAACCAGATTTCCTGATCTCTCCAAACATCGTCGTTTTTTGTGACAGCTCATTTTGGCATGGCCGAGACTGGAATAGGTTGAGGACTCACCTTTCCAGACCCTACTGGTATGATCACATTAGACGAAACAGAAAGCGCGACAAATTGGTTGCAGCAACCTTAAAGGAAAAAGGGTACACTGTCATCAGATTCTGGGATTACCAATTAGAGAAGGAAATAGAGAAATGCGTAGGGAGAATAGAAAGAGCTATGCATTTCGCGACCGGAGGCAGTTAGATGGCCACAAGGGGAGACTGGAAGGCTCTCAGTGTCGTCGACCTTTTCTGTGGTTGCGGCGGTCTTTCTCTTGGTTTTAGTCAAATAGGCTATCGAGTCCTGCTAGGTGTGGATAACGACGAACAAGCTCTGATGACATTTAGGTACAATTTAAGAGAATCTCAGGCGCTGAACTTGGATCTCGCAGAACAAAACAACATAAGTAGAATACAGGAGACTATCGGGCAACAAAACGTTGATGTGATAGTTGCAGGCCCACCTTGCCAAGGTTTTTCTCTGACGGGGCCGCGGGATTTTGATGACGAAAGAAACAGACTGTACGTTGCGGTTTTCGAATTCGTGGAAGAAATGAGTCCAAGAGCTTTCGTTATTGAGAATGTGCCAGGTTTAGCGACTCTATACGGAGGAAAAATCAGGGACGAGATCCGTCGCCGCTTTCAGGATTTGGGGTACAACGTGATTTCAGATGTCTTGTGCGCGGCCGATTACGGCGTCCCTCAGATGCGGAAGCGCATTTTCTTTGTTGGTTTGAGGAAGCATCTTGGAAAGTTCGCATTTCCGCCCAAAACGCATAATCCCGATAGTTATGTTTCATGCTCGGATGCTATAGGTGATCTTCCATCAAGAGAAGAAGAACTAGGCAAGGAAGTTGATGAGTATGGGCAAGGTCCTTCTACGGCATATCAGAAGAAAATGAGAGACGGCAGTGAGAAGCTGTATAACCATGTCGCCACCAAACACACAGACATGGTGAAGAGAGTCATAGCTTTGGTCCCTGAAGGCGGAAACTACAGGCATCTTCCCCCTGGAGTAGGTGAGAGCCGAAAGTTCCATGAAGCGTGGACGCGGTACCACAGTAAGAAACTAGCGAGGACGATCGACACAGGTCATCGTAACCACTTCCATTACAAGTGTAACAGAGTGCCTACAGTCAGAGAGAATGCCAGACTTCAATCATTCCCTGACTCATTCGTTTTTCTCGGCAATCGAACTCAACAATATAGACAAGTGGGCAACGCTGTGCCGCCATTGTTGGCTGAGATCTTGGCAAGACAGTTGCTGATATATCTGGACAACAAGCTTTCTCTGAAGTGCCCGGAAGATGTCTCTCTTTTGAGGTATCTGCGCTCTGGTGAAGTGAATGGAGAAAAAGCACAAACTAGTTGATCTTTTCGCCGGTTGTGGGGGACTTACTGAAGGTTTCGAGAAGACTGGCAGGTATGAAACCGTTGCGTGTGTCGAATGGGAGAAAGACGCTGCCACAACCCTAGCTAATCGACTTAAGACCAAGTGGGGCTATACTGATTCCGATGAACGAGTTCTAAGGTTTGACATTCAAAGGACCGAGGAACTTCTGCATGGATGGAATAACGACACCGAATACGGAAAGCATCTAGGATTGGAGAGTCTAGTTCAAGGGCCTGCGGGAATAGATCTGATAATAGGCGGTCCCCCATGTCAGGCATACTCGATAGCAGGCAGGATTAGAGACGACGACGGAATGAGGTACGACTACAGGAACTTCCTTTTCGAGAGTTACCTCAGGGTTGTCAAGCACCTCAAACCAAAGCTAGTGGTTTTCGAGAATGTCCCCGGGATGCTCAGTGCCTCTCCAGGAGGCGTCCCGGTAGTAGACAGGATAATAGAAGGGTTTGATGAAGCAGGATATGAGTTGATCAAGGACATACGAGGCAGGGCCCTAATAGATTTCGCCCCATTCGGCGTTCCACAAAAGCGCAGAAGAGTGATTCTGACAGCATTGAACCGCTCATTTTTCAAGAACGACGTTCAACACAGAATCGTTGAATTCTACCAAGAGTTCTTGCCCAGATTTCACGTTAGGCATAAGGCCACAGTGTTTGATGCGATAGGCGATCTCCCCAAACTCTACCCTTCTGAAGAAGATTTCACGGTAAATGGGAAAAAGCTCTCTCACAGACCTGCTGCCACTAGCATTCCGAACCACGTTCCCAGGTACCACAACCGCCGCGACATCGGAATATTCAGGGATCTCACAACCGACCTGCATTCCGGGCAAAATGAGTATGCTTCTATCGAAAGACTCAAGCGCCTATACGAGGAAAGAACAGGAAAGACATCGGAGATACACAAATACTACGTGCTTAGATGGAATTGTCAAAGCAACTTGATACCTGCTCATCTCTACAAGGACGGATTGCGCCACATACACCCAGATCCTGAGCAGGCTAGATCAATAACAGTTAGAGAGGCAGCCAGACTCCAGACTTTTGATGATGATTTCGTGTTTATGGGCAGCATGGGAAATCAGTACAAGATGGTGGGGAACGCCGTGCCTCCCCTCTTCGCCAAGGCCTTGGCCAATGCTTTGTTCGAGTTCCAGGAAGCATATAGAACCAGATTTGAGGGATTGAAATGCCAGAACACATGTTATATGCCAGAAAACTCTATGATCAAGAACTAGGTTATAGAAAAGGTGTTCCGAAGAAAGCAGGACGCTATTTCTATGTGTCGAAAGATGCTATCGGGTTCTTTCCTCCGCTAAGCACGTCAGTCAAAAATGATCATGTGATTGTTAATCTCATCCCACCTTTTACGGAAAAAATCGTTTTGACAGATTACGTTTATCATAATGATAAGATTGTGGACCAGAAACCAGGTGGGAGAAACGAGTTTAGACTGTATCTCAACAGCGAAAATGATCCAGGTGGTGACTTCTTTAAACCAGGGGATGTAGTACTACTAGATGGCTACAAAGCAGACGGCGAAATTGTCTACAAAGTATACCATTTCCCGCTTAGCAAGAAAGGAGCCAAATACGCCGCTATTGATCAGTTTATACGGAAGAGCGATATGCGAGGACTGCACGCCCTAATACCCGCCGCAAAAATGCCTTTCATAAAACCAGAAGGCCCTACTCTCCGACACGTAAAAGTGATCCCAGTAGAAGTGGCGGAGGAAGTATTGAAAGAACCTCTTCAACCTCTTCCCACTGAGATTCTGCAAGCGGAATTCGAATTTACGAACATAATAAGAGAGAACGTGTTCAGAGACCTGCTTCTGTACTTCTATGACTATCAATGTGCTGTCACCGGGACAGTGATTAGGTACAAGGATTTAATGAATCTCCAAGCGGCCCATATAATACCTGAACAATATGGAGGACCAACGCATCCCAGGAACGGTCTTCCGTTATCAAGGGATCTGCATTGGGCATTCGACATGGGTTTCTTCACGTTGAGCGAAAGCTATGAAGTTATCGTTCACAAAAACGTAGCAGACAACCCTTCAATGCAAGAAATAGATGGAAGAAGAATCCTGCTCCCCGAAGACAAAAGAGCATGGCCAAGTCTGGAAGCAATCAAGTGGCATAGCGATAGAGTCTTCGGGATATTCAGCAGCAAGTCTGATGTATCCACAATGAGAGACATCGAATCCGCGGGGGCCGTCAGAAAAGCAATGGGCTCCAAGAACACCCTTGATCAATTTCTGGGCGGCAAGGAATGACAGGACTAGCACCGATTGTTTGCGCGCGACGCTTGCTTGGATTCTCCCAAAACAAATAAGCCTTTGTCTGCAGAAGAAAACCGCAGATCTTGATGAGTCCTGCAAGCTGCTCCAACGTTGCAGCATTCACCTTTCTCTCGTAATCCCCCATATGCCCGAATGGAAGCCCTGAGCTGAAAAACTTTGAGAAGCGCGGATGGTCGGCTTTAATGAAGGCCTCCCTAACCCTTTCCAGACCGTCGGCATTAAGTGCCTGAAGTTTCTGGAATACATAGTTCCCGCTTCCAAGCAGCTGAACATTAAACTCGGCCTCTTGAAGGACTCTGGAAACCCGCAGAATCTCCCTCTGAGGCTCCTGCTCAGTAACCTTCTTCATCCCCGCCTTCTCTGCAAACGGGTTGTACTTAGCCATCACCGCAACCATCTCCACGTAAGGCGTACCGGTCAAGGGTAAGGTGTCCCGAACAAGTTTCGCTCCGAGTCCTATGCTCCGATATTTCGGGTGAACCACAACACGGTTAATAATGGTTAGTTTCTCATTCAGTACCCGCATCGCCATTTTGGGCAGAACCATTCTTCGACCGTAGGCACTGGGAGGCGGATAACAATAAACAATGACGCCGCACAGCTCCTCACCGCGTTTGAGGCAGAAAACCTTCCGAGGCGCACAGATCCTATGACTACGATAATGAAAGCCGGCGAGCTCTTTCCAATCCTTAGTTGTGCCTTCGATAACTCGCATCTCGCTCATCAAACTGCATTCCCTTGCGCGCTCGTTTGGGAAGTAGCCGACAGAGATTTCCTTGCCGAACCTCTTGTGGATGTGCACGCTGGGCTTCAAATCGTCAAGCAGGTCCATATGAGTCGTTGCTGCCAAAACTGCCTTGCCTTGCTGCCTAGCCAGCTTCTGAAGATTGTAGGCTACGATTTTGGCTGTGTCCCGGTCGAGTGTTGCTGCAAACTCATCCATAACCCAGAACTGAGCCTTACTCTCCATCATTTTCGCAATTTTATATCGGTATTTCTGTCCATCGCTTAACTGCTCATATGTGCGCAGAAATAGGAATGCGTCGTTTAAGCCGACTTTACTTAGCAACTCTAAGCCTTCCTCAAGCGTGTCGCCAACTGTTTCGATTAGAGGCTTATCCTGGTCGATTTGAATATCAGCGATGTTTATGGCCCTTCCAAGGACCTCAGGAGTCCCTTCGATGTCCCTCTGGAGGGCCTTCAAAAGGACAGATTTGCCGCTGCCACTATCCCCCGTGATTAGCACGACGTCGTCAGGCTTCACCTGCAACTCCACGTTATCATAAATCACGAAGCGTTTCTCTTCATCTAACCCAAGCCCGAACGCCTCAGCAACCGCCACACTCCTCGGCGTGATCTTGGCAGCTGTCTCATACGAAATATTAAACGTGAAACGATTCTGGCTCCTGTCGTAGACCCTGCGAAACTGCCGAATAGCAAAATACTCACGGCGCCTCCTCAAAACTTTCAGCTCCTAACCAAACCTCAGCGCCTCAAGGTCGACAGGCTTCATCTCGACTGTTGCGTAAACAGCTAGTGCAATGCTCCAAAACACGTCGTCATGCGTGCCCGTCGGGTGACTCAACATTATAGTGCCATCCTTCCGCAACTCGTACTTTTCAACGTTCAACTCGGTGCAGACATCGCTCCTGTAAGGCTTCTCCCAAGTTAGCAGCGGATAGAAAAACCGTTCATCCGCCATGCGTTGCTTAAGCAGATTCACCATCTCACTCTTGCGAGCAACGTTGAAATTCACGCCCTCAGCATTTTCTATGCCCGCAGTCTCCATGTCGCTGATTATGCTAGGGCCCTCTTTCGTAAAGTCGACGCGGATCTTCGCGAAGCCGCCCCAACGGTCCTGCAACGTCTTCACATAGCCCAGGACATGCGCGTACTTAGTTGGTTGACTGAAAATCTTTAAGTGACGAAGGAAAAGGCGGTCATTAAGCCGCTCGATCACCGTGAAAACACAGTAATCCCGCACCTGAGCCAGATCCAAGCCAGCAAAGAGGTCGCCTTCATACCCTTTTTCGGCATTCCAAGGTTGCAGATCCTCACCGCAGTTTTTCTCAGTTCCCACACATGCGACAATTAGACTCTGTGGTAGCCACACGTTTTCGTCTTCAGCCCACTCTGCCTCACATTCTCGACGGAAGCGCCACGGATCATATTCAAACTGCTTGCGGATACTCTCCAAGGTTTTTGGGTCTAAGGGTCCATTGGGTTGCAAGGCGTCTTTCCAAGCGACATGGCTTTTGCTAAACTCCTTGAATTCTTCTCCGTGAAACATGCGGTAGAAAACTGAATCAGTATTCCAAGGCGTGCTGCTTACGAGAACCTTGCCTTTTGTGGTTGAAATTGTGAACAGTATGGCGGTCCAGAGGTCAATGTCGTCAGGAGTGAAGTTGGCTTCATCCCAGTATATAACTTGTA
>Ga0315294_10009760_pt1 | contig 10526 bp, 12 predicted proteins | sample YL17G13_40_MG_FD_203626 | JGI IMG/M metagenome (GOLD analysis project Ga0315294, IMG submission 203626) | Sediment microbial communities from Yellowstone Lake, YNP, Wyoming, USA - YL17G13_40 | ecosystem: Environmental > Aquatic > Freshwater > Lake > Sediment | place: USA: Wyoming | collected...
GTCCCTTCCCGGGCCGTACCCGGCCGGCCACGGCCTGTCGTTCGTCCGCTGACGTCGGGTCTATTTGCCGAGCTCTTTTCTGATCGCCTCGAGTTTTTCCTTGAGCGCCGGCGCGAAGGCGAAGAATTGCTGGACCGTGGCGCAACCGTAATCCGGACAATGGGCGCAGGTGGCAACCTTGCGGGCCGACGCGCAGAAACGGATCCCGCAGCTTACGGCATGGGCCGTGCTTATTCTTTTTCCGGACGGGCAGCCGTCGCAGATGCACATATCGGCGTTGATGTTCTTGGCGCCGAATTGCACGGCCCACTGTTGAGCGGTCTTTTCCAATCCGGCCCGGTCATCGGCTTGGGTGGCGATGTAGGCTTCGCATTCTCCACAATCGAGGCCGCAGTAGGCTTGAATTTTGGCCATGATTCCTCCGGCGTTTAAGCTATTTCGCGAAAAGATATTATGACGCCGCGAGAGTCGATGTCAATCCCTCGCCTCCCCGGCATGAATGCAGGCACTCATAAGCCGTTTCCGGCTTATGAGTACTGAAAGCCGGGGCTTGTTCGGGATTAACCCTGAGCCCACTCAGCCCCATCCCCTCTAAAGCGGCTGAGTACAAAAGTGTCGCTTCTCGCCTCCGCTTTGAAAGGCGGGGCTCCGATTCTAAGCCCCGCCTTTCAGGGCGGGGTAGCGTTGGCGAACGGGTCAAGGCTCGGGGCCGCGATCCTTGATGTGATGTATAATATCGATAGCAAGGATCGTGTCCGCAATGACGAAATGGGCGCGTCGCGATTTTTTGGAGGGGATAATGGTCTTGTCCGCCGGGGCGCTGGCGGCTCCCAATGCTCCCCAGGACGAGCCGTCCTATCTCCGTCTCAGCAGGATCGGGGAACTTGAGAAACGGGCCGCGGCGCTTCGGGCTATGTACCGGAACTGCACGCTCTGTCCCCGGGACTGCCGTATCGACAGGACGAAGGGGCAGCTTGGCAAGTGCCGGGCCTCGGATAAAGTCCGGATTTCAAACGCCTTTCCCCACTTCGGCGAAGAGCCGCCCCTCGTCGGCAGCCGCGGCTCGGGGACCATCTTTTTCTCCCACTGCGGGCTCCGCTGCCTTTACTGTCAGAATTTCAACATAAGCATCCAAGGAGAGGGCGAGGATGTCTCCGACGATCACCTGGCCCGCTTGATGGTCGCCGTCCAGAAGCTCGGCTGCCACAATATCAACCTGGTGACTCCGACCCACTACGCGCCCAGCATCGTCAACGCCGTCAGTCTCGCTGTTCCGCTGGGCCTCAACGTCCCGCTCGTCTACAACACGGGCGGCTACGAAAAGCCGGAGATCCTCCGGCTCTTGGACGGGATCGTCGACATGTACATGCCCGATTTCAAGTACTGGGACCCGGATAAAGCAGGCCTTTATTCTTCGGAAGCCTACAACTACCCGCACTATGTGCGGGAAGCCCATCTCGAGATGCAACGCCAGGTCGGCGTCCTCGTGACCGATCCCCGGGGGATCGCCCGGCGCGGAATGGTCATCCGCCATCTCGTCCTTCCCAACCGGGCGGCCGGCACAAAGGAAGTCCTGAAGTTCATCGCCCGGGAGATCTCCACGGACAGCTACATCAACGTCATGCGCCAGTACCGTCCCGAATACAGAGCCAAGGAGTATGAGGAGATCGCTCGTCCCCTTACCAGTCAGGAATACAGGGAAGCGCTCGGCTGGGCCAAGGAATTCGGCCTGACCCGTCTCGCCCGATAGACAGGCCGGCTGCCCGTAATCGTCTTTAGAAAACCGTCTTCGAAACTACCTCTGATGGTTTAAGAACCGGATACTTTCCCATTATCTGTCAACCATTATGCTTTGAGTACCAACGAATTCCGTCTCGATTGTGAGCTCTTCATCCTCAAGAAGCAATTCGATGACCTCGCGAAGGTTGATCTGCAATTCGTCCAGTGTTTTCCCCTGAGTGTGTGCGCCGGGGAGGCCAGGGACATATCCGATATAAAGCCCTTTATCTGGGCATCTCTCGATAACGGCAGTAAAAGTTTTCATTTTATCCTCCCGATTTTATTTTATCACAAATTAAATATTTATAAGCGCCTGACACTGGGGATAAACTGAGAAGCTCTAATGCGCTCAGGCTTCGTCAGCTTCATCCCCTTGTTGGGCGGCACCCCCAAACACCGCTGACATGTTCCGGGACCAGGTCATTACTCCTTCCATGCCCATAGCGTATGTCCGCGAATACGCTACGAACCGAGCAAGGGCTAGCCAGACAAACCCAAGGCCAACCCAGGACCTGAAGGGCCAACACACCAAGCATCGTCAGCGGCCAGATCATGGTCATGCTTCACCCCGCGACGTCCGCCCAACAAACGTTGGGCCCTTGACATCTTTTAAACCAGAGTGATAATCTCTAATCATGTTAGGGGGTGAATACATACTGACACGAGAGGAAGTCGGCTTCGTCGCGGAGCAGAAAACCGCATATTCCGGACGGCCTCCGAAGCTGCTCGATCGTCTTCGCGAAGCGCTGAGGTCCCGCCATTACAGCCGCCGTACGGAACAGGCCTATTGTCACTGGGTGAGACGTTTCATCTTTTTTCATAACGTCCGGCATCCTGCCGATATGGCCGAAGCCGAGATCAACGGGTTCCTAACTCATTTAGCCGTCAAGGAAAAAGTAAGCGCTTCGACGCAGAATCAGGCGCTCTCCGCGCTTCTGTTCCTATATCGTCATGTCATCGGCCGGGAGGTCGGAGATCTGGGAAATGTCATCCGCGCCCGCAAGCCGACACGTCTGCCCGTGGTCATGACCCGTGATGAAGTGAAATCCGTGCTGTCGGGCCTTTCGGGCGACAAGCGGCTGATGGCCTCTCTGCTGTACGGCGCTGGGCTGCGCCTGATGGAATGCCTCCGCCTACGGATACAGGACATCGATTTCTCCCGCAATGAAATTCTCATCCGTGACGGCAAGGGAGCGAAAGACCGGATCACGATGCTTCCCGAATCCCTCAAGGCCTCGTTACAGGAGCATCTTAAAAAGGTCAAACTGATCCATGAGCGCGACTTGGCCGAAGGGTGGGGCCGCGTTCAGCTACCCGGCGCATTGGACCGAAAATACCCCAATGCGCCCGGAGAATGGCGTTGGCAATGGGTCTTTCCCCAGGACAACCGGTGGATGAATCCTCACACAAAGGAACAAGGACGCCATCATACGGATGAATCGCTCGTTCAGAAAGCCGTTCGGGAGGCGGTCATAAAGGCCGGTTTGACGAAACGTGCCACGTGCCACACCTTCCGGCATTCCTTCGCCACCCACTTGCTCGAAGGCGGGTATGACATTCGGACGGTCCAGGAACTCTTAGGCCATAGCGACGTCAAAACAACGATGATCTATACCCATGTCCTCAACCGTGGTCCGTCCGGCGTTCGAAGCCCGGTGGACGAGCTTTAAAAGGGAGGTTTTATGCCGATCCGCATAACATGCCGAAATAAATGTCCGGATGGGCATCAAGTCGTTGAAAAGAGAGTATTTTCGACTCTTCGGCAAGAAATCGGGAGGTGTCTTATACGGACAATATACAAGATTATTGCATCTTATGCGGACCCATCTAATATATGTTCAACATCAATGATGCAGAATAGGGACAAAGACAATGAAGGATGAGGAGCTAAGAAAGCAAGCTTGGGATTTCTTTCAGATGCAAGCAGGGCAAAGGTTAACCACATTCAATTTTTATATTGCGATATCTTCTTTGCTATCAACCGGTCTTGTTGCGACCTTTAAGGCGGATATAGATCTTCCATATGTCGGAATTGTATTCGGACTGTTGCTCATCCTCTTTTCCTTTATTTTCTGGAAGCTGGATCAAAGGAATGGTGATCTAATAAAAGGGGCTGAAGCGTCGCTCAAGTTCTTTGAAACAAAATCGTCTCTGGCGGATGATTCAGGTATACCACATGTTGCTAAGAGGTTTTCTCGTGAGGAGTTCGACACAAACATCAAGAAGGGTGCAAATTCGTGGCGCTTTTGGCGCAACCATTACAGTTATTCCCAGTGTTTTAGGCGAGTTTTTGGAATTTTTGGCGGCGGCGGTTTTGTCGGCCTGTGTTTTTCTGTTGCGAATATAGTGTGGAAGTAGAAGAATCGTCGAACCTCTTTTTGCACCGGACGCCAAAAAGCTGGCGCCAGTGAAAATGGCGTTATGCGGACCATGAAGTGGTACTCGGTGCCCGTCAGATTGGAGGACGCGATGTTGCGAATACTCTCGCTCTTGTGGCTCTCGGCGTTGCTGCTGGCCCAGTCGGCGGTTGCCCTGGGTTCTGGTGCTCTCGGCGGCCAGAACACGGGCGAATCCAAGCCGGTTGGCACATCGAGCTGGATCGTCACTGGCATTGCCCAGAAACCAGACGGTTCTCCGGCGTCGGGAGTTGAGATGTACGTGTTCCCGTATAAGGACGGCAACCTGCTCCACGGAATAGGGTTGAAGGCGGGCAAGTTTGGGCTTTCCAACCCGAGTGCCACGACCGATGCAGCCGGGCGCTTCAGGATCGAGATCCCCCAGATGTACCTGAAAGAGTACGGAACGGACGACTTTGCCGTAGGTGTCTACGAATCTGCCACTCCGGCCAACCCCACCGGAGTGGCGCACCCTCTGAAGGATTTTGACCGCGCTCAGGCGATGCCCATTCTGAACACGAAACTTTTCAATAAGACGACGGGGATTCTCGATCTAAACACCTTGTTCAAGAAGATCGTGATTGAGTGACTGACGGCCCCGTCTTCAGTTGCCATGTCAAGTGGGCTTGACGAGCCGAAAGGGCGGGCCGCATAACACCGCGCTGGAGCCGTCGCGCCCACTGTCCTGTGCGATCATGTCACCGCGGCGCGCGGCTCAGCGCGAACGTTATGTTTCATCCGAAAATGGTCACTGAAACGCACGCGAGGAGCAACTTCGCTGCCCAGCATTTGGCGGCTGCACGCTACTTTCAGTCAGTGCTCAGATCGATCGAGGATACTCAGCGCCCCACCAAGGATCAGTTCGCGCCTCCCGAATACCTACACTGCTGGTTCGGAACGGTCGTCTTTAGTGTCATGGCGCTTGAGGCGAACATCTATGACGTTCTTACCGCTAGCGATCGCGGAGAGCAGACGCCGCTCGGCGCTACTCCCGTGCCTTCCGAGGTCCATAGGCAGCCGATCCTTGCACGCTACGGCTTTGTGTGGAAGACCGTCCTCGGGCAGAACTTCGATCTTGGCCAAGGCGTGGCTCAGTCCACCGGCGTCCTGATCGCTCTCAGAGACGAGATCACGCACTACAAAACCGAATGGCGCGATAGGGCCTCGGTGTCCCGCAAGCTTAAATCGATGCTCAAGTCGTGTATCAAGCTCAACCCATTCAAGTGTGGAAATATCTTCTTTCCTGAGCAGTGCGTGAGCGCAGAGTCTGCTGCTTGGGCGGTGACGACCGCGTATGATTTCATGGCCACCTTCGCCAACCGTACAGGCGTCCGACGGAATGTTTAGAACGAAACATAACCCCCCGCTCGAGGGGACGCGCGGGAAAGTACCGCGCGCCCCTCAGCGGGAACGTTACACGGACATGGGGGCTACTAGCGGTAGCCCAGACACAGGAGGAGGTCATGAAGAGAATGACGGCGTTCGTGCCCGCGGTTTGTTTGTGGCTTCTTGCCGGCAGCAGCCCTGCAGCGCCACAGCAGAAGGAAGAAAGGGCGGGGGCCACGGTGCCTGAGGAGGCGCTTCGGCTCAACACTGAAGCGAAGAGGCTCCACGACAGCGGTCAATTCGACAAGGCGATCGAACTACTGACGAAAGCGGTCGGACTCGCACCGCAGTATGCCGATGCTTACAACAACCTCGCGGCTGCCCACGCTGCCAAGGGCCAGTCGGATACTGCGCTGTCCTTCGCCAGCAAGGCTATAGCGATGGACCCGGCCAAAGGCGCCTACCACACCACGGCAGGCTTGGCCTACTACAAGTTGAACAACCTCGACAAGGCCATCGCGGCCTTCAAGCAGGCGATCGCTCGGGGGGAGAACGCGGCCGAAATGCGCAGTGTCCTCGGCAACGCCTTCTTCAAGAAGGGCATGCTGGACGAGGCGATCGAGCAGTACAAGAAGGCGCTAGCTCTGAATCCGAACCTCACGGGCGCTCGCAACAACTTGAGAGCGGCGGAAGAGGAGAAGGCCGGCAAGCGGTAGCATGATGCGGGGCAGCGGTGTGTCGAAGCGCCTGGTCGAGGGGTTGCCTTTGAAGCCATCGTGATCGGTGACCGCGCGGGCCGTGTAACAACGAGATGCACCTGACGAGGTCCGCGATGGCCTGGCGGCGCGGCCCTCGCAGGTGATCTCGGTGTTGGGCAGACCACAGAGGGGTGCGGTGAAAGCAACGAATCTCGCTGTGGTGCGCCTGAATTAAGCGAGGGTAGGTCGCAGCTCAGCGTGTGATCGAACCATCATGGCAACCCCAGAAGCTCTGCGCCAGTGGGATGTCCGCACTCCGGCTGGGCGTTCGGCCCTCGCTGCGCGGACGAAGCTCGCGTGTACCGCTACCGAGCTTGAGACTTACGCGTTGCGGGGCCAAGGACTCGGGCTACCTGAGTTCTGGTTCATTGTTGGGCCTCTCGGTCACCTATCCATCCCGCTGAGCCCGAACCGGTCCTATGGTCTGATGCTAAGTACGGCCGTAGCGTTAGTCCAGGAGTTATGGACGATGCGAGATATGCGGGGTTTCGCTCACCTGATCGAAGGTTGGCGAAACGGACCGCAGGTTCCCTCTGTACTAGCTGAACTACGCTGCATCCAGTTTCTCCGCTCAGCGGATAATCACGTCGATATGGAGTTCGGGCCCACTGTGTCCGGCGGAGACACTGGGAAGCGGGCCGACATTCTATGGGCGACCAAGCTAGGTGAGTTTCTCGTTGAGGCTAAGTCGCTTAGGCCGCTTGAGTCTGATACGGTGAAGTCCGCCAACAGGTTGCTGAGTGAAGCAGTCGAAGAGTTGGGACCGGTGCAATCGAAGTTACGCGGCAACCGACTAGACGTTGTCTGTTCGGCATCCGGAGCGAACTTTCGGACGCTTCTCCTGGAAATCGCTACTGAGATGAGGAACGACATTGAAACCGGACACGCCGGAGCAGAGGCTGCCAGAGGGTTCGTTCGGGCGACGCTCCGAAATCAAGCCGACAAGCCTGAGGCTGGCGGCCCCTGCGTACAAATCGGTGTCGTCAACGTCGGGAGCACGCCCACCCCGATCTACCCAATTAAAGGGTCGACATGTTGGTTGACCGTGTCGCTTCTCTTGGGAGCGAAGCTGCGGCGGGCCGTGCGTTCGATTCTAGGAAAGGCCCGACGGCAGCTTCGTGGCGCCAACAGGCCCGCCATCATCTATGTGGAGGTCGACGACCTCGACGCAGCTGCCTCATACCTTGAGGAAGTCATGGTGCAACAGAATTATGCGGGGATACCCCTGGTCATCGCGAGCGATGCAGTGAAAGGGCGGCTCGTGAGCAGACGAGTCAGGCCGCCCGCTGATACCTCTCTCGACGCGACCTTGGCGGTACTGGAGTACCGTTCGTGAGCGTAGCAGGCTGCCCAACTCGGCGCTCCACCCGACCGCTCGCTAAGCTCGCGGCGGGTGACCGCCCGAGATGTTAGATTGATCCGCACAAGAAGCAGAGTTCCGGATATCTGTACGTATAACACGCCATGGGATTTCTTACTGAAGGCGCGGTAACCCATTTGCATTCAATTGTTAGATGCTTATCTATCGGCTTAACGAGGCATCTTATGCGGATCGGCAAAACACAACCTCCTTATAGTAACAGAAGCGCGGAGAGCGCCTGATTCTGCGTCGAAGCGCTGACTTTTTCCTTGACGGCTAAATGAGTGAGGAAACCGTTGATCTCGGTTTCGGCCATATCGGCAGGATGGCGGACCCTAAAGACGACTTTCTCTCTTGTTTGAAGATATCCCCCCAATACCATGAATAAAGATTATCACTCTGATTCGAAAGATGTCAAGGCGCCGGCCGGACCGGAGGGCGCGCCTCGCAAAGCTTTTTTATAGATCCCGGCGCCGTTTGTGCCGGCGAACAGAATGCGATTCATCGGATCCAGGGCCAGAATGTCGCCGCCATCTGGATCGAGTTGGGGACACGTCACCGATTTATGTAAATCGGTACATGCCCCCAAATCGGGGGTCTCAGGCGATGAGAAGCGTCTTGGGGTCGAGCTTGAGGGGCAGGACGCCCGCGGCCGGATAGGCACGGTCCTTGACGACCCGGAGCCGGACGTGAGCGGGTTCGGCGTGGAGGGTGATTAGGACGTCGATGGCGGGCAGAAAATCCTCGAGGAGAAAAGGCGTCCCGGCTGCGTTCCAGAAGGGGCCTTCGCCCCGGAGCGACGCTGAAAACCAGATTTCGAGCCCAAGCCGACCGGCGAACTCCCGGAACTTGACAAGATCCTCGGGCCGCGAGAGCGAGAAGTCGTAGCCGTCGATGATGACCGTATCGGCCGCGAACCGGCCCATCGTGATCATGGCCTCCAGGCTCTTGAGGACCTGTTCCGTCCGCGTCCCTTCCTGCTTGAAGTTCATGATGACCCGGTTTTTGACGACTTCGTCGTGGACCTCGAGCGGCGGCTCGGCCGCCAGCGCCCCGGCGATCTCCCGGAAAATGTCCTCGTACCAGGTGATGATGTAGTCGACCCGGCTCGCGTAGGAGACATGGATGACGGGCTTGTCCTGGAAGAGCTTGTCCGTCGCGATGTGGACGAGGCAGGCCGTCTTCCCGACGCCCTTGGGAGAGGCCAGGACGCCGAGATTCCCCTTGCCCAGGCCGCCGTGGATGTGCCGCTCCATGTCCCGGATCGGGCTTCTTCGCGCGAATTCGGTTTGGACCGTCATGTCGTCGTCTCCTCGCTCGTTTTGCTCCGCCTACTTCGAGGCGTCTTGCCGCCGCTTCTCCTCGTACTGGGCGACGAGCTCTTCGGCCTTGGCGGCCGGAACCCTCCCGTACTTGAGGAACTCCATGGTGAACTCCGCCTTGCCCTGGGTCAGGGAGCGGAGGGTGGTCGAGTAGCCGAACATCTCACTGAGCGGGACTTCGGCGTCGACCCGGGCGAAGATCCCGTCCTCGACCGAGCTGACGATGATCCCCCGGCGCTGGTTGATGGAGGCGAAGACGTTCCCGGCAAATTCGGAAGGCCCTTCGACCGAGACTTTCATGATCGGCTCGAGGATCTGGGGCTTGGCTTTCCGGTAGACTTCGCGGAAGGCGCCCTGGGCCGCCGCTTGGAAGGCCATATCCGAGGAATCGACGTCGTGGGCCGCTCCGTCGGTCAGGACGATTTTGACGCCGACGATCGGGAATCCCGTCAGCTCGCCTCTGCGGAGGACGGATTGGAAGCCTTTCTGGCAGGCGGGTATGAACTCCTTTGGGATGCGGCCGCCCTTGACTGCGTTGACGAACTCGAATGAACCGCCCGGCAGCGGCTCGAGGACGCCGATGACACGGCCGAACTGGCCCGCGCCGCCCGTCTGTTTCTTGTGGGTGTAGTCGAACTCGATCCGCCGGGTGATCGTTTCGCGGTAGGCGACCTGGGGCATTCCGGTCGAGACTTCGGCCTTGTATTCCCGCTTCATCCGCTCGACATAGACGTCGAGGTGGAGCTCGCCCATGCCCTGGATGATGGTTTGGTGGGACTCGGGATCGACGTGGGTCCGGAAGGTCGGGTCTTCCTTGGTGAAACGGTTGAGGGCCTTGGCGATCCGGTCCTGGGCTTTTTTATCGACGGGCGCTATGGCCAGCGAGATGACGGGCTCGGGGATGTAGATGGACGTCATGGCCAGGTTCAAACCGGGTGCCGCGAAAGTATCCCCGGAGGCGCAGTCGATCCCGAAAAGGGCCACGATGTCGCCCGCGCCGGCCCGCGCGATGTCCTCCATGCTGTCGGCGTGCATCCGGACCAGCCGCCCCACCTTGACCTTCTGTCCCGATCGGGTGTTGACGATTTCCTCGCCCTTCTCGAGATGTCCCTGGTAGATCCGGATGTAGGTCAGCTGTCCGTAGGGCCCGTCCTCGAGCTTGAAGGCCAGGGCCACGATCGGGGCGCCATCGTCGGTCCCGAGGGGAATTTTCCGCCCCTCGTTCTCTTTGTCATGGGCCCAGTTCTCGATGTCGGCCGGGCTGGGGAGGTAGCGGACGACGCCGTCGAGGAGGGGCTGGACGCCCTTGTTCTTGTAGGCGGATCCCATGAAGACCGGGGTCAGCTTGCGGCTGATCGTGCCTTTCCGGACGGCCTCCCGGATCAGGTCTTCCGTGACCCGGTTCTCGAGGGCGGCCTCGAGCAGGCGGTCCGAGAACATCGAGACGGCGTCAATGAGCTCCTCGCGGCGGGCCTTGGCCTCGGCGGCGAGATCGGCCGGGATCTCTTCGACCCGGATGATTTCGCCGTCGGGGCCGTCGAAGTACAGGGCCTTCATGGCGACCAGGTCGACGACGCCCCTGTGC
>Ga0315294_10009762_pt1 | contig 10525 bp, 16 predicted proteins | sample YL17G13_40_MG_FD_203626 | JGI IMG/M metagenome (GOLD analysis project Ga0315294, IMG submission 203626) | Sediment microbial communities from Yellowstone Lake, YNP, Wyoming, USA - YL17G13_40 | ecosystem: Environmental > Aquatic > Freshwater > Lake > Sediment | place: USA: Wyoming | collected...
CCTGTCTGTGGAGGGGGTGGACCCTCTCGCCTGGAAGGAGATGACGACATCATCTCTGGCCTCGGGCAGATACCTGACCCCAGGAGACGGGAACGTGGCCGTGATAGGAAGCAGGGTGGCTGACGGGGTTTTCAAGCAGGCAGTGCTGCTCAATTCCCAGATAACCATAGAAGGGAAGCCCTTCAAGGTGGTGGGGATACTGGAGTCTTCCGGCAGTTTCGGCGGCACCGACAACGCCATCATCGTCCCCATAGATGCGGCAAGGACCGTCATTGAAAGCGTCGCTCCGACCCATTTCTCATCCATACAGGTCCAGGTGGAGGACGCGAATTCCGTGAACCAAACCACGAATGACATCAGCAGCAAGCTAATGTTGGTCAGGCACGTGAATGACAACACGAAGGATTTCACGGTAAGTTCTGCCCAGTCTATACAGCAGAGCATCTCAAGCATCATGGGGACGCTGAGCCTGTTCATGGCAGGCATAGCCGCTATATCCCTTCTGGTGGGAGCCATAGGAATAGCCAACACGATGTTCATGTCCGTGATGGAGAGGACGAAGCAGATTGGTATACTCAAGGCCTTGGGGACCACGAACTTTGAAGTAATGCAGCTTTTCATGGTGGAGTCCGCAATAGTGGGACTCATAGGAGGCCTGCTGGGCGTTTTCGTTGGGTTCATCGTCTCAGGCATAATAGGAGAAATAGGGGTCAGCGTGATAGGGAATCTGGGTCCCCGCGGGGGCAGCATGTCCCTTACTGCAATAACTCCCGAGCTGGTGGCGTTTGCCATAGGATTTTCCACCATGCTCGGGATTGTATCAGGCCTGCTGCCCGCTAGAAGGGCATCCAAGTTGCAGCCGACTGCTGCATTGAGGTATGAATAGTTTTAGCTGTCTAACTACTAGCTCTGTTGATTAGAATTAGAAACAAACTATTTTGAAGCCTTCTTCTCTTCCACTACGATGGCGTTTGAGACGCCTTCCTGTCCAGGCCGTGAGCTGTTCCTTCACGCCTGGGTTAATTTGCTGAGTACGCTCATAAAGGTCGTGGTTGGGGGTGGGTTGAGAGGGTATTGATGGGGGATTGAACTGCTGTCTTAAGAGATTAGCTATAAGGTTAAGGTTCAAGTTTTTGAGAAATGGACGAGAAGGATTGTAGCGGTGCTGTTTATTGTTGCCGGGATTTATTATCTCTTCTTATAAAAAGAAAAATAAAAAATTTATTCTGTTGCTGTTGTGGCTCTATAGCATCCGCCTTTGAATCCCTCTTTTTTCAAATAAAGCCTGACCAGATCGGATATTTTTCGTCGTCTTCAATTATTAAAATTTTCTCACGCACAAATTTTAAACAGATAATGACACAATTTTATTCTCCCAATAACATTTTAACCACAGTTTTTAAATCATCGGCTGTGTATTGCGCATTTATTGGATGGGAAAATGTTACATCTTTTTGTGTGCCGTTTTTATCAATAATGTCATATGTTTGCTTGCCATTTATAACAAGCCCTTGACAATTCAAACCATCTTCTGCCATACGTTTAGCTCCTTCACTTGTGCCAAAATCTATATATTCTACAGATACCCGCCCTTGATATTCTTTTACTAAGCCATCCAACAAATCAGTTACCTCTTTCCCGCAGGCACCTAAATTTAAATAAGCCTTTATTGTAACTTTTTCCGCGGGTATAGTCGCGGAAGTCGCGAAAGATTTTTGTTCAACTTCCGGCTCATTTGCGGTCAGTGAGCTTTCATTGCCGCTTATGTCTTTCTTAATTTTGTCAGAGGGTCTTTGACCGTTAAGAAAAAACCACGCGCCAAAAATACAGGCCGTAAGTAATATCCCCAATATAATTAAACCTTTTTTTTGAGTCATATTCATCGTTTTATAATTTTATATCTTCAATCACTTTGCCGTCCTTTAAGACAATTTTGCGTTTTGCTTTTTTGACAATTTTGTCGTCATGAGTAGCAATAATAACTGTTACTTTTTCTTTTTGATTTAAGGCCTGAAGCAGTTCCAGTATTTTTTCACCCGTTTTTGAATCCAAATCTCCCGTCGGCTCGTCGGCTAAAATTATTTCTGGTTTGTTAACAAGCGCCCTGGCGATAGCTACCCTTTGTTGTTCACCGCCGCTCAATTCTCCCGGCAAATGTTTTTCCCTGGCGCCCAAGCCGACTTTTTCAAGAGCTTCTTTCGCGACAGAGTAGCATTCAGCTTTTTTTATTCCCGAAGGAAGCAACGGCAACATGATGTTTTCAACAACGGAAAGCGTCGGAATAAGATGAAATTGTTGGAATACAAACCCTACCTTATCCCGCCTAAAATCCGCAAGTTTTTGCGCGTTTAATGCTGAAATATTTTCTTCGTCAACGGAAATGGAGCCGGAATCGCATTTATCAAGACCGCCAATTAAACTTAAAAGAGTGGATTTTCCGCTGCCGGATGCGCCCATTAAAACAATCATTTCTCCATTTTCGACAGTAAAACTTACATCTTCCAACGCTTTAACTTTTGCAATGCCTTTGTCGCCGTATGTTTTTGTAATATTGTGAATGTTTATCATATTTTTTACCTTTATTTTTTAAAGCTCCCTCAAAGCTTCATTAGGAAGCAGTGATGATATTCTTTTTGATCCAGCGTATCCGGCGAGAATTCCCAAAATCACCGCCGCCGACAAGCCGATTAAGATTAAATATGGCGAGAATACGACATTTACCGTTAAATCAGTGGATAATGTGGATGCCGCGCAGGCGGGGTAGGAGGCAATCGTTTCAGGAATGGCAAAATTAGAATTCATCACAAACAGATAAGTGATTACATAAGCTATAAAACAACCGACAATACCCCCAATTAAGGACTGAATTATATTTTCAATGGTAATCAGTTTTACAACATCACTGTCTCGCCAGCCGACAGCCTTCATTATGCCTATTTCCTCTTTCCTTTCATAAACAGCCGCTAAAGACGATTTAATGACAAATAATGTTACCAGAACAATAATTATCAATGATATACCGGCAGCCATGGTGTTTGTCATGGCCGACATTCCGGCGACTGTCGCAAGAAAATCAGCGCTGGTGGTGATTGTAACATTTTCGCCTACGGCGGATTTAATCTTTTTCTCCATAGCCCCGGGATCGGCTTGGCTTGATAATTTAAGAAATACTGTTGTGTATATATCGCCTTTATTCACAATCTGCTGGGCGGTGCCAATAGGAATGAAAACTTGAGCTCCCGCTATTCTCGCGTTTCGTCCTGTGTTAATAACTCCCACAACTTCAAAATCTTTTCCGCCTATATCAATTTTTGAACCAGCGGTCAAACCTTCGGATGCCGCGAATTCTTTATCTACCACGGCTGTATATGTATCAGTGTCTTGTAAATACCGACCCTCAACTATTTCGCAACATTCACCCTTTTTATCGGTTGGTTTAATTGGACCAATGTTAGTGATATTCGGGCTCAAACCGGTAATGATGGTTGGATGACCGTCCTTAAACGACAAAAACTCTAAAACGCCTGCCATTGCGGAAACCTCTCCATTATCGCCTAAACTATCAAAAGCCTCAGCTGGCATGGCGTTTAAATTTGTAGGAAGTTTTACGGTGTCAAAAGCGCATGGTTCGCCATGCAACTGCACGAGCATATCAGCCCCCGCTGATTTCATCGGCTGCATGGCGCTTTGCTCCACGCTTTGCGACACCGCCAAAACACTGACCAGAAGCGCTACGGAAAACATAATGCCAAGTATTGATAACAATGCCCTGCTTTTTCTTCTGGTTAGTTCTTTCAGCGCATATTCAAAAAATAAAATTGGCATAAATTCACCTTATTTTCCATAATTTTATTTATCGGGCAGAGAAGGCGGGGTTGATAATCCTGCCTTCTCTGATCGCATTTTCTTTACTGATGGCATCCACCTTTCATCATAGGGCATCCTTCAGAGCCATGACATCCTTCATTGGCATTATGCATTGGGCAGTTAGCTGCATTATCGCATACGCCGTCATTGTCTGCATCTACAAAGCCTGTTGCAGCAACCTTATTTTCCGAACCTTGCGCTAATGCGAATCCCACTATAGCAAGCAAGCTGATAACAAGCACAGCGCCAATTCCGATTCCAACTACTTTTCTATCCATTTTTTACCTCCTGTAACTTTTTGATTTATTTTATCTATATTTCCTATTTATGAAACCATATATAAATGTTTGTTGAAACCAATATTTTCGGTTTCAAAGTTATGAAACCTGGTTTCAATGTGAGGAAACAAATAAAAACATTTATATAGTCAAGATGTTTATCTTATTGCTATGGAGATTAAAAAAAGCAAATTATTGTTGCCGATTTCTTTAATGGCAGCTCTCGCAATAATATTAATCGTTGCTTACAGTATTTTCCAAAATTTTACTAACCCTTCACTTGAAGGGGAAGGATTATGCCCTCGCATGGTTCCAAACTACCTATTATGGTTGTCATTGATTCTAATGGTTGTCATAATTGTTCCTATCTCCTATTATGTCATATCTAAAAGATTAGAAGAAAAAATGGAAAAGAATCTTAGTGCGATAACAAAAATGGTTGAACATAAAGTTAAATCTGATGTTAAAAAAGAAAATTTACAGACAAATACTAATGGAAGCATTTTGAAACTTTTGAACTCGAATGAAAAGAAAGTTGTAGAGAAAATAATTGAAAATAAAGGGAGTGCATTGCAATCTGAAATAAGCCGAATGGAAGGCATGACCAAATTAAAAGCACATAGGGCGGTAAAGGAATTAGAACGAAAAGGAATAGTAAAGCTAGAACAATACGGTAAAACCAACAGGATTATTTTAGCGAAAGATATTAAAGAAGTTATATTAAAATGACATGGTGTTATCCTTAGAGTAGAATTTATGTTTTTGAATATTACTGCTTTATCCTTCTTTTTAATATTAAAACCGAAGAATAGAACAAAACTACTGAAAAAAAGGCTAAAGCAAGAAAGCTGACGATTGGGCTGGCAACGTCATATGCGCCTGTCAAAAAGAATCGTATTAAATCAACTGCATAAGTGCGTTCACACTTGGGCTTGCTCATAAAGCTTTAAATATATTGATGGTAATCAATATGTCATGAGGCACGAGCTTAAGATATTCAAAGCCCTGAGCGATGAGACACGACTGAACATAGTTGAGTTCCTTCTTGGCGGGGAGAAGTGCGTCGCAAGACCCCCTTAAGCTTTATAAATATTGACAGTTATCAATATATAAATTGGAGGCGACTGGATGAAGGTGCTCAAATTCGGCGCGGTCTGGTGCTCAGGATGCCTTGTGATGAGACCAAGGTGGCAGGAGATAGAAAGGGAGAACCCATGGCTCAAGAACGAATACTATGACTACGACAAGGACAAAGAGGCCGTTGAGAAGTGGAAGATAGACAGGAACCTGCCGACATTCGTGTTTCTTGACAAGGAAGGAAATGAGTTCCTAAGGCTGCAGGGAGAAATCCCCAAGGAGAAGCTCTTAAAAATAATAGAAGAGAACAGGGAAAAGTGATGGGGAATGGGCAAACAGTTCCTTCTCCTTTTATCGGTTGCGCTTTTCTTATTGCTTTCCAGCCCCGCAGCTTATGCGCAGGAAGCAGGCCAGACTGAGGAAGTGAACCTGTACTTCTTCTGGGCGGAGGGCTGCCCCCACTGCGCCAATGAAAAGCCCTTCCTGGCAAAGCTTGAGCAGAGATATGATAATCTTGCCGTCCACAGCATGGAGGTTACGAGAAACACCGAAAACGCCGAGCTTCTGGCAAGGCTGGGGAAGGAATTGGGCGCTGATGTTTCCGGCGTGCCGTTCACTGTGATAGGGAAGCAGTATTTTGCTGGATGGTACAGCGAAGAAACTACGGGAAAATCCATTGAGGACGCAGTCCAGTGCGCGATAGAGAACCAGTGCCCGGACGTGGTCGGGAGGCTGGTCACCCCTGTCACGCCCGACCCCAGTCAGGAAAGCGAGCGGAATGCCCCGGAAAGGATTGTCCTGCCCATTTTCGGGGAGATTGAGACAAAAAGCGTGTCGCTGCCTGTCCTGACGGTTATCATTGCCGCACTGGACGGGTTCAACCCGTGCGCGATGTGGGTCCTGCTGTTCCTGATATCCCTTCTCCTGGGAATGAAGGACAGGAAGAAGATGTGGATATTCGGAGGGGTCTTCATAGGGGCTTCCGCGTTCGTCTATTTCCTTTTCATGGCCGCATGGCTCAGCCTGTTCCTCTTCCTGGGATTTATCTTCTGGGTCAGGCTGGCAATAGGGGTTGTTGCCCTGGGGGCAGGGTATTACAACCTGAGGGAATATTTCACCAACCCGGCGGGAGTGTGCAAGGTCACGGGAGGGGAGAAAAGGCAAAGGATTTTCGAGAGCCTCAAGAAGATTGTCCAGGAGAAGCACTTCCTGATTGCCCTGGGAGGGCTTGTTGCCCTGGCCTTCGCCGTCAATATGGTGGAACTGATATGCTCGGCAGGTCTGCCTGCCGTCTACACCCAGGTGCTGAGCATGGCAAACCTACAGGGATGGCAGTATTACTCCTACCTTGCGCTCTACATCTTCATATTCATGCTTGACGACCTTTTCGTCTTTTTCGCCGCGATGGTGACGCTCCAGATAACGGGTGTCTCAAGCAAATACAGCAGGATGTCCCACCTCATAGGGGGAATAGTGATGCTGGCAATAGGGTTGCTGCTCGTATTTAAGCCTGAATGGCTCATGTTCGGTTAGGTGACTATGAAAGAAACGGTGAAGATACTCAAGGCGCTCTCGGATGAGACGCGGCTGGGAATAGTGGAGTTCCTGCTTGACGGGGAGAAGTGTGTGTGCGAAATTTTTCCCCATGTCAAAAGGACGCAGTCCACGGTCTCCATACAGCTTGGCAAGCTCGAAGACTGGGGCATACTGAAAAGCAGGAGAGAGGGCAAGAAGGTGTTCTACAGCCTCAAAGACCTGAGGGTTTGCGACATATTCAAGGCGCTCGGCCATGCGAAAGGCAGGATTCTCAAGAGCTCGTGCTGTATGAGAGGAGGGCGAAAATGAAGACTTATGATTTGAACGAGAAGATAGCCTTTTCCCCTGAAAGGCCCATAAAAAGGCATTTTCTCAACGCAAAGGGATTCCACGCGGTACTGATATGCCTTAAGAAGGGTGTCGAGCTTCCGCCGCACCCGGAGGACTATGGCGTGCTCCTGACGGTCCTTGCGGGGAAGGGTATATTCACGGACAGCAACGGAAGCTCCCTGCTGGGGAAAGACCAGTGCATCCATATCAGGAAGGGCGAGACAAGGGGCATAAGGGCGGAAGAGGACTTGGTTGTCCTTGGGATACAGGACAGGCCAAAGGGCGGTCATTAAGATGGCTGAAGATATGCTAACTACGCTAACAAAGCGTGGCAGGACAGCCTGGTTTCCCGTGATAGATTACAGGAAATGCACGGGATGCGGGCGTGGAAAAGGGGGATGTGGTTGCGGATGACAGGAAACAGGATTTCGGGAGGGCTTCTGGTGTTTCTATGCCTTGCCCTGATTGTTTTTTCATCGGGATGCACAAGCACGGAGGGCAGCGATACAAGCAGCCCTGTCCAGGGCGCCTCCTCATACAATGCCGCGGCCAGCGCCGTGGAGAAAGTGGAAGTGCTTCACTTCCATGGGACGCAGCAATGCCAGGGCTGCATCAATGTCGGCAAATGCGCTGAGGATGCGGTCAACCAGTATTTCATGGCGGAGCAGAAATCCGGGCTGGTGGTGTTCGCGCATGTCAACGGCGACTTGCCCGAGAACGCGAACCTGGTTAAACAATACGGAGCGACAGGGTCCTCTCTCTGGATTGGCGTTTACGCCAAGGACGGCAACTTCTCCAAGGAGCAGAACGTCAATGTGTGGTACAAGACAAATGACATGGAAAAATGCAGGGAATACATCAAAGACGTGATAGAGGGAAAACTTTCGGAAGGTAAAAAATGATAGATAATATGATTATTTTTGGGGCGGTTACAGCGGTATCTTTGCTTGCCTCATTATTTTTTGATAAGAAAAAAACTCTTATGGGTCTGAAGAAAGGGGCTAAAATGTTTTTGGGCATAGCTCCTCCGTTTTTGAACATACTCATCTTAGTGAGCATATTACTTTTCTTTGTTCCCCAAGAGATAATAACTCAATATATAGGCCCCAATTCAGGAGCGCTTGGATTTTTTATTGCCGCAATAGTCGGCTCGATTACACTTATTCCAGGTTTCGTATCTTATCCGATTTCAGCAGCGCTCATAGCAAAGGGGGCATCCTATACTGTCATTGCAACGTTTATGACTACTTTGATGATGGTAGGCGTGGTGACCCTCCCTCTTGAGATCAGATATTTTGGAAAAAGAGCTGCAATATCGCGCAATGCCCTGAATTTTGTTGCTGCTTTGATAATCGGGCTTTGCGTAGGGTGGCTGATGCTGTTATGATTAAAAAACACATTAAACAATATCTCTGGGTCATCGTGTTTTTAGCAGCCTCTATTGCATCCTATTTTTTTGGGTTCAACCCAGGTATTGTTGTTTATTCGAGTTTCCAGGATTTTTTTATTGAAATGATAACCTTCATACCCCTTCTTTTTATTCTCATAGGACTTTTTGATGTATGGGTTCCTAAAGAAAGGATTGAAAAATACATTGGCAATAATTCTGGAGCCGTGGGCATCGTTCTGGTAATTTTCCTGGCAATGCTTCAGGCAGGTCCACTCTACGGGGCTTTCCCGGTCGCATATGTCCTGTATAAAAAGGGGGCGAGCATAAGAAACATATTTATCTATCTGGGCGCATTTTCCTCATTGAAACTCCCGATGCTGGGGATAGAGATCGGCTACCTGGGCTTGAAATTCACGATTTTCAGAACCCTGGTTTCGCTGCCTTTATTCATACTGATTGGTTTTTTGATGGAGAAAATAGTTGGGGAAAAATTTGAAGTTAAAGATATAAAAGAAATTTCGCGAAAAGGTTGATAACATGGACATAATGCCCTTCATGGAGGCAATGGGGACGAGCGGCATACCTGTAATTGCCGCTTTCTTCATCGGGCTCATGACGGCAATAAGCCCGTGCCCGCTTGCCACAAACATAACCGCAATAGCGGCCGTGTCCAGGAACATGGGCAGGAAGAGGCGCACATTCCTTGCAGGCCTTGCATATACTTTAGGAAGGGTTTTCACCTATGCCGCGATAGCGTCCCTCATAGTCTGGGCGGGGCTCAACACGCAGGCAATATCCTTGTTCCTTCAGGGCTACGGAAACTACTTTCTGGGACCGCTTCTCGTGGCAGTCGGGGTTCTGATGCTTATTGCCTCAAAGCTGCCTTCCCTGAACGTAAAAAGCGAGAGAATAGCCAGATTCAAAGAGAGCCTGACAAAGAGGGGGCTTCTTGGAAGCTTCCTCCTGGGAGCGGTTTTCGCGCTGGCTTTCTGCCCGTTCAGCGCCCTTCTCTTCTTCGGCATGCTGATTCCCCTCGCCCTGGCTGCAGGAGACGCCATCATCATCCCTTCCGTATTCGCCTTTGCGACAGGGCTGCCTGTGATAGTCTTCTCGATGCTGCTTACTGCAAGCGTTTCAAAGGCCGGGTCTGCCATGGGAAAGGTGCAGAGCCTTGAGAAATGGGTGAGGATAGGCGCTTCCATCATATTCATAGCGGTAGGTCTTTACTATTCGGTTGTCTTCAATTTAGGGTAAGCTTTATATATTGACGGTCATCAATATGATTAAGAAGCTAACGGCAGAGCAACGGAAGAAAATCAAATGGTTCCCGACAATAGACTACGGGAAGTGCACCGGCTGCATGGCATGTTTGACAAAATGCAAACGCGGCGTTTATGCAAAGAAGGACGGCAGACCTGTTGTCGTCGCTCCCTACAACTGCGTTGTCGGATGCCGGGGATGCGAACCGGTGTGCCCGAAGGGAGCCATAAGCCACCCTTCAGACAGGTATCTAACCCAAATCATGAAGGGGAGGAGCTTGCCGGTGTGCTGCGGAGGTAGGGATATATGAAAATAACAGTCCTGGGCTCAGGCTGCCCGAAATGCGAAACCCTTTATAACAAGCTCAAAAAGCTGAAGGAAGATGGCAAAATCAAGGCGGAGATAGAATACAAGAAAGGCATAAACGAGCTTGTGGAAAGGGGGATAATGGGAAGCCCCGCCTTGCTTGTGGACGGGAAGCCCGTCCTTGTGGGCATGCCTAAAAGCGATGATGAGCTCCTAAGAGTAATCCTCAAGAAATCAAAGTGATGTGATGAAAGACAAGAACATTTTCATCCTGATAGTCCTGCTTTTTGCAGCGCTCTATTTCATGCCTGTCGGGAGCACCGTTCTCGATAATGCGATACTGAGCGGCTTCAACCTGCTTCATGAGTATGCCACCCAGCACATACTTACCTGCCTCCTGCCGGCTTTCTTCATAGCAGGCGCGATTTCAGTCTTTGTCAAGAAGGAGTCCATCCTGAAGTATCTCGGCAGCAAGAGCAGG
>Ga0315294_10009763_pt1 | contig 10525 bp, 6 predicted proteins | sample YL17G13_40_MG_FD_203626 | JGI IMG/M metagenome (GOLD analysis project Ga0315294, IMG submission 203626) | Sediment microbial communities from Yellowstone Lake, YNP, Wyoming, USA - YL17G13_40 | ecosystem: Environmental > Aquatic > Freshwater > Lake > Sediment | place: USA: Wyoming | collected...
CAATATTTGATGTTGGATTAATACAATATTGTTACTAACTTGTGGCTGAGCAGAACTATTAACCGTTAAATTATAATGGGCAAATAATAGCACGCTGTCGCTGGTCTGTGATTGAGAAGCATTATTGATGGCTAACACTTGATGTTGGGTTAATATAATATTATCAGATGTTTGTGGCTGAATAGAATTATTAATTATCAGAATCTGATGTTGAATTAATGTTATATTATTAGATGCTTGTGCCTGAGTAGAATTATTAACTGTTATAACACAGTGCTGAGTTAATATTGCATTACCAGATGTTTCTACTTGCGACGCATTGTTAATTATTAATATTTGATGTTGAGTTAAATTAATATTTTCCGCTATTTGTATATGGGAGGTATTATTAATTGTTGTGCCATAATGAGCATATAGAACTACATTATCGGTAACTTGTCCATGAGTAGAAAAATTAACTTCTAATACTTGGTATTGTATTAATATTATATTATCACTAGTTTGTAATTGAGTAGAACTATTAACCGTTAAATTATAATGGGCAAAGAGTGCCACATTATTGCTGGTCTGTAATTGAGAAGCATTGCTGATAGCCAACATGTGATGTTGGGTTAATACTATATCATTGGTAGTTTGCGTTTGAGTAACACTATTGACTATTAAGGCATAGTGGAGAAGCAAAGTTATATTACCGCTTATTTGTAATTGTGTCGAGTCCTGAATACTAAAACCATGAGCAATAAGGGTAATGTCTTTTGATGCTTCAAATGGGAAATATAATATAGGAATACCAAAAATACCAAAATATTCTTCTCTTAAAATATAATCACTTACTGTTGCGGAAAGTTCATAAGAGCTTTGAGTTTGGCTGGCGTTATTAACTGACAAAATATATCCAAGAGGAGGATAATAAGTTAATATTATATTGTCCGCCGTTTGTACTTGAATTGTGCCGTTGATAGTAAAAGGACTGTCCTTATACTCAATTATAATAGCGGCATTGGTTTCAAAAATATATTCCGCAATATCTTTATATTCTATTTGAATAGCGGCATTGGTTTCGAAAATATATTCTGCAATGTCTTTATACTCTATTTGAATAGCGGCATTAGTTTCAAAAATGTATTCAGTAGATAATGTTATTTTACCGCTGGTTTGTAATTGTGTTGCATCTTGTATTTGTATAATCCCCATTCGAATTAAACTTGCTGCTTGCAACTGAACAGAATTCTCCACAGATAAAATATAATCTTGGATTAGTGCAATATTATTGGCGGCTTGTAACTGTACACTATTCTGAACTGTCAAAATACTCCCAAAGGCATTATAGGTCAAGATTATATTACTACTGGTTTGTGGTTGAACTGCACTCCAAATAGATAAAATATAATGTTGGGTTAGCACTACCTCATTGGACGTTTGGAGATGAGTAGTGCCATTGACTCCTGTCGGGGGTGCATGAAAAGTCAATATTATATTGTCCGATGTTATTTGATTTTGAATAGAATCTTGAGCTAATAGGCTAACATGATAATTGTATTCGACCATTTCAGCAACATTGGTAACTTGAACCCCATCGGTGTTCTGATATTCAATCATTTCAGCAGCGTTTGTTATAAAGACACTATTATCTACAACTTCTACTTGAATTGCAATATTAGTTACTTGAGCGCTTTTTGTATCTTGAACTTCTGCTTGAATAGCAATATTAGTTACTTGAGCGCTTTTTGTATCTTGAACTTCTGCTTGAATAGCAATATTAGTAACAAGCGCCTGTGCCATGTTGTTACTCCATTTCTACTATAGATTCAAGCCCATCTAAATCTGCTTTAGTCCACGGTAATGAAGTATAAGGGTTTATTGTTACAACACAACCGGATACTGCTGTATAATTTGTTGTTGATAAAGCAATAGAACCCGATAATGAATCTGTGCCCCCGTTTGGAAGAAATCCAATCTTTATATATGTATCATCTGAATTTGCCTTTTTTGCCCTCGCCTCCGTCCATATACGAGATATTTGGGATGATGGAGACAGTGATAAATTTGACATTGCGTACTGGTCTTGATTTCCGGAATTAGAGCCTGAACAATACACATATGTTGTATCATCGTCTTTAGGAAAATCATCGACATATAAATAATTAGCACTACCCGAAACAGAACCGCTATTTACCCAATTATTTGTAGTAGCCGAAGAACCACTCGGGGTAATTTTATATACTCTTCCATCACCACACCAAGAATTATCTTCTGTTCCATTTGTATCATTTAGAGCAATATCATCGTGATGTCCTACAGTCCCGATAGCATGAATATAAAATCTATTAATATGGTCATTGGCGGTAAGCAACGTATCTCCCGAATAATCAATCATCACAAGACCATCACATTTTACAGTAATATGACCACCATCACTAATTTTAATATAAGTTTCAAATACATGCCATAAGTTAATAGAAGGTAATATACTTTCAGTACTAGTAAAAGTAGAGCCTCCTGCCATTGAAAGAGTAACCTTATTATTACTATCGACACCCTCTGTAAATAAAGTAGTTGTATCGTGCCTAAATGTTGAAATTGTATTACTTGTGAAAACTCCATTACTACTAGCTGCGGCATCTCGTGTATAAAATTCAACCAAGTCAGGGAGACTTCGATAAGCCTCTCTAGAATTATAGAACCTGTAAGCATAAGCTCCAGTTCTTGGAAATTCCGTAGAAGCACCATCACTTCCTGTCCAGTAAAAATTATCTCCCATTTCTGCGCCATCTGTAAATAATCTTGTCATATTACACCTCCTACCCAATCTCGTTGATAAATTCTAATCCGTCAATATCTGCCTTAACCCACGAAGCACTTGTTGCGGGATTTATTTTTGCACAGTCTCCGGTAATCCTTGTATAAATATTCATGTCAGGAATTACGGGGCTAGAAAAAGTATCGCTACCGCTTATAGGTAAAAATCCTATTTTAATAGTGGAGGGTTGTGTTCCTGTCCTCTTTGCCCTTGCCTCTGTATATATTCTCAAGATGACTTTATTTGTTGTGTCAAAATCATTACTCATTGCAAATTGCTGTTGAAGACCAGCGGATGAACCGCTCGCATAGACATATGTAGTATCGTCATCTTTAGGATATTCGTCAACATACAAATATCCGGAACTTCCGGAAACACTTCCGCTATTGAACCAGTTATTATGTGTCCCACTCCCGCTAGGAGTAATTTTAACTAAAAATCCATCCCCACACCAACTATTATCGTTTTTTCCATCGGTGTTGTTGGTATCATTAAGAGCAAGGTCATCGATATATTCCGTAGTATGTCCCCAATTTGTACCTTGCCCGCCAAAGATTACTCTATTAAAATGGGTTAACCCCGCGGTAGTATTTCCTGTATAGTCTATATCTGTTATGCCGTTTACATTTAGTATATAGCGTCCACTTGGGTTATCCATTTTAAAATAAATCTCAAGTAAATACCATTGAGCATCATTCAATAGGCGTATCCCCGTTGCTATTGTACCACCGTTTACTACGGCGGTAAAGTAATTTGATGAATTAGCACCTATACGAGCAATCTCAGTAGTATCATGTCTAAAACTGAATAATTTTACACCATCCCCACCATCTACATGATAAATATCATTACACCAAAATCTTACTCTGGTATAACATTCAGATGTATCTGGTATAAATTTGGTACAATCTTGAGCATCATAAATCTGATATACATATGCCCCATATCCTCCGCTTGATACAGCTTGGGCAGAAACACCATTATTTAAATCCCAAAATAAAATGTCCCCCATTTCTGCTCCATCAGTAAATATTCTTGTCATATAACACCTCCTATGGAATTTCCAAAACGAGTTCTAGACCATTGACATCTGCTGTTGTCCACGATGCACTTGTTACAGGATTGACTCTTTGCTCATTACCAAGTATACGGGTGTATGCTCCTACAGAAAGCACTTGACTTCCGGACATTACATCTGTACCTCCAGATGCCAAATCTCCAATTTTAACACCATAGCTATTTGCCGATGTTTTTTTCGCTCTTCCCTCAGCAAATACACGGGTAATGGTTGTGCCCGCTATTGTAAAATTGCTTAATGCAAACTGTGTTTGGAGTCCTGTAGATGAAGCGCTTGCGTATGTATATGTTGTATTTCCATCAGCAGGATATTCATCGACATAAAGATAATTAGCACTTCCAGAAACACTTCCGCTGTTTAACCAGTTGTTTGTAGTGGCAGACGAACCACTCGGAGCAAGCCTGACAACTATTCCGTCTCCGCACCAACTGTTATCATTTTTGCCATCGGAGTTATCGGTATTGTTTATAGCTAGGTCATCCATAGCAAAGTAGTCACCACCATTAGCACTTCCATAGTAGATATTATCAACGGTTGTGATTGTTCCTGGCTTAGTATCACCAGAGAAGTCAACCACCGTATTCCCATCAATTTTGACTATAAAGCGTCCACTCGAGTCATCAATCTTTATGTATATTTCTATCAAGTACCACACACCGGAGGCGAAGGATTTAATATTAGAAAATGTGTTGCCGTTACAATGAGCATGAAAATACCCACTAAGGTAAGACACATCGCAAACTTCAGAACCCCCGCTTCTAATATACGGGACACGGAAGTTAGCACCTGGCTGATTAGAGAGCACCCTGCTGCGGTAATATACCTCACTACTGGCGGTGAAATATTTAATAGCGCCTTGGGTGGCGTAATAATATACTCCCCCATACCCACCAGCACTTATACTTACACCGCCCCCATCCCAAAACAGACTGTCCCCCATCTCTGCTCCATCAGTAAATATTCTTGTCATAATAAAATCCTCCTTTTATATTTCGTGATACCCATATTCGATTTTAATAAACATATCGTCACCGCCGACATCCACTGCATTGTTGTCCCATATGCGTATCTTCTGCCCCGAGGTAAGAAATGTTGCGCCTATTAATGGTGTCATTAAATAATTACTATCGCGGATAATTGATAAATCCGGAACTCCTACGGCAAATAAATAATTATAAACGAGTCCTTCGGATTGTGTTATTCCTGTTTGCCATTGAGCAATCACATCACCGCTACTACCCTGAATTTGGATTTCCAGTTGTCTTGCTCCTCCTGTAACAGTAGATGTATATTCTACCGAAATCCATAATATTTCCCATTCTATACCTGCTGGAACGGTAAATATTTTGTCACTATCGTTTTCTGTTATATCTTGAGTAAGAGCTATTCTCCATGCGGTTGTCATAATGTTTTCTCCTTATTATGGAAGTTGCAGTGTTACCTTATCGGAAATTATCTTTTGGGTTGAATCTTTAACCCCTATTGGTTTTTGATAGAATATTAATGACCCCGCACTACCAGCAGTTTGTGCGTGAACAGAATTATTTACCGCTAAGATTCTTCTATAAGTAATATTTACCTTATCGGCAGTTTGTGCTTGAAGAGAATTCTTCATTATCAAACTCACTTTATAATTAAGTGATGTTATTGTGTCGCAGATTTGTGCTTGAATAGCATTGTTCATCTTTAAAACACATATATTTGTAACTATTATTGTATTTTCAGAAGTTTGTGTATGAGAAGAGGATTGAGTCTCTGCTCCTTGATAGAACGTTAATGCTATATTATCGGAAGTTTGTGCCTGTGTTGTATTATTAGCTACTAGATAATAACGTCGTATCAACATTGTTTCTCCAGAAGTTTGTAATTGTGTAGCAGTATCAATAGATAATACATGATATTGAGTTAATATAACATTTCCAGAAGTTTGTGCTTGAATAGAATCATTAATTGCCAATACTTGCTGTTGAATTAATATTGTATTATCGGCTGTTTGTGCATGAGAAGACGTTTGAGTTTCTACTCCTTGATAGAAGGTTAATGCTACACTTCCGGAAGTTTGTGCTTGTGCCGTATTATTAACTACTGGATAATAATGCTGTATCAACGATAATGTTGTCTTATCAGTAACTGACTTCATGGTTGAACTGTGAATTGCCAATATTTGATATTGAGTAAGTGCTATATTATCAGAAGTTTGTAATTGAGTTGAGCTATTGAGTGCTAAACCATGAGTTTGTAGCGGCAATGCTATATTATCGGAAGTTTGTGCTTGCGCTGCGTTTTGAACTGATGATAATACAAATTGGTAATTCGTTGTTAATAATGGCTTATTAGAGGTTTGTGCTTGGACAGCCTTCTTCATAGATAACGTGTATTTACGCACAGTTGTCAATGTTACTTTTTCAGAAGTAAACGAGTGAATAGAATTATTAATCACCATAGGAGGATTAAAATCTTCTATACTTAAATTGCGAGACGCATATTGCATTCTAACTACCATATCATCAGCAGAAGCATCTACTCCATTATTGTCCCATACTCTTATTTTTTGCCCCGCCGATAAAAATGTACCTGCCGGAAGTGGGGTTGTTATATTATTACCATCACGAACAAGAGTTAAATCCGGGACACCAATCGCAAATAAATATTTATAAGTGAGTCCTTCGGATTGTGTAACTCCTGTTTGGAATTGACCAATTACGTTACTGATGGCATCTTGAATTTGAATTTCAAGTTGCCTGATACCTGCTGTAGCTGTTGATGTATATTCCACCCAAACCCATAATATTTGCCATTCTTCCCCCATTGGGGTTGTAAATATTTTATCACTATCGTCTGTATTTTCATCTTGAGTAAGAGTTACTCTCCAATCAACAGCCCTATAAGCTATCCATGAACCCGAGGTAGCATTCCAAGTGAGCACGTCCCCATCTTTGGGTGCGGGAGTATATACATCTCTTACACTGTCCAATGTTGTAGTCAATGATTGTGATAAGGGGGAACCATTTATAGTAAAATTACTACTTATAATATCTACATGACTGGAAGAGATTGCAATCCCCTCCGTTAATCCACCAAGATATAATTTATTTTCTGATGAATCAAGAAATATCATATTTTCATTGGTATCGCTCTCCGCCCTAAAATCCCATGTCGGACTACCTATTTCGTTTAAAATTACTGTACCTCTTAATAATGTTTCTTCAATATTCAAATCTCCAATAACCACTTGATTATTTTTGGTTATTTCAGCATTAGCACCAAGAGCCATACTATTTATGGGGTAATTTCCTGCTGAGTCCGCACCGTACCCGAGATAAGTACTATATTCACCACCATCGGGATACCGACCAGCATCCGAGCCAAACGCCGTATTTCCTCTCCAAGTTGAACCCGAATTACCTAGATAATATAGAGCAGCGTAACCGAAAGCCGTATTATCCCTAGCGAGTGAACCTGCGGTAAAATTGTAGAACGCGTTTGTTCCAGCGGAGGTATTATACCATTCGTCACTGGCAACACCTCCTCCCCCTCCACCGTCGTGCGTATGGTCTCCGGGAGAAGCTTGATTAGGGGATGTACCTAAAGTGTGATGTATGGAACTTGCACTTAAATCGATATCATTGGCGTGTAATAGACGGTAATTTCCAGCATCCCAAGCCGCACGGTCTCCTCTTAATGGTATAGCTGTCATAGTTCACCTCATCTTCTTTTTTAAGTAATCAAATAATAAAACATATTACATAATATCGCTTTATTTCAAGAAGTATATTGCGATATTGTCGTTGTCTGCATAGTAACCCATTGCTACTATTCCATTACCAGCAGCAATAACCCAAAGAAAAAGAAATTCATTTGGTAATATCCATTCTTGTAATACAGTCCCGTCAAACGCTATTGCCTGAAATGTAGTACCACTCTCTGGTGGATTCTTATATATAACACCATCTCCATCAAGAATAGTAAATCCGTCATAGTCTATAACCACATTGCTAACAACTGTAAGACCTGGCACTGAGTGTAATGTATCAGCAGCGAAATCTCCTAAATAGGCATATGCATCCGTTGAGTACATACCTGAACCTAGACTTGCACTACGATTGACATATCCATCGTTCCGTATAGTTGTCAATACATTTGTGCCAGGATTATATTCATACCACATTATAAATGAATAAGGATAGACGCCCCCATACCAGTCGTCAAGTCCACATAGATGTCCATATAGAATATTGCTAGTCATATCAGCAGTAGCGTATGGAGCACTACACGCAAGCCATCTACTCGGCTCGCCCCATCCAGGAGCATAAACTAAGTTAGAAACCCGCCAAGAAAGTGTGACCATATCGAAAGCGACCCATTGCAGTCTACAATTAGGCGTCCAAGGAGAATAACGGTTTTGGTCGAAGGTCATAGGAAAACAGACGTACTCATTTCCAACGATTACGCATTCCTCGCTTATGTCTGCTTGACCAATATCAGCAGGGGCATAAGAGGTTGTTCCCCATACACTATTATCTGTGTAGTTTTTGTGATATTCAATAAAGGTATCGTCCCCATTACCAAATACAAATAGCCATGTTTTTCCACTTATCTCTGTAACATAAATGTTGGTTGTCCACCATAACTCCACGAACTCGCGCTCTGGAGTACATGTCATGGCTGTAAAATCAACTATGTATGTAAGACTCTGGTCATCAACAAGATAGAGGCAAATAAATAGTTTGTGTGGTTCTATATAGCTCATCTTGAATGTGTAAATAGATTCCAATATAATATTATTATCGAAGACCACAATACTTTTCTTTATTCCTGTAGATATCTGATACTCAATCAGTGAAACAGTCCAGTTCGTGTCCTCCTCTTCAGAATAGTAAATATAATCTCCCATTCCAATGGCTGATGGAATATCATAGAATAGATTTATTGGCTGGTCTGATAACAACTCTACAACGCCAGTTGACATTGATATAAAATCTCTGCTCTCTCCCACCTCGTATTGATAGTTATATCTCTTCATGTTTCTCATCATCAAGCCTATGGGTGGAGCAGGGCAAGATGTTCCGCTAGTTTCTAAAAAAATATTATCATATTCTTTGTATGTCATTGTGTCGCCTCTTATATTCCTATTGTTCCAATTCCGTAAAGGCATATACCACCACAAGTATAAGGAATACTGTTTGTATAGGGTGCTTCATCGCAATGTAGACCAGCAATTCCCAAAGGAGTTAAATCATCTTCTCCATTTAAGTACCCTATACAATGACCCTGCCGCACATCGCCATAGTAAACATCCATATAAATTCCCATTAATATATCAGTTATATTACTTGTTCCACTATAAGGATGAGGGGCAAGGCAATATCCGCCATTAGAATAAGTGGCGCTTATGGTTGCCCACGCATCATAAGTTACGGACATTTGACCTTCTCTAAACATACCTTTATGAAGACGTTGATGGTTGGGGTCTATAGGGTTAAACCACATAGCATCATCCCTATCAAAACCTAAACCAGCTTGTAATTCAAATACACCCCCTGTATTAATAACACGGCTCAAATCCGCATAAATATCAGTAGCTACATATGCTTGGTCTGGAAGAAGTATATTATATCCCAAAGCAGAAATACTTGGATACTCTGTTATATCGCTACCCCACGTACTTCCCATGTTTGTACTATAAAAAGTTTTTGCCCAATACGGTTGGGCATTAAACCATACACGATTCCCATAGGCTGCGATTGTTCCCATACCATAACTATCTATCGCCGTATGAATTTTTGTGGTAGTATGCCATGTGTCCCCGTAGTCATCGCTATACATCGCATTCCAACCTTCGTAAGACATAACAACATTCGGAGAACCTGTCAAAGCCCACAACCTTCCGTCGATAGAGGGGTCTACATGGAAACTTGATATAGTAGAATCGGTGGAAGAAAGCATAGCGTTTACCATAGCGGGAGTAAGTATAGCCGTCCAACTTCCACCATTATCACGGCGATATAATATTCTGCTTGCCTCAAGTAATACATATTGTTTATCGTTGGGGTTAAAGGGGTCCATATGAAATTCTCTACAATCGAATGCTTCTAAACCACTATTAACAGCCGCCCAACTTGATACAACATCAGGATGGAAATAATCACTATAGTAAACCCCCAAAGCTCTTGTAGCTACATATATTCCATTAAATTTGCTTGCAGGAAGTTCGGGAGGCGGTTCTACTCCTTTTACTATATAGTAATCTTGTTGTTTGCTGCCACTAAAACCTGAATATGTTTCTAGTACAATATAATCATTGAGTATATGTATATTTGTATATAGTTTATAAGCAAAATCAATAAGGGGTATACTGTAAACAAGAGTATTATTAAAATTCTTTGCTTTTACTACTCCATTGAATACGTCTCTCCAAATAAGATGCGGCTCTATCTCATAATGCCAGATTAAGTCATCATCATCTATAGCAAGGCAAGTGTTTTGCGTACCAACCGTAAAGGGAAGTGTTATATTTCCAATGAGGGTGTTGGTGGCGGCATCATAAAAGTCTTGGGTAATGGTGTTCCAAAAATATGCCTTGGTCTTGCTAGAGAAGATAGCACAATATTGTTCAAAATATTCCATATATCCATATGGAGGAGTGC
>Ga0315294_10009764_pt1 | contig 10525 bp, 10 predicted proteins | sample YL17G13_40_MG_FD_203626 | JGI IMG/M metagenome (GOLD analysis project Ga0315294, IMG submission 203626) | Sediment microbial communities from Yellowstone Lake, YNP, Wyoming, USA - YL17G13_40 | ecosystem: Environmental > Aquatic > Freshwater > Lake > Sediment | place: USA: Wyoming | collected...
ATATTGCTATAAATTGGAATTAATTATAAAATTGCTATCCGAAATTGGGAAAAATAGGGACGTAAGGGCAGAAGAGCTTTACTTAAAAGATTATATTTCCTTGTATAAAAAACTTAATACCTAATAGCGAGCATTTATGTTATCATATAGCAAAATGAAACCGAAAAATATTTTAAAGCTTAGAGCTTCAGGGAAAATAAACCTTTACCTGAATGTTACAAAAAATGGAAGGGCTGACGGCTATCACGAGATAAAATCAATAATGCAGAGTGTAAGCCTTTCTGATGAACTTACTTTCGAAATTTTAAAAAGAAAGAATAATCATGGGTCTGAAAATAAAAATGGAATTTATATTACCTGCAATAATGAAGATATCCCGCTTGATGAAAAAAATTTAGTACATAAAGCAGCAGCACTTATTTTGAATAATTATAATCTGAGAGATAAATATTCAGTAAAAATTAACATAGAAAAACATATCCCGGTATGCGCAGGACTCGCCGGAGGCAGCACAAATGCGGCAGCAGCTCTGGTTGCATTGGATAAGCTGTTCAATTTGAGTCTGAAAGTGGCTGATTTAATGAATCTGGCAGGCGAAGTAGGGTCTGATGTTCCTTTCTGTATCAAGGGGGGGACAACTCTTGCAGAAGGCAGAGGAGAAAAGCTCTCTGAGCTACCACATCTACCTTTTTACTGGATTATACTTGCTACCAATGGAGGAAAGTTCCTGTCAAAAGATATATATGGAAAGTTTGACTTAATAGGTGTAGAAAAGAAATCGATACATAAGGAACTGGTAAATAATATAATGGAAAAGGAATTTAGTGGTTTCTTTAGGAAGCTAAGAAATGATCTGGAAGACGTAGCGGTAATTGAAGATAAAGAAATACTTATGGTAAAAGAAAAAGCGGCTGAACTGGGAGCCATTGCTGCCCAGATGACCGGGAGCGGTCCCACTGTATTTGCATTATGTGATGATCTAAAAACAGCACTTGATGTATATGAGGGTTTAAAACTGTTAACCTCCAGAGTCTTTCTATCTCACACCACACCTAATAGTTTAACTGTTTATAGTTAAAATCTAAAAATCTCAAGTGAAATAATTTCAATATAAGCCCGTTTTTAATTTGAATTTTCAATAAATGTGATATAAAATTTATTATCTTCTTTGGGGAGTAGCCAAGTGGTAAGGCAACGGGTTTTGGTCCCGTGACCGGAGGTTCGAATCCTCCCTCCCCAGCCACCTAAGACAATTACGTTGTGGATATCTTAATGATTAGATTTCTTTAGAAATTAAAAGATATTTAAAAATTAGTAAAAAGTATATACTTAGAGAAGTTAATTCCTATTATTTGGCTATAATATTAATACCTTATAAGGAGGTAAAAATGGCTGAAATAAAAATCACATTCCCCTATCTTCGTAGATTCAACGGTGTTATGGCCGGGCTACATTTTATCCAGGCTATGTTGATGCTGGTATTGGGACTTATTATAACCAATATCAAAGATTTCAAACTACCAGTGACCTATTATTTCCAATCTTTTGATACTGAAAAACTGAGATTATTTGTAGACTCGGAAGTGATAGGCTCCATACCTATTGGGGTAATTGTCTCAATCTTTCTATTTTTATCTGCTATAGCTCATTTTCTGGTAGTACTTCCTAAGGTAAACAATTTCTATAATTCAAGACTACAAAAAGGAATAAACTATTTTAGGTGGTTTGAATATGCCTTAAGTTCATCGGTTATGATAGTTCTTATATCAATGCTTTTCGGAGCTAAGGATATAGGTACCATAGTAGCTATTGTGGGACTTAATGCTACTATGAACCTTTTGGGCCTTATGATGGAGATTCACAATCAAAATACTGAAAAAACGAATTGGACAGCGTTTATAATTGGTAGTTTTTCAGGAGCTATCCCCTGGGTAGTTGTTCTTCTTTATTTCCTTGGTTCAGCAGTAAAGACTGCAGGTGTACTGGAACAGGTTCCCTGGTTTGTTTATGCTATATTCGGGACCTATTTTGTTCTGTTTAATCTTTTCCCGGTTAATATGGTCCTGCAATATAAAAAGATAGGTAGATGGCGTGATTACTTATATGGGGAAAGAAGCTATATTATCCTTAGCCTAGTAGCAAAATCTCTTTTGGCTTGGCTTGTGTTTGCAGGAACCCTTAGACCTGTTTAAATAATATTATTTTAAAGTAATAATATTATAGTTTTATTGTATGAATTATATAAATATAATAGTGCACGCAGTATGATAGATTTTTTTTCATATGTTAAGCGAGATACAATATTAGTCTCTACAGGTCCTAAAAACCTGGATGTATTATTAGCTACAATAGGTTATTTCTTAAATAACTTATATATAAATATTTTACATTTTAAATGTTTACCACAATCTCTCTTGCTGTCAATCTATAATGGATATATTTGCTTCTTCAATATAATTAGTTTTATGTACCTGTTGCCTATAACAATCTAAACGAAAGCTAATTGACAATAGTAAACTTTATATTTATTATGGTTCAACAGATAAATTAATTGCCTTAAAATCAATAAATTTAAATAATTATAAGAATCTGAAAAGAGATGATAATTATATGGTAAGAGGTAAGCCTATAGTTCTGATTTCGAGTTATTATCCTCGATTCTGCGGTATAGCTACATTTTGTGAGGAAGCCAGGGAATTTATCCAGAAGGAATATCCAGAAAGAGAAGTTCTGGTAATAAGCCATACAGATGGATCAGGAGAAGGGGTTTTCCCTATAATAGATACCTCGCATCGTTTTTGGTGGAGACCGGTAGCGAAAAAAATTAAAAAGATGTCACCTTATGTAGTGCATATACAGCATGAATATGGCTTATATGAGCATGTGGACAATAGAGGTATCGGAGATAGGAACCAGGGATTTATAGAATTTCTAGGCTCTATTAATGAATTCCCTATTGTAGTTGAACCACATACGATACATGGCAGGTTAAGGGAATTTGAAGAAAATTTTATTTATCAGCTGTGCGAAGACGCCGATGTAGTTTTATTTAAAAGTGATTATCAGAAGTGGAGGCTTAACTGGACTTTTACCCAGAGAGGGTGGAAGATGCCTAAAAATATTATGATTGTCCCTCATGGAGCGAGAGTAGATAAAAATTGGAGTGAAAGCGAGATTCCAAAATTAAAAGAGGAACTTGGTTTAAATAAAATTAAATATTTAAGTGATAATATAGTTGGATTGGTAGGCTGGATTCAGTCAAATAAAAGATGGGATATATTAACTTCTACGTGGGAAGAAATACTTGAGGAAATAAAAAAAAGAACAGGTGAGAATTGGGATCTTCTTGCTGCAGGTGCTATGAGGGATAAAGCCAATATAGAAGATTATAATAATTATAAGAAGAGCTTAGAAATTTTAGAAAAGAAAGGTATTGCACATTATTATGAATTTATTCCAAGAGGAGAAATTTACTATAAAATGATGGCAGTTTGTAAATTTATAGTATTGCCAACAGTGGATGAAACCCAATCAGGAACACTTGCAAGAATTATTGCTTTAAATAAACCTTATATAACCACAGCTCCTTTGGAAGCATTGACGGCACAGACTCTTGAAAGTGAAGGCGGACTACTATTTACAAATAAACAAATGTTAAAAGAGAAAGTTATAAGATTAGCCTGTGATGAGGATTTAAGAAAGAAACTCTCGGAAAATCTTAAAAAATATTTAAACGAAGTTGTATCCTGGGAAATTATTGCTAAAAAATATAAAAATGCATATAAATTTGCAAGACTTAAAAAAATAGCAGGGAAGGAAATAGATTTCCCACCTGATTTTTAATTTTTATTCAAATTAATAAATTTTGATATCAGGGTATTGAATTCTCGTCATAATAAAACACTGCAGGATATTTTTTTTAGATTTGTAATTAGCATACTTTGTTTGTATTTAATATAATCATTTTATAAAAATAAAGATAACCATAAATTATTGATTCTGAAAGGATTTTTAAAGAGCAATTAAGTGGCTTTCTAAAAAACCTCCAGGAGGTGTTATTTTGGGTAAGCTCAAGAAAGTTTTAAGAGAAAAATGTAAAGGCATTAATTGTATATATGTATCATCATATGTCCCAAGAAAATGTGGAATTGCTACCTATACAAGTGATTTAACCAGAGCTATTGACCTTATAAATCCATACTGCGAATCAAAGATTATAGCATTAATTAGACCGGAAGATAAAATTGATTATCCTCCGGAAGTTAAATTTAAAATTAACCAATACAAGATTGATTCCTATATTAAAGCTGCAGATTATATTAATAAATCCAAAGCGGATATAGTTGTTCTGGAACATGAGTTCGGATTATATGGCGGTAGATTTGGAGAATATATTATTAAATTAATAGAGTTGATAAAGAAACCTCTAATTATAACCGCTCATACAATTCCTGATAATTCAAATGAGGGATATGGCTTGGTTTTAAAAGATGTTATAAAATTTGCGCATAAAGTAATAGTTATGATGCCCGAAAGTTTGCAGAAGCTGGTAAAAAAATATAATTATCCTAAAGAAAATATAGAAATTATCCCCCATGGTGTTCCTGATATACTTCTGGAACCTACTGCTAAATATAAAAAGAAAAAAGGATTAGAGAGCAGAATAATCCTGGGGAATATAAATCTTTTATCATCAATTAAAGGACTTGAATATACAATAGAAGCTTTAAAAGAGATTAAGGAGCACTTCTATAATGTTTTATATTTGATAATTGGACAGACACATCCTGTTGTATTACAAACGGAAGGTGAAAAATACAGGCATTTTTTAAGAGAAAAAATAAGACAGTATAATTTACAGGAAAATGTTAGATTTATAAATAGATATATGTCTTTGCAAGAACTAGTTGTATGGTTAAAAATTATCGACATATATATAACTCCATATCTGGATCCACAACAACCCGCTTCGGGTGCTCTGGCATACGCAATTGGAGCAGGTAAAATATGTATTTCAACTCCCTATTTGTACGCGAAAGAGGTTTTGGCAGAGGGAAGAGGAATAATCGTACCTTTCCGAAATTCCCAGGCCATTGCAGATGCTGTGATAGATATATGTGAAAATCCTCAAAAAAAATTAAAGATTGAAATGAAGACATATAAATTCGGAAGATTGATGACCTGGTACAATGTAGCTATGCAACATCTTCAATTGTTTAATGAGGTTTTAAATAAACATGAGAATATGAGGTCTGTCAGGGTAATTTAATTAGACCTTTATAAAGGAATATTTAAAAATTATTTTAAAATCAAATAAAAAAAATTCTTATGGATCCGCTAAAAAAAATAAGGTCAATGACTTCAGATATTGGAATTTACCAGCACGGAAAACTAGATAAGCCTGATCCTGAATTTGGATATGCCCTGGAAGATCAGGCACGGGCTCTTATTGTTGCTGATGAGTTTGAGGATAAAAAGTTAAAGGATATTTATTTAAATTTCATTTTTAAAGCACAAAGAGAAGATGGTTTACTTTATCATTTTTATTATGAAAATAATGGTAAGGGTCTATTTAAAAATGAAGAACATAATTCAAAATCTAATATAAAAGAAGCTTATGGTTTAACTCTATGGTCTCTTCTATCAACAAAAAGCAATAAAGACGGTTATAATAAAAAAATTATTGGAAATTTAATTGAAGATGCCTCCAGCTGGACTTCAATAAGAGCAATATCACCGGCTTTATTAGGTTTATTAAGTCTTGACTACCAGCATAGTTTGGAAAACGAATTGAAGGCGAAGCTGCATAATTTTTATTTTGAGACATATTCTGATGATTGGGTGTGGTTTGAAAATTATCTTGTATATGCAAACGCTCTTATCCCATGGGCACTTTGGGAAACCTATTTAAAAAGAAAATGCAAAACCAGCTTTGGAATTGCTAAGAAAACAACCGATTTTTTAATAAATAATTGTCAGGAAAATAATATTCCTTTACCCATTGGAAATAAAGGCTGGTATTTTAAGGGTGGAAATAAAGCCTTATTTGACCAACAACCAATTGATTCAAGCTATATGGTTTGTTGTCTTGAAAAAGCATACCGTGCAACAGAAGATAGTTTCTATCTGACCTGGGCTGAAAAATGGTACAGATGGTTTTTTGGTAATAATATAAATAATACTCCTCTTATAGATGAAAATTTTGCATGTTATGATGCATTAAATCCAGAAGGTGTAAATTTAAATCAGGGGGCTGAATCAAATATATGCTTCCTACTGGCATTTCTTGCTGCTAAAAGATTGGGAATTATTAAATGATTGAAAACAAGAGGACAGATTTCGGTAAAGAAATTTAATAAAAATGATTCATCTATTGATTTTTCTGATTCAAGATTTTTAAGGACAGCCTGTGGTAAGTATCTTACATCCATTTCCCATTTAAGGGTTGCAAGAAGTAAAAACGATATTGATTTTGATATAGATAGAGAACCTGCTTTATTTCCGGAAAATAAATATGAAAGGTTTGGCCTGGAAGATCCCAGGATAACTCATATTAATGGAAGATACTATATAAGTTACAGTGCGGTGTCAGATATAACAGGAATAACTGTCTGTCTGGCATCTACAACTGATTTTAAAATATTCACAAGGCATGGTGTGATTTTTATGCCTGACAATAAAGATGTCGCAATTTTTCCGGAAAAAATAAAAGATAAGTATTATGCTCTTAACAGGCCTGTATCTGCTGAATTTGAGGCAAAGGATATGTGGATATCCGAGTCACCTGACCTTGTTTACTGGGGTAACCATATGAGGCTAATGGGTACAAGAAAAAAATACTGGGATAATAGAATGGTAGGGTGCGGTGCTGTTCCTTTCAGAATAAAAGAAGGTTGGATTGAGATATACCATGGGTCATCAAAGACTAATAGATACTGTCTTGGGGCAGTACTGTTGGATACTAATAAACCCTGGAAAATTATAGCGAGAAGCGAAAAACCAATAATTGAGCCTGAAATGAATTACGAGCTGAATGGTTTCTTTGGCGGTGTGGTTTTTACCTGCGGCGTTTTATATGAAGAGGATAAGGTAAAAATATACTATGGCGCTGCTGACACCAGCATAGCATATGCGGAAGTTAAGTTGAGTGATATACTTTATCAGTTGAAATAGTTTAATAGAAACAATAAAAATTATTACTATTACGACTTAACAAGTTGATAAGCTCTCTCCTCAATATCTGCGACTTCTAAAAGTAAATCAGAGATAGCTTTTTTATCTCTATTAATGGCAGACTTGCAGATATCTATTATCAGTTTTCCGGACTTACTGAACAGTTCTGCTGCTTTTATCCAGTTTCCAACCTTATATCTCCCCAAATTTCATCTTCACTCTTTATTTCTTTCCATAAATCTTTTAATCTTATTTGTGTAAGATCTTGCATTGCGTATCTCCTTTCTTATGGTTTTTTAATAATTATTATTTGAAAGGATACGCCATTAATTTATTTTTTTAAATTACTTTTGCACACAATATTTTACGCTATCAACCTAGTTTTTAAGATTCTTTCTTTTACACCCATGGATTGTATTAGGTAATATAATTTCAATAGTTTGAGGTGAAGCCGATACGGGCAGCCAATATCAAACTAACCTCAAATACTTCTATTTTTAATTTAACATTAAGACTTCTTTTGGTTTTCTAAATAAAATATTGTTTTTTGTTCATTTTTATGATATGTTCATTAACACTGAACATTCTATAATAATGAACAAAAGGAACATAAAATGATTAATAATATTGAAAATAATATTTATAATCTTGCAATTAATGAATTTAATAAGGATAAAGAGATCAAACTAAAAATAGAAGTTGAAGAAAAAGAAAAAATCGTTAACGGTTTTAGATTTGATAAATTAGTAAAATTTAGATATCTAAAAAAAAATTTACTATATTGTGTTGAAATAAAACCTAATATTAATAATACTATTATTGCTTTACTATTACATCGTAAAGAAACTTTACCACATCCACTTCTTCTAATAACAAGGCATGTAAATAATAATAAAGCTGAAGAATTGAAGAAAAATGGAATTCAATTTATAGATACTGCAGGTAATGCCTATATAAATTATTATCCCATATATATTTTTATTAAGGGTAATAAACCCCCTGATATACTTTTCAAAAATACAACACACCGTGTTTTTGAACCAAGTGGATTAAAAATTATTTATGCTTTATTATGCAATGCTGATTTGGTAAAAAAACCATATAGGTATATTGCAGAGATTACAAATGTTGCTTTAGGTACAGTAGGATGGACTATTAATGATTTAATTAATTTAGGATTTGTAGTAGAAATGGGTGATAGGGGTCGAGAACTGTTGAAGAAAGAAGAATTATTTAGAAGATGGTGTATAGAATATAATGAAAAATTAAAGCCAAAATTATTAATAAATAAATTTACAGGACCTGAAAATTGGTGGATTCATTATAAATTGAATCCAGAGTATGCTCAATGGGGTGGGGAAATTGCTACTAATAAATTAACTAAGTATATAAAACCTCAGAATATTATTATTTATGCTGACCGTAAAAAATATCAAAATATTGTAATTGAAAATAAATTACGAAAAGATATTAATGGAAATATTGAATTTTTTGAGAGATTCTGGAAATTTGGTAGAACAAACGAATTTAAAGAAATAGTTGATCCAATTTTAATCTTTGCAGATTTGATTAATGCCGGTAATCAAAGAGATGTAGAAACAGCTAGGATAATTTATGAAAGATATATTAATAGACATCTCGGGGAAGCTTGATAATTCATATATTGCTGCAATCAAAGAAATAAAAAAAATAACTGATTCCCTTAAAATACCATTTTTTATAGTTGGTGCATTAGCAAGAGATATTATAATGGAATATTTTTATGAAATTAAAGCACCCAGAATGACGATGGATATTGATTTGGGAATTAGAGTTTCAAGTTGGAACCAATTTGATCAATTAATTAATACCTTAGAATTGTCTGGAGACTTTAAAAAATTAAAAGAAAGACATAGGGTTATTTATAAAGATATTATAATTGATATAGTTCCCTTTGGAAGTATATCCGACAAAAATGAAAAAATAAGTTGGCCACCTGAGAATGAAGTTGTCATGTCTGTTATAGGATTTAATGAAGTTTATAATAATTCAACTTTAGTTAGATTGCAAAATAATCCAATATTAGATGTTAAAATACCAACTCTTCCAGGTTTAGCAATATTAAAGTTAATTGCATGGAAAGATAACTATCCAAATAGATCAAAAGATGCAGAAGACTTATTATTCATTATGAAGAATTATGAAAGTGCAGGGATTTCTGATAAGTTGTATGAAACAGAATTACAATTATTAGAAAGTGAAGATTTTGACATTCAAATTGCTGGAATTGTTTTATTAGGGAAAGAAATGAGTAAGATATGTAAAAATAAAACAATTGAATATTTAAGAAAAATTATAGACGAAGAAACTTCTGAGAATTCAAATTATAATTTAATTAAAGATATGTTGCTTACAAAAAGAGGTGATTTTAATAGAATTTTATTTTTATTAAGAAAATTAAAAGATGGTATTTATAATAAAAGTGGAAAAAAGATTTAAATTTATTTTTTTAAAAATATTTTAAATTTCCAAAAAAATTTTTTAATTCATAATTGTTTTTATTTTATATAATTTTTAATTCTCGAAATTTAATAATTTCTTTCAAAAATTGGTTCGAAATTTCACACCTTGGGGGCAGCCAGTATAATCATTCAAAGATTCAACAATTTTCATTTCTATAATGATAATCTTGATTTATTCATTATAATACTTGGTAAGATCTCTATAATAGTTTCCGTGACTGCCAACCATTATCAGCTTCAGAACGTCAATTTCTAATTCATAAGCCAACAAGAAAAGCTGTTTTTCAATATGAAATTTATATACCCGAACACCCTTTAGAGATCCCTTTTTTTCCTGGCCTATTTTTGGATTATCTGCTATTTTCTTAATCTCTTCATCAAGTATTTTTATCTGTTTCTTATATAACCTTTTCTTCTGTTTTTGGAAGAGTGGTGATTGAATTATTTTAATTCCTGATCACCTTCCCCAAAAAGATAAGGTGTTCCAAGCCCTTCTTTTAATTGTTCTCTCCCAAGTAAAATATCTTTGATTACTGAAAAAGATAAGTCTGGATTGTCCTCTGCGACTTTGCCGATAAATGCCCAGTATTCAACTTGTCCTGCCATAGATCGGCGTGTCACTCTTGCTGTTAATCTTGCTTCTTCTGCAATCTCTTTAGAAATTTTTATTGCTGTACTCATAATTTTTATTATCTCCTTAATGTTTTATTATGAAGCATAATAACATATAATGCTACCTCTTGCAACTTCATTCTATTCAATTGTCATCTTTTAAATTGTAATTTAATCAGTTTGAAAGTATAATATTTTTATAATAAAGGAGGTTAAAAATGGCAAGGAGAGTTTATTTT
>Ga0315294_10009766_pt1 | contig 10521 bp, 17 predicted proteins | sample YL17G13_40_MG_FD_203626 | JGI IMG/M metagenome (GOLD analysis project Ga0315294, IMG submission 203626) | Sediment microbial communities from Yellowstone Lake, YNP, Wyoming, USA - YL17G13_40 | ecosystem: Environmental > Aquatic > Freshwater > Lake > Sediment | place: USA: Wyoming | collected...
ACGGCGTAGAGGTCTTCTCTTTTGATGCTGGCGTTTGGCCTTCGGGTCTAGGGATTGCTGACCCCACCGCCTACACCGTCGGCACCTACGGCGTTGCGCCGAACGTGGCGTTGCGGATAGACGACGCCGTGGGTCTTTTCAGCACAAGCGCAGCAGACGCGCCCCATCTGGCGGCATGGCCGATAGCGAAGGTCGATGCCCAGCACCCCATCAGCGACACGGCGACGCATGAGTGGGGAGTGTCGGGGAGTTTTGTCGGCACTTACTACGACTTCTGGGACGACGCGACAGGAAACGACGGGGATACTACCTATCTGTACTCAGCCCAGAGTGCGAAGACGCAGACTTCCAACATGGAGTCGCTGGCGACGCTCGGCTGGAACGCCAATGCGACGGTCTTTGAGTCTGCTACCAAGATAGGGCCGGTCCTGAGTTGCGTCCATCGCACGGTAGGAGGCACCAAGTTCGAGGGGTTTGCCGTAACCAACCTATCGAGCGACGTAAATGTGTCTGACCCCGGCTCAACCTATGTCGGCAACCTCTATCGACTAACACACGCGGATACTTGGGCGCGGGCCGACGCGGGCACGATCACCTCTGGCTTCAAGACGGGAACCAGCGATAGGGACTGGCGGGTGACGCTGATGATGTTGCAATGGGTCATCTGCGATAACGAGTTTCTGCCGCTGGTGGGGGCACCCATGATACCGCAGGGGAGCGTGTTTTGATGAGGCAGAAGATGCAAGACGCATCCTATTATGACAAGGTCTATTCTGGAGATTATTTCGTGAGCCAGGACAGGATGCAAGCCATAACAAAGCTGTGTAAGAGTCATGTGCTTGATTTGGGTTGTGGGGATGGTAGCCTCGGCGTAATTTATGATGGCCCATATACTGGGCTGGATTTCTCTCAGACTGCCATTGAGATTGCTGTGAGAGACACAAAGAAGCGGCATCGGTATTTTGTCCAAGGCTGTCTTGATGGTCAGTATCCTGAAGGCAAATATGACACGGTCGTATTGGGACAGATTCTTGAGCACATTACAGAAGAAGCAGAACAGCAGTTGATGGCAAATGCGGTTGCTGCCGTTGGTAAAGGCAGAATCATTGTTACTGTACCTAAGGGCAAGGAGATCCCTGATCCTGCCCACATTCGCACATTCACAGAAGACAGTCTGGAAAAGCGAATGCGCCAATATGGCAATGTCTTCTTCAGGCCTATGCCTGAACATTATCTTGGTCTGACTGTTGATGGCGAAGTAAGACCTCAACTGTCTGTTGCCCTTATTGTGAAGGACGAGCACTCTGTTCTGGCTAGATGTCTTGAATCCGTGAAAAGTCTGACAGATGAATTAGTCATCGTGGACACAGGTTCCAAAGACGATACAGTCAAGATAGCCAAGAAGTTCGGGGCTAAGATTGGTCACTTCCCATGGTGCGATGACTTCGCTGCTGCTCGCAATTATGCTGAGTCTCTGTGTACGGGAGAATGGATTCTCTGGATTGATGCAGACGAAGTCTTGATAGAAGGACACGATGTAGTCAGAACGCTCATTCAGGATCCAGACTTGCAGGGTATTCGACCATGGTGTATATTTGAGAAAGACCAGTACGGCAATGCTGTTCAGCCGTTTGTTCGGCAGGAGATGATTCATCGCAACAATGGACGCTGGCAGTGGTGCGGAGCAGCCCACAACTATCTCGAAGGGCCAAACCCAATAGTTGAGAATCGTCAAATTGTTTACGATCATCTTGGCAGACCAGAAGGGGACAGACCTAATCACAAGGACATCTTCAAAGCCTTGCGGCAGAATCTCGGAATGACATTGGAACAACGCCATTTGTTCTACCTGGCACGACAACATTGGTATGCCAATCAATATCAGGAATGTATTGGCCTCTGTAAATTGTTGTTGGAGCAGAAGCCTGGATGGTTGCTGGAACGATCTGATGCTGCTCTTCTGATGGGCGATTCACATAAGGCTCTTGGTCAGAAGGCACAGGCTGAAACAGCCTACCATCGAGCTATCCAGGAGTATGGTGAGTGGGCTGAGCCATATTACAAGCTCGGGATACTCGAGTTTGAGAGAAGGAACTACAGACGAGGAGTTGCCTACTTTAGTGCCTGTCTTGCTTTTGAAGAGCCTCCTGATTCGTATGCTGATGCCAGCATTTATCAGTGGCGTGCTCACGATATGTTGTCCGTCTGTCTGTCGAAGATTGGTAGATGGGAAGAAGCAATTCACCATGGTCAGATTGCTCTAAACAAGCAGCCCGACAATGAACGAATCAAGAACAATATGAAGTGGTATGAAGATCACTGCGGAGTAGGCACGGGGGTATCACAGTAGGAGACAGACATGGAAGTTACACTAGAGAATGTCAGGACCATCATGCGGGAAGCGTTTGAGGACTTCAAAGAGAATACCTTCAAACCCTACTGTAAAAAGAATGATGACGACCACGTTGAGATCAAGGACAAGCAAGACTTCACCAACAGTAACGTGTCGAAGCTTCAGGAGTTCCGTGCCCGCATTGAGGGCGCATTTTGGCTACTGAAAGGCCAGTGGGTTGTCGGTATCGCACTCATCGGATTGGCTGCTTCGATCTACTTCGGAAAGTAATGGAAGCATGCTATGATACCACATTGGTTATGGGCAATATGGGCATCGGTGGGAGTCGCTTGGGGCATCTGGGGATTGACGATGGAGATTGTGGCCATTGCCGATGGCAATCCTACTGATACTCTGTCTTATGTCATTTGGCAGCACAGTCATGTACCTGCTGTAGTATTCTTTTTGTGCGCTGGTGTGATTGTATTCGGGACAATATGGCTTCTGGTTCACTTTGTATATGAAGGTGCCAAAGCCAAACTAGGAGTCTGAGATGCACGTCCTCGTCGACTTTACCATCTCACCAGAGAGAGCTAGAGTTGAGTGGACGCTTAACTGTATACGCCAGTTCCTACGCTCTGCAGTCGAAGTGACTGGTCTGATACCCTTCGGTCCAGAGATCGTACGGGAAGCAGATCACCTGCTGATGGGAATACAGATGATTGCCGAGAGTCACATCAGCCTGCACCTTGACCGAGCGAAGGGTTGTGGATGGGCTGATGTATTCTCCTGCCGCGAGGTAAGCGCTGGTAAGGTAAGCAAGCTCATCGACGATCTCTTTGAAGCCGAACAATTCGTAGAAGTCCTGAAAAGGGGACAACTTCCCTGATGGAATGGTTTCAGATTCCAAACTACGTTGAAGGTCGTACCGAGGAAATCGACCTTATAGTTGTTCATGCAACACGTTCGGGAATCCTGGGCAATAATGATCGGATATCGACAATCAATTGGTTCAAGAATCCTCGTGCTCAAGCATCTTCGCATCGTCTCTACGATACAGATGGCTGGGTGGGCGGCTTCGTTGCTGATTGGGATACGGCATGGGGTGCTGGTTACCTAAATGCCCGTAGTCTCCATGCTGAGTGTTGCCAGCCAACGATCGATACACCCTTCACAGATTTTCAGATCGTCTCTCTAGCGAATGACGTTCGGTTGTGGTGTGAGATTCATGACATCCCAAAGATTCGTATCTTCGACGAGAACCAACGAGGCATTATCGGCCATGAAGATACTGCACAGGGCAAGTCATGGGGTAAGACAGATCCCGGCTACCTATTCCCATGGGACTCATTCATGCAGATCGTACAAGGAGAAGATATGAACGCAGAAAGATTAGGACTACTCATGCACTGGGCAGGTTTGTTACTCTCAGGTGACGGCAAACTCATTGAGCAGGCGTATATGGAGATGAAGTACGTTCGTGCTGCAGCTGGGAAATCTGTGTAATGGAGTGTGACTTCGAACGTTACCGACCCTATTTCGTCAAGGTTGCTCGGAGCGTCGGTGTCCCAGAAATATGGCTTGAGGATGTTGCTCAAGAAGAGGCGATCTCAGTCTACTTAGCGAGAGGTGGACGTAGCAGCTTCAAAACTGTTGCTAGACGAACGGCGATAGACTGGATGAGACTTGCCCACGGTCGGTGCAAGACGAAGCAACCGCGTCGGGGGCGATTAGATCAGGCTGTATCATTAGAAGCTGCTCTCGGGATCAAGTCTCCCGACAGCCTTCTTGAAGTCTGTATCATACGCGAAGAATTGAGGTTAGTAGGAGAAGCTATCCGTACGCTACCCCCGAGACAGTTAGAGGCCGTCTTAGACTACTTGATGGGTCGAACAAGGAAGAACGACAACCTCAGTCACAAAAACCTCAGTGAAGCTCGAAAAAAGATTCGAGCATACATGCTGCAGCTGGGAAGCCTACCTAGTCCTCAGAACGTAGAAGCTCACGAAGCTCTTCCTTCGAGATCAATGGTCCCTGCGAGACAACTTCTGTCCAGTCTAGCTCGAACAGCTTCCTAAACGTCTCGATCTTCGAGTTCAGAAGCTTCTCGATCCCTTCTTCAACAGTTCCTGCTGCGAGTAGCTCGATGATCGTCACGGGCTTCTTCTGACCTATTCTGTGAAGACGATCTTGAGCCTGGATGTTCATGGCTGGTGTCCAAGCCTTGTCTAGAAAGACTGCAATCGACGCAGCAGTCAGCGTTATACCTTGACCTCCAGCTGGAATCGAAGCAAGCAGAACACGGCAGTCTGAGTCTGTCTGAAATCGTTGGATTGAGTCTTCGCGAGCTTTGCCAGTAACGTCTCCTGTTACCATGGCGTGAGGGATTTTGAGAGTAGCCGAGAGCTTCCTCAAGGCTCTGGCGAACTGAGAGAAGACAACAACCTTCTGGTCGCCTGCACCTTCGAGGATGTCTCCAAGCGCATCTACTTTAGCTCCTTCAAGTGGTGAGTCTTCAGAAAGCATCAGCTTCGGGTCGATAGCGATCTGCTTCAATCGGGTAATCTGAGCGATCACGACAGCTGCTGATACGACCTTGCCTTCGAGCTCAGTCCACATGGTCTTTGCCATCTCACGATAGACCCTAAGCTGATCGTTCTCGAGATTGACCCAGACCTGCTGGACTGTCTTCTCTGGCAGATCTTGAAGGACTTCATTCTTCGTTCGTCTAATAGCAAAGTGAGAGAGAACTTCGCGAAGAGGTGCAACTCGGTAAGGTAGTAGATTCCCAACAACCCAGCCGAAGCCGTCATGGTAGACGTGACAGTAGGACTGAACGAATCTCCAGTAACTAGTGAATTGCTTCGGGCTGATAGCTCTGAGAAGCGTCCAAAGCTCGTCTGGTCGATTCATGATCGGAGTGCCTGTAAGAAGGAACAGATTATGAGTACTTTGACGAGCAAGTCTCGTGACTGCCTTTGTCACCTGGGCATGACGGCTCTTCACACGATGCGCTTCGTCAATGATCATGACGTCCCATGTCTGTGACAAGAGAGCTTTGAGCTCGTCAGTCTGCTTGAGCTCCTTTGTCACTTTGACTTGCCACTCTCTGACGATCTCGAAGTTGATCACGACGACCTGAGCAGTTCCCCAGATCTGATCGAGCCGCTGCTGCTTGTCACCCACGACGACTCGGACGTCGTAAGACGGTTCCCACTTTTCGAACTCTCGTTGCCAGACGTACTTGACTGAGTTTGGGCAGATGACGAGGATCTTCTGAGCGTTGAGTCTCTTACATGCGGTGATCGCCTGGGCTGTCTTGCCGAGACCCATGTCATCGCCCAGTAAAGCACGCTTGGTCTTGACTAGAAAGTCAACCCCTTCTATCTGGAAGGGGTACAGGTGATCTGCCATGGGAAACTCCTTTAGAGGACACGTGTCCGCTAGTTTTCTCGATAAGAGTGGTATGATTCATCAGTCTAGCTAGTTATAAGAAGAGACCTTCGTTCTAACCGTGTCTGCTTCGATTCTCCCGGTTTCCTAGGGGGAGATGGTATATCTCCCCCTAGAACTGAACCTAAGAGCTACTCTTCGTCGTCATCCGCACTCATGTGGTCATCGATAGTGTAGCCGTCTTCGTCTTCCCAATCCTCCCACTCGCCACGTCTGCTTAGCTCGGCATCAGACTCACCGACGAACCGTTCCCCGGGCATGACGAAGACTTGAAGTCCGAAGACGTTGCTGCCGACCGCTGGGTCTTTCAACTGAATTGCGGACTCACGATTGATCACTGACTTTGCTTCGTCGATTGTCTCGACGTCATGAAAGAAGGCTTCACTGGGTGGGTTCACGAAGCAGTAGACCCGCAACTGACCTTCCCGTGGGGTTGGTTCTTGATACCAGGAACCTTGAAGTGACGTTGTACTGATCACTCTGTCTCTCCTTCTAGCAATCCCGGCAGAAGTCGCTTGATCTCGGCCTCGACAAATAGCGTATCGTGAACTGCTGCTGCCTTACAGGTCATCTCCCAAGTGGCAAGAGCTACTTCACGAAGGACAGCAATGTCAGCACGACACATGTGATAGCAAGGTTCGAGTATCACGCCATCGCCTTTTCCACCTCTCTCTATTATACAGGCAGGGCATCGCTTCTGTACGTGTTCTGCTGCTACCCGGACGACTTCGTCGAGTGGTAACGTCATCAAGCCCTCTAGCTCCACAAATCTCTGTAGACGTAGCGAGCGAGCTGTTCGACTTCTGGTTTTGTCTTTGGCTTGGCTGGCTTCTTCGACTCGTCAGCTGTGATCTTGAAGGCGCCAAGAACGACGACCTTGGTCTCGAACTCTGGAAGCAGCTTGAGCTGCTTGTGACTGAGAGCAAAGCTCACGCCATCGAAGTGACGGAAGCCCCACTGGAACGTGCAGTCCGGCAGTCCAGCGATCGGCTCGAGCATCTTGAACTGACCTTGGAGTAGTAGCGTACCGATGTCTACTCCCAAGCTAGTCTCTTCTGCCAGAATCCTAGCGATCTCAGGCAAGGGCGTTGTGAGCTGGTAGCAGGCATCGACTGTGTACTCTCCACACTCCCTGACGACGTCCTTGAAGGCAACAGGCACCGATGTGAGCTTGACGTCATGGCGACGAAGGGCTTCGATAGCTGTCTTCGAGAGTCCACTAAGCTTCTGAACTCTGAACGAGCCAAAGACTTCAGCGCCTTGAGTTGGAGTGACCCGACGCTTCTGCTTCATGTCGCTTTGTGCGACCCAGACTCTATCGTTCCAGTTCATTCCCGTCAGGACTCTGATCGAGACTCGACGAGAAACGCCATACTGCTCGGCTTCCTTGATGAACTGAGGCTGAGTGTAGAATGACTTGCCGACGTAGTGTAGCCAATCCATGGTGTTGTTGTGCTCCTTCCTGAGCTATGTTGCTAGTAGCGACTGTCCTGTCTGTTGTGTTCTTCCTGTACGTAATCCTTAAGCCAACCCGTAACAACTGCTCCCTTAGCCGCGAAGCGACGGTAGAGTGCTAACAGCGGCTTCATCTGCGTCCAGTTGTCAGAGCAGATGCCCTTCCAGATGTCGAGGTAGATAGTGTCGAATACTTTGCCTATAGTTGGTGGTCGATAAGCGTCAGCCAAAAGAATCGTGAGCTTGGGGTGTCGAATGTAGGGCTCGACAAGTGCAATTACTTGCGGCTCTATCTCTAGTACGACGACCTGGTCGACTTCTGGCTTCTGACACAAGGCGACGGGAAGCATCCCGATCCCAAGTCCAGCTAGTAGTACCCTGCCCTTAGCCTTCCGTAGGACATCGTGGTTAGTGTATCGCTCTAGCCACGTATCAGACATCCGCTGATCATTCCAGCTGTTACGCTTCTCAGACAGGACACAGTAGGTTCCAGCCTCTAGACCGCGCTTAGTCCAGTCCCTTTGTAGATCTCCCATCATACTGTAGTGTCGAGCTTTCTCCTCGGTCATTACGTAGTGGTGGATGTAGAAGCCGTCACCTTCAGGCTTAGGTGACTCAGGGATGATCTTTGCCATCTCTGGGAAGCCGTAGCTGTTTCTCATCTCAATCTCTCTTCTAGTAGCGATTCCACTTGACGTCTGTGAGACCGAACAGCCGAGAGGCTGCAGCTTCAATTGATCGTGTAAGAGATTCTAGTCTATCTGTAGCCTTGCCACTTTCACCGATGACACCTCGGTCGTACAGAGTGTAGCTTCGAGTAGCCTCCCACTGTCGACCAACATAGAGTTGAACGATCCGACCTTGACGAGTCCCAGCTGGACGACGAAGTCGACCGATCAGTTCGTATTCCGTACTACGGTGGAAGGTGAGAGTGTACAGACCAGCGGCTGCTTCATAGACGTCATACTCTCCTTGACGAGCTTCTTGCCAGGCACCATGAAGTACAGGCTCTTTGACGTGTAGGAGATTGCTAGCTCCTGTGAGCTGATTGACGACATCGTCATCGTTCATGGTCTGACTCCTTTACGGGCGTTGTGCGCCTCTACGATCTCATCTGCTCTCTCCTGCGCTTTCTTCAGGTTCTCAGGTGTGTCGTAGCGGACGTCGATTTCTGCTACGTACTCGTCACTTCCCTCCTCACGTATGACAAGGGAGTGACGACGGTGTTCACAGTACCAAGTCATCTCACCACTCCTTTTGCTTTACGTAGTCTCCTCCCGATCCAAGTCCCTACTCCATAAGGTAGGGAAACCACGACGAACGTTATCACGAGAACTGCTATAAGAGGCCAAAGGTAACTGAAGGCAGCATACTCAACTTCACCATACTTGTCGTAACGATCGGAGTATGAGAAGGCAGCAGCTACAGCTATGACTCCTAACAAGTAGATCACTGAGAGTTCGATTGTCAGTAGCGTGATCATATTGAATCTTCCTTCTACGAGTACATCCCAGGGAACGAGACGTTCTCGAGCTCGCTGAGAGCACTCTCGACTTCTGACTTGGCATCCTCGATCTCATCTTCGTGGTCAGCGTTGTCTTTTATGTCCTCAGTCCCAGGAGCTGGCGTAAGAGCTTCGTTGTACGAAGAGATTGCACTCTCGAGACTGCTGAGACCATTCTCGAGCTCAGCACAGGCAGCATCGACCTCTTCGTACTTCGGCGAGTATTCGAGGTTCGTGCCTTGGAGACCATCACGCCAGGTCTCCATTTCGTCCTTCAGACTCTCGATCTCGCTCAGGTCGTCAGGAGCTTCTTCGTGAGCTTCGATGGCGCTGTAGATCGGAGCGAGAGCATCTGAGAGGCGTCGTGCTCGACTCTTGTACTCAGGCACGCCTGTTCTCTTCAGGCCTTCGCGATTGATGCACTCTCCACATCGTTTGCCAACTTCGGTGTAGAAGAGTCTCTTTGTCTGTCTGCCACACTTGCAGGTCTGTAGTCGATAGTGTTTCATGGTTCTCCTACTTACTAATAGGACGTACGCCGATCCCTCCGCAGCTAGGGCAGGTTTCGTGGTCAAGTGTTTCGCCTGAGCCACAACACTCCTCACAAATCTCTAGCGACTTGCGTTGCTCAGGAAATGTCCGATCATATCTCTCGTCAGCATCCTGAACAAACTCTCGAAGGTTACGAATGACGTTCATCGTTATCTCCCTTCAGATTCTCTATGTAGAAACGCAGAGGACACGAATCGACGCGTTTAAATGAGCTGCCTGGTATTCTACTACCTACTCCTTGCTACAAACGCAACATTCGAGACCCCAAGGCATCTGTCTGTGTGGAGTCATGTCGTGACATTTGAAGCAGTACTGCTTGGGTTTTGTCTGTACTTTCATGGTGCTTTCTCCTACCAGGTCCCAATACGATAGATCGCAACGCTCCAGATCGCGATAACAATCAGCAGACTAACGATTACGATTGGATTCTTCAATCAGTCACCTCTCGTTGTGGGTTGATGGCTACTCTGACTATGAACGTCCGACAGTCGAGTCTGCTTGGTCGGGATTCTTCGACGTCTACGTCAGAAGCTAGTGCGTCGAACTCTGCTGCTACGATTCGTCGAATGTCCAGACAGTTGACGTCACTAGATTGCTTCTTGGGGATCTCTTCTGAGTATCGACACTTCGAATTGTTGCAAACTCTGTAGCGTCTGATCGTCGGAGGGCTCATAGCATCATTCGTACCGTGAACCTCGTACCAACCGTGACCGCACTTTGGGCATTCCCATGGATAGGTCATTAGCTACCTCCCTCCTCAGCTGAACATCGACTCGACTTCAGACCAGCGATCCGAAAGGTTCGAGAGTGTTGACTTCTGTTGCTCTTCGAGCTCTTTTCTCTCATCCCATGGGCCATCGTCGATCAGAGACTCGATATGGTCTCGAACGAGCTCTACCATGACCGTCGGGTCGAGGGCATCAAGCTCCCATGATTCTCCACCATACTCAGATACGTACGACACATAACGCGAGTCTGTAATCTTAGCTGGGTTCGGTGGGAGACTGTACTGACGGATCTGATCCATGGTCAGAGCAATTCGTTCGACGGTAACACCACCTACGAACAAGTCTAATCTATCTCGGATATCTCTGGTCATGTCGATCCCGCTCGGGTCATGGTCTCCGAGGTGGAAGATCATCGTGTCCTGTCCTTGGTTCTGAACGTCTTCGTGTCTCTGACCTGCTACCCACATCTCACTCTGCGAGGTGTAGCCCCTACAGCT
>Ga0315294_10009767_pt1 | contig 10520 bp, 11 predicted proteins | sample YL17G13_40_MG_FD_203626 | JGI IMG/M metagenome (GOLD analysis project Ga0315294, IMG submission 203626) | Sediment microbial communities from Yellowstone Lake, YNP, Wyoming, USA - YL17G13_40 | ecosystem: Environmental > Aquatic > Freshwater > Lake > Sediment | place: USA: Wyoming | collected...
AGCAAGACACATAGTTGTCTAACCCTCCACGGCAAGAGTTGGGGCTATTGAGTTGAAATAGTGAACCCCTACCCTTGCCTCTTTTTTTATGCTCCTTAAAAATTACCCACCTACAATCTTTTAAAAATCCCTATTAGATTTTTCCCATTCCCACTCTTTCTAAAAATAATTCAACTTTTTTAGTTAGATTTTGCTCTTCTCTACGTCTATTGTAAGTGAGGACATAAGTTATGGAGCCCTATCTTTAAAATGTAGGCGACATAACTTACGGAACGCTAGTGACGTAAGTTGTATGTCCGAATCCTTCGACTGCGCTTGAGGATGGTTCGAAGGATGGTGAGCGTCTTTCGACTTCGCTTGAGGATAGCCCTGAGCGAACGAAGTGAGTCGAATGGGCGAAGTCGAACCACTTACCCCACACCCAGAAATGCATTATGCTTATGTTTTAAAAGATATTGAAACAGCGGAACTTTATTATGGTTTTACGAACGATTTACAACGACGCGTTTGCGAACACTATAATAAAAATCTAAGGTGGGGCCTTATTTACTATGAGGCGTATAAAGCAGAATTTGATGCTCGTAATCGAGAAAGACGATTTAAAAATTACGCGCAAGCCTTGACTGCTCTTAAGATTCGCTTAGAAGGATCTTTAAAATAGATTCTGGGTGGGGGGTTAAATTCGCAGACGCTGGTGATATTAAAGATATAAGCAGCTACAATTTATGTCTTCGCCTTCGGCGGATTCCATAAATTGTCTGCTCATTTAAGGAGGTGGTTGAAATGAAGAAATATGCAGTAGTTTTGGTGGTGGTAGTTTTGTTTATTTTTGCTTCTGTGGTCATTAGTTTTGCCAAGGATATCATCTGGGATGATATTGGTAGAGAAAACCTAAATCTAAGAACAGTGCTGGTTAATCCGGATAACCCTAAGGTCATCTATGTCGGCTCAAGTAATGCGGTTCTTAAGAGTGAGGATGGTGGAGTAAGCTGGAGAAATATTTTATCAGTAAGAGGGCAAAATAAGGCAGTAAATTTTTTGCTCTTAGTCTCAGATTCACTTTATGCCGCCACTGCTAATGGTTTATTTTACAGCTTGAATCAGGGAAAGGATTGGAAAATAATTTTTAAAGGCAAAAATTCTTTGGAGAATGAATGCACAACCTTGGCAGTTTTACCTGATGCGATGTATCTGGGCACAAAGGGAGGGCTTTTTATCAGTAAAGACCAAGGTCATTCTTGGTATAAAGAAACAGCTAAGTTAGGTAATAGTCATATATTAACCATTGCTTACAATCTGAAAGAAACAGATTATATTTACATTGCCTGCGCAGACGGTGTATTTAAATCTAAGGATAGCGGCCAAACTTGGGAGAGGACTTTTGTCACTTCGCCTACAGAAAGTGGCAATGGCGAGGAAGAAGTGGCTGAAGACCAAGATGAAGAAAAGCAAGAATCAACCATAAGATATGTAAGCATCGATTTCAATAATTCAAATTATCTTTATCTGGCTACTGCCAAAGGCGTTTACCGAAGTTTAGACCGCGGCCAAACCTGGAATTCATTTTCTGATGATGGCCTCTTAAGTAAAGAGGCGCAATTTTTACTCGTTTCCAAAGAATCTCAACTCTATGCAGTGACAAAATCAGGTATATTTGAATATAAAGGTGAGCGCTGGCAAGAATTATCGTTGCGTCTAGCTGTAGACAAGGTGAATTTTTTAGCTTTGGATAATCGGGATAATTTATATGCGGCAACCAGTAAGGGATTATTTAAAGCGAATCTCAGTTATGCGGCAGCTGAACAAGAAGCCGATACAATCTCTTTGTATTCCAGAGATGAGCCGGACATTAATGACGTGCAGCAAGCAGCAATTAAATATGCCGAGGTTGAACCGGAAAAGATAATCAAATGGAGGAAGCAGGCAGCAAAGAGGGCATTATTACCCGAGGTTACGGTGGGAATGGACCGTGATAAAAATAAGACAATTTCTAAAAACATCTGGGGTATTTATAGCTCATACGGTACTAATGGCAATGTTACTGCACCCGGTAGGTATTACATTGGACCTGATGATGAAACTAATTATAATAACGAAAACTGGGGCGTCTCTTTGACCTGGGACCTCGGTGATTTAATCTGGAATGATGACCAGGCCAATATTGATGTACGCTCAAAGTTGATGGTGCAACTGCGCGATGATATCTTGGATGAAGTGACTAAGTTATATTTTGAAAGACTGCGGGTTAAGATGGAATTAGATAATTTAAGTATAGAAGACAGAAAGAAACGTTTTGAGAAAGAACTGAAGATGCAGGAACTTACGGCAATGCTCGATGCGCTTACCGGAGGATATTTTTCTCAGCAGCTAAAACTCAAGACCAATTCTTGAAACTACAGACATTCACCCCGCACCACGGCTTTACAGCCGTAGTGCGGGGTTCACGAATGAATGCCTCGGGTATTTTATCTGGTTATGTTAGGGGTTATCAGAAGCCTTATATCATCTTCGCCACTATCACCGTCGTCATCCTTATCCGGACCCAGTGATTTAATATAACGTCTCAACGGATAGCTACCATGGTCATACATTGTATATGCATTTCCCCAGGGGTCATTTCTCCATTCTTCTATGTAAGGACCTCTCCAATTATTGAGATTAGTGATATTTATAGAATTTATCAGGCCATCTCCATTATTTCCTGTAGGTGGCCATTCATCTGTACTGCTATAAAGCATTATGGAAGCTGTCTTGATCGCATTCAGATCCGTGGTGACTCTCGCTAGCTGAGCCATGAGCTGATTTCTCTTAAACATCGGCACCGACATTGATACCAAGATGACTATTATTGCAATGACGATAAGCAATTCAATAAGAGTAAAAGCTCGTTTTCTCATTACGGTTTTTTAGTTTATGCTACTGCCAAATTTTCTAACTACAGTAATCAGTTTAATTATTAAAACTATTATACTTAAAAAATAGTTTTGGTCAAGGATATCTTTAGCATAATTCTAAAATCTCTTGCTTTTATCCTGCCTTTGTGATATTTTATTATTTCATCCTATCAATTTCTTAATCCTTTTAAAACATGTCTTTATTACATTTAACCGATAATAATTTTAAGAAAGAAGTTTTGGAATCCTATTCGCCGGTCTTGGTAGATTTTTGGGCAACCTGGTGTGGCCCCTGCAAGATGATCGCGCCCATTATTGAAGAATTAGCCCGGGAATACCAAGGAAAAATTAAGATTGGCAAGGTCAATGTCGATGAAAACCCCAAAACTGCCACTTCCTACGGAATAATGTCTATCCCCACCCTGATATTTTTTAAAAACGGAAAGGTTATAACACAGGTGGCAGGCGCTTTAAATAAGATTGAGCTGAAGCGAAAGATAGAAGAGAATCTTATATAGAAATTTTTTAAAGATATATTGAACGCAGATTATCGCAAATCAAACGCAGATATACGCAGATTTTTTTAATCTGCGATTATCCGCGTGTAATCTGCGAGAATCTGCGTTAAAAAGTATTTTTAAATTTAATAATGAAAAAAATCTTTATTGCTGCTACCCAACAGAATGATGGCAAGACCACGGTTTCTTTGGGGTTAATCCGTAATTTTCAGGATAGATTTAAGAAAGTCGGCTTTATTAAACCCATTGGCCAGCGTTATCTGGAAGAAGAAGGCCTTAAGATTGACGAAGACTCCCTACTCATTGAGGAGGTCTGTGGGATAAAATGCGGGCTCAAAGATATGAGCCCGATTGCCGTAGAAAAAGGTTTTACCGAAAGGTATATTGCCCGTCCGGATAAAAAAGCAATTACCCGGCAGATTAAAGAAGCATTTCACAGAGTCTCTAAAAGGCAAAAATTGGTGGTTATTGAGGGCACTGGCCATGCCGGCGTGGGTTCTGTATTTGACCATTCCAATGCTACGGTAGCAAAACTGCTGGGCTCCAAGGTAATTATTATTTCTTCCGGTGGTATAGGCAGGCCCATAGATGAGATAGTGTTAAATAGGGTGCTCTTTGAAAAAGAAGGGGTTAAGGTATTAGGCGTAATTATTAATAAGGTTCTGCCGGAAAAATTTGATAAGATAAACCACCTGGTAAGAAAAGGATTAGAAAGAAAAGGCGTAGATGTTTTGGGAGTGATTCCCTATTATCCTATGCTTTCTTATCCTACCGTAGAGCAGGTCTTAGAGGAGACGAAATTTGAACTTTTGTGCGGGAAAGATTATTTAGAAAAATATATCTCGCGGATTATTATAGGTGCAATGCGGCCCCACTATGCTTTAAAATATATAGTTGACGACAGCCTTCTGATTACGCCAGGTGACCGTAAAGATATGATTAAAGCCGCTCTATTAACGCGCCGGGACACCAACAAAGAGAAACCCAGGGTATGCGGAATAATTCTCTCAGGGGGGATCGTTCCGAGCCCACAAATTATGGATGCATTGAATAAATTAAATATCCCTGTATTGTTAGCTAAGAGCGATACCTATACTGTGGCGTCTCGTATTCATGACTTGATAGTGAAGATTAGGCCTGAAGACACAAATAAGATTAATACGGCGGTAAAGTTAATTAAAGATAATGTAGATTTGGATAGAATATTGTCCCGCCTATAAGTTTAGGCTTTAGGCGGGATCCCGCCTAGAACTAATTGAGTGGCGGGAAAAGGAATTTAACGTGGGTACAATTACAAAAATTCGCGCTAAAGCAAAAGCTAAACTAAAGACTATTGTGCTTCCCGAGTATGAGGATAAAAGAGTGGCGGAGGCAGCCAAAATTATTGAACAAGAAGGTATTGCTAAGGTATTACTGCTTACGCCAGATAAAATTAACCTTCAAGATAAAGAAAGATACATCCAGGAATTTTACCAGATGCGCAAAGCCAAAGGTTTAGATATTAATGCCGCGGAAAAAATTTTTGATAATCCACTTTATTATGCGGCAATGATGGCCCGCGCAGGTAAGGCCGATGGTTTTGTGGCCGGAGCCAGCCATACTACACCGGATGTGGCCAGGAGCGCTATTTGGTGCCTGGGCGTAGATGAACGCATAAGCATTGCTTCAAGTTGTTTTATTATGGTCGTGCCAAATTGCCCTTATGGGCAAGACGGGACATTTGTCTTTGCCGATTGTGGCATCATTCCTGATCCTAATCCGCGGCAACTGGCCTGTATCGTTAAGGCTTCTGCAGAATTAGCGAGTCAGGTTCTAGATTTGACCCCGCGTATCGCCCTGCTTAGTTACTCTACTAAAGGTTCAGCCCAAGGTAAATCTGTTGAAAAAATAACCGAGGCTCTGGGATTGCTTAAAGAGATGGCGCCGGATTTGTTAGTTGATGGCGAGATGCAGGTCGACGCTGCTATTGTCCCTGAAGTAGCAAAAATAAAATATCCTGATAGCCCTATCGGCGGCAGGGCAAATATATTGATATTCCCTAATTTAGAAGCAGGCAATATTAGTTATAAAATTGTCCAGCGTTTAGCCAATGCGCGCGCATTAGGGCCTTTACTTTTAGGCTTGAACAAACCTTGCAGTGATTTATCCCGCGGTTGCTCGGTTGAGGATGTTGTGGATTGCGTGGCAGTAACTGCGATTAGGGCCCAGTAAACGCGGAACCACGCGGAACTTTACGCGGAACTACGCACTACATGTTATGCGTGGTTCTGCGTACGGTTCCGTGTAGTTTGAGCGATATATATGAAAATCTTAGTCATTAATAGCGGCAGTTCTTCTATTAAATACAAACTCTTTGATATGCCGGAAGAGAAACTTATCTCCAAAGGGCTAATCGAACATATCGGCGAAAAGGGTTCGCATATCCGCGATCACTACACCGGGTTAAAGGCAATATTAAGAAAGATTAATTCCGTTTGTGCGGTGGGGCATCGCGTGGTGCATGGCCAAGAGTTATTTAAAAAACCGGTGTTAATTGATAATTCCGTAATTCAAAAAATAAGACAGTGTTGTCAAATTGCTCCTTTGCACAATCCCGCAAATTTAGCTGGAATTCTGGCTTGTAAAAAATTATTGCCGAAGGTAAGACAGATAGCGGTATTTGATACTGCCTTTCATCAGACATTACCCGATTATGCGTATATCTATGGATTACCCTACGAATATTATCAAAGACTGGGAGTAAGAAAATATGGCTTTCACGGCACCAGTCACGAATATGTCGCGCATGAAGCAGCCGAGATTCTTAAAAAACCGCTTAACAAATTAAAAATCATTACCTGTCACTTAGGTAACGGGTGTAGTATTACCGCCGTAGATAAAGGAAGGTCGATTGATACCAGTATGGGTTTTACGCCCTTAGAAGGCCTGATTATGGGAACGCGTTGCGGCGATATTGATCCTGCCCTGGTTACTTACATTATGAAAAATAAAAGGTTTAATCTTCTTAAAATCGATGATATATTAAATAAGGCCAGTGGCCTTAAAGGAATTTCCGGCATAAGCAACGATATGCGAATATTACAAGAGAAAGCCCGAACCGGAAATAAGCGCGCAAAACTGGCGATAGATATTTTTATTTACCGGATAAAGAAATATATTGGTGCCTATGCGGCCATTATGGGCGGAGTTGATGCTTTAGTTTTTACCGCAGGTATTGGCGAGAATCAGAAAGGGATTAGAGAAAAAATTTGCCAAGGAATATTTGCGCACTTAAAGAAAAAGCCTAAAGTTTTAGTTATCCCTACCGATGAGGAACTGTTAATTGCGCGCCAGACATATCGGTTGATCAGGAGCCAATAGATGAAAAAAATTTTATTAATTTTACTATTTTTGTTTACGAGTTACGAGTTACGGGTTACGGGTTACGGCCAAGAAGAGGTGGGGAATATGAAAAAAGTAGTGATGGTTATTGCCCAGGATGGTTTTCGGGATGAAGAATTTTTGCAACCCAAAGAGATTTTAGAGAGAAACGGCATAGAGGTAAAAGTTGCCTCCACTAGCCTGGCAGAGGCAAAGGGAATGTTGGGGGCAAAGGTTAAACCTGATATTTTAGTCAGCGATATAAACATAAGAGATTTTGCTGCCGTGGTATTCGTGGGTGGGGCAGGCGCAAGCCAGTATTGGAATGACCCAGTGGCGCAAAAGTTAGCAGAAGATGCCCTTAATACAAATCGGATAGTGGCAGCCATTTGTATTGCACCGGTTACCTTAGCCAAGGCAGGCATTTTAAAAGGAAAACGCGCCACGGTTTGGCCCTCGGAAGCAGAACAGCTTAAGGCTGCAGGTGCAAATTATACCGGCCGAGCCGTAGAAAAAGATGGAGATATCATTACCGCTTCGGGCCCTGCCGCAGCCAGAGAATTCGCAGAAGAGTTAGTAAGGGCATTAAATAAATAAGTGAGCACATAAGTTATGGAGCTGGCTATTGCTAAGGTAAGCGACATAACTTATATGTGCGAACTTACCCCACACCCAGTTACTACGTAGAGACACTACCTTGTATCTGGGTGTGGGGTTAATTCGCAGACGGCCTTCGGTCTACAACTTACGTCGTTTCACTCCGTGAGTCGTCTGCTCATTTAAGGAGAATTAATATGTTAAGGACAATCTTAAAATCTAAAATACACCGGGCGCACGTTACCGAGGCCAATCTTTATTATGAAGGTAGTATTACCATTGATGCCAAACTTATGGCCGCAGCAGATATCATTGAAAACGAGAAGGTGGAAGTGCTTAACCTTAATAACGGCCATCGCCTGGAGACATATGCCATTAAAGGTAAGCCGGGGTCCGGGGTAGTTTGTTTAAATGGCCCGGCAGCGCGTGGCGCATGTGTGGGCGATGAAATAATTATTGTTTCTTACGTCTTGTTTGATGACAGAGAGAAGAAAGTGGTAAAGCCAAAGGTAGTAACCGTCAATGAAAGAAACCACATTGAGAATTAGATTTTTAGGTGACCCGGTATTAAGAAAAAAGTCCACTCCGGTTAAACATATCACTCCTGACCACCGCGATATATTAAGCAAAATGGCGCAATTGATGTATGAGTCTGACGGGATAGGCCTGGCCGCGCCGCAGGTGGGTATTAATGAAGCGATGATTGTCGCGGATGTTGGCAACAGTAGTCTTTATAAACTGATAAATCCTAAAATTGTAAAAAAAGAAGGTTCGCAGGTAACAGAAGAAGGTTGTCTTAGTCTTCCGGGCGTATGCATAAAAGTCAAACGCGCCAGAAAAGTAATAGTCCGGGCGCAGGATGAATTAGCTCAAACTTTGACTTTGGAAGCCGAAGGTTTGCTGGCTTGTGTTTTTCAACATGAAATAGAACATTTAAAAGGCAAGCTTATTGTTGACTATGCCTCATTTTTCCAGCGCTTGAAGATAAAGAAAAAGTTAGAGGAGTTAAAAAATGCTTCGACTCTTTTGAGCATTTCGACTCGAAGCATCCTGAGCGAGCAAAGCGAGTCGAAGGAGAGGTCAAATGAAGAGTTGCCTGAATCAAAAACAAAATCTTGTAAATTGCAACTGTAGTTATAATCCTTGCTCCCGCAAAGGTATTTGTTGCGAGTGTGTTTTGTATCACAAAAGCCACGGCCAGCTTCCTGCTTGTTTTTTCCCGGGCCACATAGAAAAAACCTATGACCGCTCCGTGGATAATTTTATAAGGATGCATAAATGAACCTTAAGTTGCCTTCTTGGTTCAGGCAGGAGATTCCCGATACCATAACTTTACAGAGGGCGCAAAAATTATCCGTAACTGGTGTCCATACTGTCTGCCAAGAGGCAAGGTGTCCTAATTTAAGTTTCTGTTTTCAGCAGCTAAAATTTACCTTTATGATTTTAGGGGATACCTGCACGCGCAATTGTCAATTTTGCGGGGTAAGAAAAACAGACAATAAATCCCTTGATCTTGATTTAAACGAACCATATCGCCTGGCAGAAAAAGTTAAGGAATTAAAACTTAATTACGTCGTGATTACTGCGGTGACGCGCGATGACCTTGCGGATGGCGGTGCTAAGATTTTCGCTAAAACTATTGAATTAATTCATCACATAAACCAAGATATAAACCCCGTTAGAAATACCGTCAGTACAGAGAAGTATAACAAAATTTCTAACGGGGTAAAAGTAGAAGTATTAATCCCGGATTTTAAGGGCAGTATATCTAGTTTAAGATGCCTTGTGGATGCCCATCCAGACCTGGTGGCGCATAATATTGAGACTGTAGAGCGGCTGTATAAAGATTTAAGGCCAGAGGCTAATTATCAACTTTCTTTGCAGGTCTTAAGAAAGATAAAAGAAATTCAACCCATGTTAACTACTAAATCTTCCATTATGTTAGGCCTGGGTGAGACAGAAGGAGAAGTTATCAAAACAATGGAGGATTTATTAAATTCAGGTTGTGATATTTTAACCTTAGGACAATATCTTGCTCCTTCAGAGAATCATTATCCGGTTAAGGAATTTATTAGTATTGCGCAATTCCAGAGATACCGAGATATTGGATTGGCTTTAGGTTTTAAGGCAGTCTTATCCGGGCCGTTAGTGAGAAGTTCTTATAGGGCAGAAGAAGTCTATGAAGAAGTTAATATATTAGCTCGTAAGCTCCTAAGCTCCTAAGCTCGTAAGCTGATGAGCTCATCAACCAATGAGCTAATGAGCTAATAATATGGGGATAGTTTGATTATGCATGATTTGATTATTATCGGTGCCGGGCCGGCAGGTTTGACCGCCGGGCTTTATGCCGGAAGATACCGGTTGAATACCTTAATCTTGGAAAAAATGGCAGCTGGCGGCCAGATTATTCTTTCCTCTATCATTGAGAATTTTCCAGGATTTCCTGGTAGCATATCTACCGAGGAATTAATCGATAGATTCAAGAGACAGGTAGAGGAATTAGGTATAAATATTGAAACAGAGGAAGTTTTAGCAATATCTACCAGCAATAAAAGCGGTATTCCCATATTTAACATTAAAACTAAAGGCAAGTCTTATGAAACAAGAGGTATTATCATTGCTACCGGTGCCCAGCATAAGCAATTGGGCGCAAAAGGAGAAGATAAATTTATTGGCCGGGGAGTTTCTTATTGCGCTACCTGCGATGGCCCCTTGTTTAGGAATAAAGATGTGGTGGTAATCGGCGGCGGAGATAGGGCAATGGAAGAAGCAATTTTTTTAAGTGGCTATGCCAAGACTGTTTATCTGGTCCATCGCCGGGCAGAATTGCGGGCATCGAAAATTTTGGTAGAAAAGGCAAAACAGATTCCTAAAATTAATTTTATTTTGGGTAATATTGTACAAGAAATTCAGGGAGAAAATAAGGTAGAGCAAGTTTTGCTAAAAAATGTCAGCACAAATTCTCAACAAGAGATTTCCTGTCAGGGGGTTTTTGTATTTGTGGGGATAAGGCCCAATACCGCTTTCTTAAAAAATTTCTTGGAGATGAATGAAGAAGGATTTATAATTACCGATCAGGATATGCAGTCTTCTAAAGGAGGAATATTTGCCTGTGGGGATTGCCGCAAAAAAAGTTTATACCAGGTGATTA
>Ga0315294_10009769_pt1 | contig 10519 bp, 5 predicted proteins | sample YL17G13_40_MG_FD_203626 | JGI IMG/M metagenome (GOLD analysis project Ga0315294, IMG submission 203626) | Sediment microbial communities from Yellowstone Lake, YNP, Wyoming, USA - YL17G13_40 | ecosystem: Environmental > Aquatic > Freshwater > Lake > Sediment | place: USA: Wyoming | collected...
GAATTTAGGGATTGAGGGATTCTGAATTCAAAATTCCTAAATTCGCAATTCCTCAATTAGCAAATGCTATGCTCTTTGCTCTATGCTCCAAACAAGGGCCTGAGACTTGGCCCAAAGCTGAGAATCCCTAAAATGCATCAGTTCTATGGCCCTGGCCGGACACTCTGCCACACAACTGCCACAACCCTTGCATTTGACCAAATCAATCTCTGCCTCACCCTTCACATTGATTATCGGCACACTGTAGGGACAAACCCTTACACAGGTCAAACAGGCCGCACAACGCTCACCCTCCACCACCGCCACCACACCGCCGACTAACATCTTCTCTTTGGATAAGATAGTGCAGGCCCGAGCCACTGCTGCGCTTGCCTGGGAAATGCTTTCGCTGATCAGCTTGGGTCCGTGGCCTGCTCCAGCCAGGTAGAGGCCATCCGTAGCAAAATCGACTGGCCTCAGCTTCATATGGGCTTCTAAGAAGAAGCCTTCCGCGGTTCGAGGGACTTTGAGCATGGTCGCCAATTCCTCATTCTCCCTCGGAATAGTGGCTGCAGAAAGAACGATGAGATCAGGTTTAATTTCCATCCGTTCCTTTAAGATTCGATCCAAGAAAGAGATGGAGAGATTTTGTCCATCCTTTTTAACCTCTGGTTTTTCTTCAGGCTCGTATTTGATAAACATGATCCCTTCATTTCGGGATTTAGCGTAGTAAGATTCCAAGAGGCCATAAGTCCGCATATCCCGGTAGAGAATGGAGATTTGGGCATTGGGATTCAATTCCTTGATCTTGAGTGCATTCTTTACAGCTGTGGCACAACAGGTTCGGCTGCAGTAGGGCCGCTCCTCATTTCTCGATCCGACGCATTGAATCATTACCACCTGTTGAGCCCGAGCTACTTCCTCTGGCTGATTTGCAATCCGACCTTCTAATTCGATCTGAGTGATAATGCGGGGGTCTTCACCGTAGAGATATTCTTTGGGTTTCCACTCTTCAGCACCTGTGGCCAAGATCGTTATCCCATGTTCAATCTTTCGATAGTACATGGTGGGTGCTACCATCACGCCTGTTGAGAAGTTTCCTTTGGAGCCACTGAAATCGACGACCAATGAATTGGTGATCACATGGATGAGAGGATGGTTTGTCACCCGAGCGATCAAATCCTTCAAAAAGACCTGGACGTCTGCACCTTCGAGGGTATAGTGAAGGTTTCTCAGATTCCCTCCCAATTGGGCCTCTTTCTCAAGAAGGAAGACCTCATACCCCTGTTCTGCAAGTTTGAGGGCAGCAGTCATTCCGGCCACTCCTCCACCGATGACCAATCCTTTCTGAACCACCGATACTGCCAACTCACCGAGAGGTTGAATCAGCCGGGCATTGGCCACAGCCATCCGGACGAGGTCCTTGGCCTTGAGGGTTGCTTCTTCCTTCTGCCGCATATGGACCCATGAACATTGGTCGCGGATATTCGCCATCTCGAAGAGATATTGATTTATTCCCGCCTCCCGACAGGTTTCTCTAAACATCGGTTCGTGGGTTCTTGGAGAACAGGAGGCCACGATGACACGGTTCAGTTTATTCTCTTGGATCGCATTCTTAATTTTTCCCTGTGTATCCTGGGAACAGGTGTAAAGGTTATCCTCCACATGGACAACATTTTTCAGCGCCCTCGCATACTCCCTCACTTCGGGGACATTGACCACGCCTCCGATGTTGATGCCACAGTTGCAGACGAAGACCCCAATGCGAGGTTCTTCCCCTGTCACATCTGCCTCGGGAGGATACTCCTTTTTGGTGACCATCGTCCCCCGTGCCGAAGCGATCAGTCCTGTAGCATCGGCCACGGCACCGCTTGCCTGAGAGACAGTTTCTGGAATGTCTTTCGGTCCCTGAAACACACCACATACATAGACACCGGGTTTCGATGTCGAGGTGGGTTCGAAAGGTTTTGTCTTGCAGAACCCGTGAGCATCCACTTCGATGCCCATCCGTTTTGCCATCTCAACGGTTTCTTTGGACGGAACCATGCCTACAGAGAGAACCACCAAATCGAATTCCTCTTCAACAATCTTTTCCTCTTCATCCAAGTAAGTCACCAAGAGATTCTTTGTTTTAAAATGTTCCCTTACTCTGGAAACCATGCACTTGATGAACCGAACGCCGTATTCAGATTTGGCTCTTTCATAATAGGCATCAAACCCTTTTCCATAAGCCCGGACATCCATGTAAAAGATAGTGGGCTCGACAAAGTTAGCATGCTCTTTGGCAATGATGGCTTCTTTCGTCGCGTACATGCAGCACACGGATGAACAGTAATCTTGCCCACAGCTGATGTCACGGCTGCCAACACACTGGATGAAAGCGATCTTCCTTGGGTGCCCTGCATCGGAGGGACGCTGAACCACGCCGGCATATGGGCCGCTGGCGCTGAGCATTCGCTCGAACTCGATGCTTGTGACGACATTCGGGTAGACACCATAGCCGAATTCTGGCCGAATATTTCCTTCCACGGTTTTAAAGCCGGGTGTGAGAATGACCGCTCCAACTTGGAGATCAACCATTTTCTCGCGGTCATCATGATTGATGGCTCCCGCACGGCAGGCGAAGATGCACTGCAAACACTCGGAACAGATGCCGCACTCTAAGCAGCGTTTGGCTGCCTCGATCACTTCTTCCTCAGTAAGTGCTGCTTCCACTTCTGAAAAATCACTTTTGCGATCTCCTGCTCCGCGTTTTGCTGGTACAGGTCGTGAGGCTTGGGACTTGACCTCCATCAATTGCTTCGCCTGAGCCGGGTCGAGTTTAGCTTCCGGTAACCTGTCGACAACCTCCAATACCGGAGGCCATGCCTTCGTTTCTTTATCTCCCTGTTTCAAATAGGCTTCAATGGAGCGCGCCGCCTTATGTCCTGCGGCAATGGCATCCACGACAAAAGTTGTTCCCGTGACCACATCGCCGCCAGCGAAAACCCCAGGTACGTTGGTGGTGAGCGTGTCTTTGTCCACGGCTACTGTCCGGCCACGAACGGTCTCGACCTTGTTATTCAATAAGGTGAGATCAGGCTTCTGGCCAATGGCAAAGATGACTAAATCGCAAGGAATGACAGTCTCTGTACCAGGGATCTCGTCAAAGTCAGGCCGTCCATCGATAAACCCTCGGAAATTCACATCTACGGTTCGCACGCCTGTCACATGACCATCTTTGCTCGTTACTTCCTTGAACGTCCGGCTGGGATAGACATCAATACCTTCTTCCTGAGCGTCACGGACTTCCCAATCGTGGGCAGGCATTTTTTCTCGACTCTCAAGGCAGGACATGCCCACCCAGCTTGCGTCCATTCGCACCGACGACATCGCAGCATCAATTGCCACATTCCCACCACCGAGGACTAAAACGCGCTTGTTGGCAATTTTTGATTGGATGTTTGATGTTCCTGTGAGGCTGACCTCGCGCAAAAAGTCTGTTGTGATGTGAACCTCTGGCAGGTCATTTCCAGGGATAGGCAGCTTAATACCAATATGAGCGCCTGCAGCGACAAAGACAGCATCGAAATCTTTGAGCAACCCTGTTACATCTTCCACACGATGGTTCAGCTTCAGCTCAACCCCTCTTGAGATGATTTCATCAATCTCGGCCTGGAGCAAGTCGTAGGGCATGCGATACTCTGGAATGCCTACGCGCATCATTCCACCCGGTGCAGGCAATGCCTCAAAGACAGTGATGGAGTAACCTTTACGGATCAGGTCATTGGCCGCAGTCAATCCTGCTGGTCCAGCACCGACAATGGCGACTTTCTTTCCCGCTCCACTGGTATCCAGGGCTTTTTGGACACCCGATGCATATACCTTCTGTATCTCTTCGGGATGTGCGAATGCCCAGTCGCTCACAAAACGTTTGAAGTGCATGATATTGACCGGCTCACTTCCAACCTCGGTTCGTGTACAAGCCTCCTCGCATCGGTGGTTGCATACGCGGCCGCATACTGAAGGGAAGGGGTTATCTTCTTTGATGGTGCGGTAAGCATCGGCAAAGCGTTTCTCACGGATGAGTGCCACATAGCCCATTGCACGCTGTTCAATCGGACAGGCGTTGCGACATGGAGCTTCCCCACGTTTTTCGATAGCGAAAGCGTTCGGGATGGCCTGTGGATACCTCTTATAGATAGCTTTTCGTGTGGAGAGCAAAGCATTGAACTCATCAGGGCGGATGATGGGACAGGCTGTTGCACAGTCACCGCAACCCGTACATTTGGCTATGTCCACAAATCGAGCATGTTTAAGAAGGCGGACAGTAAAATTCCCTGGTTCGCCTGAGATGCCTTCGAAATCAGTGGCTGTTAGGATGCCAATGTTGAGGTGACGACCTGCCTCAACCAGTTTGGGAGAGAGGATGCACATGGAGCAGTCGTTGGTCGGGAAGGTCTTGTCCAACTGGGCCATCACCCCACCAATGGCAGGCGATGATTCCACAAGGTATACATAGTAGCCAGATTCAGCAAGGTCAAGGGAGGCCTGAATTCCGGCGATGCCACCCCCTACGACCATCACGGCTCCCACCTTATCGGTCATAATATTCCTTTCGGAAATGACAAATGTCAAAGCTCAAATTTCAAATCAAATCCAAAGCCCAAATCCCCCCAACCCCCCTTTGCTAAAGGGGGGGCGAGGGGGGATTATCAATTGATTTTGGAATTTGAAATTCATTTGACATTTGGATTTTGACATTTGAAATTTTTATTACATTAACCCTTTTGCACTCAGTACTTTGATCGGGTCGGTGATATGACGGCCCAACCATTTCTTGACATCTTTATGGCCCAAAGCCAATCCCATCAATTCTGTAAAATAGAGGATGGGAATATCGTATTTTTCTCCTGCCTCTTTCTCCAATCCTTCCTGACGGGTATCGAGATTTGCCTGACACATGGGGCAGCCCGTGACCAAACAGTCAGCCTCCGCTTCCTTGGCCATGGAGAGAAGCCGCTGGCCCAGTTTCCTTACGATGTCCGTTCGCGTCATCACTAAGCTGGCTCCGCAACAATCGGTCTTATAAGACCAGGGAATGGCCTCAGCGCCTAACAATTCCATCAGGTGGTCCATATGTTGAGGATTTTCATATTCCCGGATTCCGGTCAGTTTCGGTGGCCGAACCGTGAGGCATCCATAGTAACAGACGACCTTCAGTCCTGAGAGAGGTTTCGTCCGCTTTTTCTTTACCTCTTCTAAGATCGGCCCATCACAGAAAAAATCAAGGGAATATCGAATAGGGACATTTCCTCGATAAGGGAAATGGAGTTGCTTTGAATGCTCCTTTAACTCTTTCTCCACCGTTTTAAATCGGCTGTAGCAGGCCACGCAGGGGACCAACAACTCCCGATCGTTCTTCTCCGCAATGGCAAGATTTCGAGCGGCAAGGTCGATCGCCAGCTCTTCGTCTGTGCAGTGAGCAGAACTGGCACCGCAACAAGTCCAGTCTTCTAACTCGTGAAGCTGGATATTGAGGAGGTTCGATACACCTCGAATCGAGTCGTCATATTCCCTGGCGGTTCCATGGAGGGAGCACCCAGGATAGTAAGAGACCTCTTTCACTTTTTCTCTCCTAACGGTTTAGTGTTTTTTAACAAAACAGTAAAACCTTAACATTGCATAAATTTATCAGCCAGGAATGCTTCCAAAGCTTTATAATGCGGTCATTTTAGTTTTCTTATGGGTATCGATCGTTATCATTTTATGTAAACTCGGTAATACCTGTTCAACGTCAGGAGTTCATCTTTAAAAGGTGCCGCTATAAAGCTTTTCCAGCATCCCTGCCTGATTCTTATGCAATGCTTTGGAACTAACAGATAGACCTCATTGGTTATTGATAATTGCTCATTGAAAAATGCAAAATGATCCGTTTACCCCGTTAGAAAGCCCCGCCATTTATGGCGGGGAGGATAAAAATAGATAATATTCATCTTAGAAAAGGTGGGGTTTAAACCCCCATCCTTTCTAACGGGGTTTACCTCTCCCTTTTCTCAAAAGCGTTGAAGATCTCTTGAATCTCTTTTCCTCCGCCGAACTTGGAAGGAAAAAGTTTGATCTTTCCCCGGCGGTACATCTTCCATCCCAGTCCAGCATCTTTCAGAAAGTCTCGGGTCTTCGCCTTAAACTGGAGGATGAGACTCAGTTCGTGGATTCGGCCTTTGGACTTGATCGTATCCAAAAAGACAGAGTGGAAAAGAGGGATATCCTTCTCCCCTAATTTGATACCGGAATGGATTGCCAGATTTCTCAGGGTATCCATAATCTTGGCGATATCGATATTATTCGGACATCGCACACTGCAAGTATAACAGGAGGCACAGATCCAAATGGTCTTCGAAGAGAGAACCCTTTCCCGGTGGTCGTATTGGATATGACGGAGGATCTGATTCGGGAGGATATCCATGGCATAAGCGACCGGACACCCTGCTGAACACTTCTGACACTGATAGCAGGCTTGGAGTTTTTCACCACTGGCCTGAACGACTTCCGATAAGAAAGAATTCTCTTGCGGATTTGTCTGCTGATTTGGATTCATCGTTTACCCCGTTAGAAAGCCCCGGTTTTTTAAGCGGGGATGGGTTAGTTATCTTAATTTTAATGCCTTTCAGAAAGGGCAGGGTTTAAAGCCCCGACCCATTAGAAATTTAAATAAACCCCATTATAAATCAACTCCCCCCAAGGGGGTAGGCGGCATCCGAAAAGAGAGACTTATTTCTAACGGGTCCCGTCCTTTCTGACAGGGTTTACCCCGTCTCATGGATAGGTTGTTCTTCCAGAATGGGTTGGGTTTCTGGAAAGGTTGGGAGTTCGATTGTAAAGGTGGTTCCTTCACCGACCTTACTCTTTACCCTGATCTTACCTCCATGCTCTTCAACAATACCGTAGGAGGTTGCCAGCCCCAGTCCAGTGCCTTTTCCTACATCCTTCGTGGTGAAGAAGGGATCGAAGATCCGGGTGAGGTTCTCTTCAGGAATACCCTCACCGGTATCGGTGAACTCTACGAGGACTGACTTTCGATTTGGAGCAGGGGAGGTGGTAATGGTAAGCGTTCCACTGCCATGTATCGCCTCTGCCGCATTGACAATAATGTTCATAAAGACCTGTTTCAGTTGACCGGCATTTCCTTTGGCAAAGGGTAGGAAGGGGTCGAGCTTCTTGATGATTCGGATGTTGTGAAAGAGAGCTTGATTTTCCAAAAAGAAGAGGCCATCCGTAATGGCCCGATTGATATCGGTAGGCTCCATCTTCGGTTCGGTCTGTCGGGCGAATTCAAGGAGGCTCTTGACGATCTCCTTACAACGCCCAGCCTCTTGAACGATCCGGGCCAAATCCCCTCTCTTGGGGTCTTCTTCTTTTAGATCCTCTATCATCAGGCTGGAATAGATGAGAATTCCGCCTAAGGGATTGTTGATTTCGTGAGCGATCCCAGCTGCCAGTTTCCCAAGAGAAGCCATCTTTTCTGAACTGACTAACTGAACATGGGTCTCCTGGAGCTTCTTTTCCATCATCAGACGAGGTCTCAGGTCAGTGAAGATGCCGACACTGGCGACCTCCTTTCCCATTCCATCATAGATCAAGGTGGCCGAAAGTTGGATAGGGATCTCCTCTCCGGCTTTATTGAGAACATTGAATTGAGTGGGGGTGAGTTTCCCGACCCCGCCATATTCCAGACTTCGAAGTTTCTTCATGACCTCCTTGGCCACCCCTTCAGGGTAGATCTCTGCGATAGGGGCCTTGCCGATCACCTCTTCAGCCGTGTATCTGGTCAGCGCCTCCGCCCCTTTATTAAAAATGAAGATGTTGCCTTTCATGTCAGCCGCGATAATCCCATCCACAGAGCTTTCGATCAGGTTCATGAAGAACTCATTGGCCTCCCGGAGTTCATTTTCGATCCGTTTCCTTTCTGAGATATCTAAGTTGATTCCTTGATAGCCAATAATCTCTCCCTTCTCGTTCTTGATGGAATGGCCTGTCAGCAAGACGGTGATCTTCTCGCCGTTCTTCTTCTTAAATTCCACCTCCATGTCTTTGACATAGCCATCTCTTTCTATCCTCTCCTGGAAGGTCTTACGATCCTCAGGGTTCACATAGAGATCCTGAGCGATATCGATGCTGAGAAATTCTTCCTTGGTCGGATAATCGAGCATTTCGAGGAGGGCTTGGTTACAGTCTAAAAACTTTCCCTCCTTCGAACTGATAAAAAGGCCATGTCTCACCCTTTCGAACAGGGTTCGTAATTTCTCCTCGGAATCCTTGATCTTTCTTTCCATTCGTTTCGCCTCAGTGATATCCCGGAGATAGGTATAAACTTTTCGAACTCCAAGAGATGACTGGGCTAAGGCGATACAGACTTCGGCTTCTTTGACCTCACCTTCGGAGGTTGGCAGCTGAATCTCCGTGCAAACCTTTTCGCCGTAACGTTCAGGATGTACAAAGATATCCTTGAGAAATGGCTGATTGGGTTCGCCTAACAGGGAGAGGACTGTCATTTTTAACAACTCAGTATTCGAATAACCGGTAATCTCAGAGACCATGCGATTTGCAAATTCGATCCGATGATGTTCATCGGATACCAATATCCCATCGTTTCCCGATTCGGCAATGGACTGAAACATCTCTGCCTTTCCCCTTTGATCGGGAGGGCTGAATCGGTCAGGCATTTTTCTTTTTTTCTTTGATGGAGAAGGTTTTTTGATCTGCATACTTTTTCCAAAGTATCATATCTCCCTAAGGTTGACAAGGGAACCAGCTCACCAAAATAATGTCAAATGACAAATGTCAAAGCTCAAATGTCAAATCCCCCCAACCCCCCTTTGCTAAAGGGGGGTGAGGGGGGATTATTGATTGATTTTGAAATTTGGCATTCATTTGGCATTTGAAATTTGACATGTTGGACTTTACTCTTTTTAAAGTCCAACATGGTCGAGAATCGCCGGGACCAAATTCTCCCATCCGATGGGGATGACCTGGACTCCTTGACAAAGCGGTCTCAGTTGCCTGATGAGGTCCCCAGCGATCTCAATGCCCGCTTGGCTTTTATCCGAAGCCTTCATCAATCGGTCGATGATCGGGTCAGGAATGGAAGCCCCTTCCACATGTTTATTGACATATCGAGCCATACCCACTGATTTGAGAAGGGTGATGCCTGCGATGATGGGAACCTTGAAGTAAGCTACCTTTTTGAGAAAGGGTTCGAATAGGCTCACATCGTAGATCGAGTTCGTGAAGAAGAAATCGGCCCCCATGCGAATCTTCTTCTCCATATCCATGACCTCCAAATCGAGGACATGGCCTTTCGCGGCTGCATTGACCTGGGTGCCCACAAAAAACTGAGGCTTTCCTTTGAGATCATTGCCAATCATGTCATAGCCCTCTTGGAGACGCTTGGCCGCCCCGAGCAAGCCCATCACATCGAGATCGAAGACCGGTTGGGCTTCAAAGTGATCTCCAATGGATGGATGATCTCCCTGAAGAATCAGGACGTTTTTCAAACCCAGGGCAGAGGCGTTGAGGAGTTCGGATTGGAGTACCAAACGGTTTCGATCGCTACAGGAAAGATTGAAGATTACCTCCATCCCTCTCGCCTTCAATAGGGTACACATAGAAAGGGACCCCAGCCTCATGATCGCGTTCTGAAGATCCGGTACGTTGATCGCAGTTACACGCCCCTTTAGGCGTTCCGCATTTTCAAAAACCTCGGAGAGATCGTTTCCCTTTGGAGGCTGGAGTTCAACGACAACTGCAAATTTCCCTGAATCCAACTGTTCTTTTAATGTCATGGCTTTTCTCCCTGAGCAGAACAGATATAGGGAGTTGGGGAGATGGGGATTTAGGGAGAAAACACACCCTATCCCCCTATCTCCCTATACCCCTAATTTGATATTTATGTTTATTGATTCCTGGTTCTCTGATAACCCGATATCCCTATCTTATTCAACTTTGGGACGGGGTAACAATCCGGCCATCTCGGTGATCTTACTTGTCATCTGTTCCCATTCGATGGCCATGATGTGAACCCCGTGAACCCCTTCGATTTCTCTTAGTTCTTGAATTTGCTCCACACAGATCTTGATCCCTTCCTCAGCTGGTTTTTTCGATTTCACCACTCGATCGATGATCTCATCAGGGATGATGATACCGGAGACATTCTTGGCCATATACCGGGCCATACCTCCAGATTTGAGAGGAGTGATACCTCCCAGGATATGAACCTTCTCGTGCAGCCCTCGATCTCGGACCATCTTCATCCATTCTTTAAATCGGTTCATATCGTAGATGCACTGGGTCTGGATGAAGTTCACGCCTGCGGCCGCCTTCTTGCCCAATCGAATCGCTCGAAATTCGAAGGGATCTCCAAAGGGATTTTCCGCTGCACCGATAAAGAGTTTGATCTCCCCCTCGATCTTCTCCTCTCCACCCAGGAGCGTACCTTGATCTCGCATGGTCCGGACACAGTCGATCAATTGGATGGAGTCGAGATCGTGAACGTTCTTTG
>Ga0315294_10009770_pt1 | contig 10519 bp, 10 predicted proteins | sample YL17G13_40_MG_FD_203626 | JGI IMG/M metagenome (GOLD analysis project Ga0315294, IMG submission 203626) | Sediment microbial communities from Yellowstone Lake, YNP, Wyoming, USA - YL17G13_40 | ecosystem: Environmental > Aquatic > Freshwater > Lake > Sediment | place: USA: Wyoming | collected...
CCAGAGGTGGTCGTCCGGGGCAACCCCATGGCTCTTCAGTGCGTGCCGGAAAGGATGGTCCGGCGGGATGACGCAATTCGCGCGGATCAGCCGTGCCCAGGTTTCCAGGTCCTTGGCCTTTTCCGCACAGCTCTCCCGCACCTTCTTCGCCGCCACCTCCGAGGACACCGCCACGATCTCCTGGACGCCGGCACGCTTGCTCCACACCCCGATGTAGTTGTCGATCACGATGCGTCTCATCAGCGTCTTCCAACCGCGACATACTCGAGATACCGCTCACCCCGCAGGATCACCTGCTGGCGAATGCCCAAGGTGATCATCCCGGTCGTCGTCGGCCGCAACGAGGAGCCAAGCCCACGGAAGACCGCCTCGACCGTCGAGAGGCGGGGATTGGCCGAGGGCTTCTCCAGCCTCGCGATTTCCGACTGCGCCAGCCCCGCCCTCTTTCCCAGCAGGACTTGCGACAATCCCCTGACCGTTCTCATGATGCGCTGCTGGCTCCCAAGAGGGAGATTGTAGAACTCGCGGAGGAAGAGCACCCGGGCCTCCGCATCCTTCCCCATCGTCTCGACCAGGTAGCCGTCAAGTCCGCCCTTGCCCTTGTGCCTCATCTTCCGAACACCTCCTTCGACCGCTTGCCTATGAGTTCGACGTCGCTCGCCGGTATCTTCCGGCTCTTCTTCTCCGCCCAGTGGATGAGCCACGCCTCCCCCTTGTGGAGACAGAAGTAGATCCGATAGGCCATCCCCTCGACTTGACCGTGATCTGCCCGGAGCGCAGGCCCTCCGATCGAAGCGTCGCCAGGTCCACCGTCAGCTTCGCCCACGCGTCCTTCCGCCGGGGATCGCACCTCAGCGATTCGAGGTACTTGCGCACCGGTCCGTCATCCCCCGACGGATAGAACCGTACTATCGGCACGGCTTCACGATATCAGATATATCTAATACCGTCAATCGCGCCGCCTGCGGAGCCCTTTGCCTGCTGGCCGTCCTCATCGCCGTGTTCGTAGATTCCGTATCCCTCCCCCGGCAGGCGCGGCAGGAGGGTCGCTTGCGATAGACTGGTTGTGCCGGGCCAGTAGCTCAGTTGGTAGAGCACCGGCCTTTTAAGGCCCGGCCCGGAAAAGCCCGCACGAGAGTACAACCGGAGGGACGCCGACGAGCCCGCGCGAGGGAGACCGAGAAACCCCGCGCGGGTTTCGTTTTGCGCAGTCGCGTTTTCCGCGGCCGGTCCCCGACCTCGCGTGACCTCCGACCGGTCGCCCGGAGCCCGAGCGCACCAGGGGATGCCTCCGATGTACGACCGGACCCGACGAGTTGGTGAATTGGTTGGTGAGGGCTGTGAACGCCTGTTCACTGGAGCACCAACCTTTTCGCACGGTGCTCCCCCGGATTCCCGTGTCTTTTGGTTTCCTAGGGTCAAGACCCGGGTTTCGACCTCCGAGTTGGTGAGAAAGTTGGTGAGCCCTTCGGGGCTACCACGAGGGGAGGTCGCCTCGGGTCTTGGTTCCCGACACCAGCCACAATGGCTGTTGTTCCCCCTCGGTCCACCGGCTATCAACGCAGAAGGCCAAGACACCGTTCATACTGGCTGGTTGCCATGGGTCAAGCCCCAATTGGTCCACGCCCCTTGAGAAGAAATCCCGACGCGATCGGGGCGGATCGGGCCAACGACGAGCCGCAGCGACGGGAGATCTCACGCAGCTATCCGTGCCCCGCAGATGCCGTCTGCGGCAAGCGCACGCCCAGCGTCACGTAGTGGTACCAGCCCAGCTCCCCAATGGGCACGACCGCGTAGTCGAACTGGAGCGCGAGCCCCGTCGGCAGGCGCCAAAGCACCCCCAGACCGGCGCGCGGCTGAATCTCCGCCGCGCTTCCCGCGGCGTAGCGCAGGCCCAGCCGGAGTGAGAAGGTCAGGTCGGTCGTACCGGGCCGCCCCACCCAGGTGAGGAACCCCAGCCCAGCCTGGGGCAACCCGGAACTCAGGTACTGCCCCTCCACGCCCGTCCCGTACCCGCCCGGTCCACCGACGAGGCCGTGGTCCACCTGCGCCAGGTACCCCGCCCCGAACGTCGCCTGACTCGCGAACTGGCGTCCCGCGCCCTCCCCCAACGGGCCTCCAAGGATCCAGCCCGTGAGCGCCCGGTCGACCCCAACCGCCCACCGCGCCTGAGCACCGGCCTCGGCGGCGATGCCGACATGGGAAAAATCGGGCAGCCGCTGCACAATCCCAAAGGTCCGACCAATGGCGGCGACTTTGAGCGGTGGCCCGTCCAGGAGCGTGTAGAGGGCCGTGATTCGGGCCCCCCACTCCGAGGCCCCCACGGAGCCTCCCTCGCCACCATAGCCGCCATCCGGCGACTGGAGCGTCCGGGTGAAGGAAGACGGCGTGAAAGAGAATCCATCGAAGGCGAGGCGCAGTGACGGCCCGGCGCCTCCCTGCGTCCCGAACCCAACCCACTGCATCCCTGACGTCAGCACGATGGTCGTGGCCTCGACGAGCGAGCCCTGCCGCCAGGGGTCCTCGAGTGCCACGCCGCCCGTCCCGACCTGCCGGGCGGACGAGAGGACGCCCAGGCTCTCGCCGAAGTCCCGCCCGACGTCAGCGGCCCGGCCCGCGGCGCAAGGCGCAATCGCAAGGGCGATGATCAGCGCGCGTCGCCGCACCATCACTCCACAATCAGCCGGCCCCGCCGCGACACGCCGGACCCTTTCGCGACCCAGAGGTAGGTCCCCGGCGCCACCGCCCGGCCGGCTTCGTTACGCCCGTTCCACATCAGGAGGTTGGGCAACGTGACGGTTCCCTCCCAGACGCGCAAGCCGGCCGGATTGTAGATCCTGATCTTGCCGCCCGGCGCCAGCCCCTCGAACCGCACCATCCCGCCCACCGCCGAAGCACGGTTGAAGGGATTCGGATAGACGCGAATGGGAACGACAACGGGCACGCCAGGCGGAACCGTCACCCGCCCAGGTGGCACGGCCATTCCGTATTTCTGCACCCGCCAATTCATGTTGCCGACGGTGCCCGATTCATATCCGGCCACGTAGAAGTTCCCAACCGGATCGATCGCGACTGCATTCGCCTGGTCCTGATGTCCGCTTGGATCGTCATAGACGGTTGCCCAGAGCAATGTCCCCAGGCTGGCATCGTATTTTCGGACCCCCCAGTCATACCAACCGGCCGCATTCGTTTCATATCCGGCTACCACCACGTTCCCGCTCCGATCGATGGCGATGGAATAGGCCTCATCGAAACCGTTCCCGGGGCCGGTGTAGTCGGTGGCCGCAAGCAACGTACCCAGCGTGGCATCGTATTTGCGAACCAGCCAGTTCTGGCTACCGATGATGTTCACCTCGGTCCCGGCTACCAGCACATTCCCAGCACTGTCGATGGATATGGAATACGCTGCATCGAACCAATTGCCCTGGTCGTCGTAATCCGTGGTCGCCAGGAGTGTTCCCAGTGTGGCGTCGTACTTTCGGATGCGCCAATTCCAGCTACCGCCGAAAGGTCGCTCATAACCCGCCACGAAGACGCTCCCGCTTCCATCGATGGCAATGGAATAGGCCACGTCATCGGTAACTGACGGGGTACTGTAGCCAGTGGTCGCCAGCAATGTGCCCAGCGTGGCATCGTACTTGCGGATGCGCCAGTCATACCAGGTGGGACTGACATCATAGCCGGCCACATAGACGTTCCCACTCCCGTCAATGGCAATTGAACAGGCCATGTCGTTACTGCCCAAACCGGCGGCGCCAGGCCCGTTGTAGTCCGTGGTCGCCAGAAGCGTCCCAAGTGCGGCGTCGTACTTTCGGATGCGCCAGTTACCACTGGAAGCGTTTTCATAACCAGCCACCAACACGTTCCCGCTTCCATCAATCGCAATGGCACGAGCCGCATCATTCATCACCGTGCTGGTGAGTCCAGGTCCGTTGTAGTCCGTGGTTGCCAGAAGCGTCCCAAGTGTGGCGTCGTACTTTCGGATGCGCCAGTTGATTTCACCCAGGGCGCCCACCTCACACCCAGCCACATAGACATTCCCGTTCGCGTCGAGCACCAGCGCACTGGCTGAATCGTAGCCGTTTCCCGGTCCGTTATAGTCCGTGGAACCCAACAGAACCATCGCCCGCCCGTCAGTGGCCAGGAGAAATGCAATGAGTGCCGCACAGATCGCAACGGCGGGCATGAAACGGCGAAACAGATTCATCCTCTGCTCTTCACTCCTCGCCTCCGTCCTCCAACTGCGGCCGCTGCCCGAGACGATCGGGCCAACGACGAGCCGCCGCGAGACGCATAGATGGTGCCACCAATCGCAGTGGCGGCAAGCCCGGAACGGGCCGTGGACATAGGAGCCTTCGCGGTCCAGAGCAAGTCGGAACTGGCGCTCGCATTCGCCGCCGTCAGGGCAACCACAATTGCCGCCGCAACAGTTGAGCGAGTTCCCGGCCACCACGCGGCGGCTTTCGGCGCCAATCTATTCATCGCGTCAACCCGATCCACGCTCCACCATGAACCTCTCCTGCCCCCCCCCAAGCAGATCATACACCCACCCTCGGACGCCCCTTCGTTGCATGCACCAGCCCCAGGACGCGTCCGGAACGGCGGGACTCCTTTCTGCCATCTTGAACTTGTTAATTCGCCTCGTGTGCCCCTAAGGGTTAGGGGGCACAGAGGCTCGGATGCTGGGATTAGTTGGCGGATGGGGAGCAGGTGCAAACGAAGGACACCCAACGCATGGGGATGGTGCCCTCTGTCCGGTTGCCAGACGAAGACACCCAACTACCTCGCTTGGTGTCCGACACCAGCCAGACTGGCTGGTGCTCTCACCCAGCCATTCCGGGTGGTGTCCTTGCAGGCTGACGCGCGACGGGCGGCCGGACGGGTGCTAGGATGGAGACATGAACGCACAGCTCGAGCGGATCAGCGTCAACCCGAAGGTCTGTTTCGGCAAGCCGTGCATCAAGGGGACCCGCATCTGGGTATCCCTGCTGCTCGACAAGCTCGCCCATGGCCTGACGGAGGCGGAGCTTATGGAAGCATACCCGCAGCTCACCCACGAGGACGTCCTGGCGGCGATCGCGTACGGCGCCGAAGTGTCCCGCGAGAGGATAGTCCCGGTACCCACCGAAGCGGCCTGATGCGGCTCAAACTGGACGAGAACTTTGGCCGACAATCCGCGGCATTCCTCCGCAATGCTGGGCACGACGTAATGACGGTCCAGGAAGAACGCCTCGGCGGCGCGGAGGACGACGCCGTGTTCGCGGCGTGCGTGGCCGAGAAGCGCGCCCTCATCACGCTCGACCATGATTTCGGGAACGTGATCCGGTTCCCTCCCGACAAATCGCACGGCATCGTCGTCATCGAATTGCCGCCGGGACAGTCGCCAGCCTCCATGCAGGCGGGACTCGCAACATTTCTCGGCGCGCTGAAACTGAACCCGTTGGCGAACGCCCTCTGGATCGTCGAGCCGGGCAGGGTGCGGATCCACCAAACCGACGATCTCGAAGCCCACACCTGACTCGTCAGGGATAGGGGGAGCCGCTTGCGGTAGACTGGTTGTAACGGGCCAGTAGCTCAGTTGGTAGAGCACCAGCCTTTTAAACAGCCGCTGGCCCGAAAGCCCTGCGAGAGCACCAGCCATTCCGGCTGGTGCTGAGTACCGACCTGGCTGGCATGTGCTCCCCCACAATCCGTGTGGCACCCTCACTGCCACCAGATGCCGACGCAGCGGACCGGGCCCGTCGAGGCGGGAACGAAGCGAGACCGAGACGATCCCCGCGTGCCCGGTTAGGGGCGGAGGATCTTGAACTTGAGGCCGGATGCCGCACGGGCCAGCCGTTCGTCGTAGGTGGCCACGGCCAGCGACGGATCGCTGTTTCGGACGAAGCACATCGAGGCAAGGTGCAACGCATCGAGGGTCCTCGTAACGCCTGGGAACGGCTCCAAGGCCCGGGCCAGCACCGGCCGGGTCAACTCGACCATGGCGATCCGCCCCAGCAGCATCCGTGCCGGATCGGAGTGGGTTACTCGACACGAGCGTGTGCTGCCAGAACGAGTCGGAAGGCTCCCCTCTCGCATGACATCAGCGAGCACGGCATCATTGACGCGCCGGCTCCGTTCATCCTTGAGCTTGAGCTTCTTGATCCCAATAGCCCTCATGAGGCAATCGTATTCACCGGGGGCTACCTGGTCAATGCCGCGTCACCAGCCAAAGCCCAGGCCCCCTACCACCGGATCCGAATACAGCGGACCGGGCCCGTCGAGGCGGGGACGAAGACGAGAACACCGTCGGGCCCCGGCGAGAACCGGTGCGGCCCCTCGTCCCCCGTGTGCGGGATCGCGGTCACCGACGCGACGGCGGCACCTTCGGGCAAGGGCACCACCACTTCCTCGTCCTCGGCGGAGGTGACGTCCACGGTCCGGCCGTAGTACACCGCCGTGCACGCGTGCGCGAGGCGAAGCTCCCCCTCTTCGGGTACGCGCGTCATTCGGGATTTCCCCCGCATGCACGCATGGACTCGACGACGCCAGGCCTGTTGATCGGCCATTCCCGCGGCGCCGCCAGCACCGCGCGGTAGAGGGGAATGGCGTCGGCGCACCGGCCCTGGACCGCGAGGAGACGGCCCCGCCAGTAGTCCGCAAACGGATAGCGGACCAGCAACTGCCGCGTGTGCTCGTCGTTCGGCATCCGTGCATCATACAACCCGCGCACCCGCCCCCACCGGCGGAACCACGCCCGGTCCCGCAGGATCCGCGCAGGCACCAGATCCTGCCGCCCGCGCACGGGGGCATACGCCAGTCCCCGGTTCGCGAGGGTGTATCGTTCGATCGCCGAGGACACGACGGCGAACCGCACCGGCCTGCCGGGATCGAACTCGATGAGATCTTCGCCCCACGGCCACCGGGCGGCCAGAGCCGCCTCGTGCGGGGGGTATATGAGTTGGATCCGCTTCAGCTGCTGCGGGGCGGCTCCCGGCGGCATGGCCCTGGCCATGACCACGACGGTCTTGGACTCCGGCCGGTCGACGTCGGCGAGGAACGCGACCGGGAAGTACGCATAGTCCCCGGGCGCGACCAGGATCGACCCCTCCCCTGCGCTGTCCAGGATGTTCCGCGCATGGTCGTAAGCCAGGTAGTACCGGCTCCAGTCCGCCGCCTGCCGGCGGTCCGCGACCAGCCACCCGATCCAGCCCGCGACCACCGCGGCCAGGCCGAGGCGAACCGCGCGACAGCGGGCCAGGTCGAGTGCGCGAGCCAATCCGAACGCCGCCAGGACGACGAAGACCGCGAACGCGGGGAGGTAGTAGAGCCGGAGTGAGACCGTGATCAATCCGAATCCCGCGGCGAAGACCGCACCGGCAACGCCGGGGAGGAGCCAACCCAGGTCCCGCCACCGGTGCCGCCAGCCGATCCACCCCAGCCCGGCGGTCGCGAGCACGACCGCGCCCCAGCCGAACTCGTCTGCCAAGACCGTCCGTGCGTGATCCGCCAGCCTTGACGCGGTCCCCGACGCTCCCCAATGAAAGAGCCGGAACTGGTACGTTCGCGCCGAGAGATAGGCGACCCACCCGTCGAAAGCGGAGGCGTTCCCCCACTCCGGCCACGGATGAGCGGCGGCCCGGATCGGGATGGCCACCAGCTTGACCGAGAACCCCAAGACGGCCGTGGTTGCCAGCAGAAGAACGGATTCCGCCCATTCTCCGGGCCGACTCCCGCGCAGGCGAAACCACACGGCCACCGCGAACCCGGGAACCGCGTAGACCGCCTGGCCGTGATGCGCCACCGCGAGTCCGAGGACGAGGCCGGCCATCGGCACTCCCGCCGGCCGGACCTCGCGCGTCATCGCCGTGATCACCCCCAGTAACACGACGAACCAGAAGAGGCTGAACGCGTATTTCTCGGCGATCACGGACTGCCACCAGACCGTGGGCGCAAGCCCGAGCGCCCAGCCCGCCGCCGCCGCGCACGACCATCCCGCAACCCGTCCGCACGCGGGACGGACCGGATCGAGGAGAAGGCGATAGACGAGGCACGCGAGTCCTCCTGCCGCCATCGCCCCCGCGGTCGCCGACAGCAGGTTCAGCCGGAAAGCCGGGGATCCGACTGGCAGGAGGGTGAAGAGCCGGCCCATGAGGACGTAGAGCGGGTAGCCGGGCTCGTGCGTGATCCCGAGCGCGAGCGCGGCCCGGATCATCTCCCCCGAGTCCTCGAGCGCGACCGTGGGCGCGAGATGCCGGAGATAGAGCGCCCAGAGCGGGCCCGCCACCGCGAGCAATAGGACCGTCAGGGGCGTGCGGGCGCCTTCCGGTCCATCCGGTGAAGCACCGCGACGCCGTAGGGAGGAAGCCGCACGGCGGGCCCGGCACGCTTGCCGCTCATGGCATCCGTGAAACCGGGGCCCACCAGGGCCCGTTTGGTCGAGGTCGTGAAGTTGAGCAGGAACCGGAGTACGCCCCGGTGGACGGTCCGTTCGCGCACTTCGACGCCCTCGGGAACCCGGGCCAGGGGTTTCACCCCCGCAATCCGGCAGGCCCGGGCGACGAGGGCATTGATGACCCTCTGCTCGACGCCGCAGCCGACGTAGATCGCGCGCCCCCGCCCCAGCCGGCGTTCCGCGATCGCGGGAGTGCCCCGGTAGAATCCGGAAGTGTAGACGGCCAGCGCCCGCGCCCCGCCCTTGAGGGACAGCAGGTCGTACCACGTGTGGGCCTGTGCCGTGCCTCGGCCCAGGGACGAGTCGGTCAGCCTGATCCGGCCGGGCGGGAGGTCCGGGTTCGTGTGGTAGCGCGCGATCTCCTGCACGTCGTAGGCCTCGACCTTGACGCCGAAGCAGTCGCCGAGCCAGACCGGCGCTTCCTGCTCGGGCACCGAGACGTCCTCGTCCACGACCGCGGTCCGGAAGGTGGCCAGCAGGATGCCGCCGTGCTCGACGTACTTCTGCAGGCGCTCGGCGAGCGCGGGCGTCATGATGTAGTGGGCGGGCGCCAGGATGACGCGGTAGCGCTCGAGCGATTCCCGCGCCTCCACGACGTCCACGTTGACGCCGCACCGGGCCGCCCCGCGGTACCAGTCCCGGAGCAGTCCGTCGTAGGAGAGCCTCTCCTGCTGGGGCTGGCGGTCGAGCGCCCACGCGCAGTCCTGGGTGCGCAATACGGCGACCGGGCTCTCCACCCGTCCCCCTTCCATGATCGCCCCCACCCGGCGCAGTTCCTGGCCGATCTGTATAGCTGAAGGAGCCACGTGTGGGTGGAGCGAGCCGTCGTGCCGGACTATGCCGCCCCACAGGTTCTCGTGGCCGAACCACGCGATCCGCCAGCGGAAATAGGTCATGCCGTCCGCGCCGTGCGCGAAAGCCTGCCACGCCAGGAGGCGCTGTTCCCCGGGCCGGTTGAGCCGGGAGACGAGATCCCAACCGGGCTGGCCCCCCCGCTGCTCGAACGAGAACGGGTTCATCCTCGCCGACGGCGGGCGCATCGCGTCCAGGGTCATCGAGTTCCCGGCGTCGTCGCCGTTGTCCCACGTGTGCGGGTAGAAGTTGTACCCCGGCCGGTCCAGGATCTCGAACATGCGGTTGTCGTGCGGATCGAGGTTCGTCGAGATCCACTGGTCCTTGGCCTTGGCCCGGATGAGGTCCGCCTGAGTCTTCGCGTAGTCCGTGATCAGGTCCATGTACCAGCGCCGCCATGCGAGCGAAAGGGAGGGAGATTCGTTGTGGTGCGTCCGGATCGGGACCGGAATCTCCTCCCACTCGTTGTAGACGTGGGACCAGAAGATCGTGCCCCAGCGCCGGTTCAGCTCCTTGAGCGAGCCGTACCGGTTCTTGAGCCACGCCTGGAACGCCGCCCGGCACCGGTCGCAGTAGCAGCGGTTGCCGCCCAGCTCGTTGTGCAGGTGCCATCCGATCACGCGCTTGTCGGCGCCCCAGCGGGCGGCCATCGCCTCCACGATCCGGCGGGAGGCCTCCAGGAACGGCTTGTGGTTGAAGCAGGTGAAGTACCGGTTCACGGATCCCGCGCGGCGGCCCATCGCGTCCACGATCAGGGAGTCGGGATTGGCGGCCGTGAACCACGGCGGCACTCCCCCCGTGGGCGTGCCCATTACCGTCTTGATTCCCCGGCGGTACAGGATCTCGAGCACGTCGTCCATCCACTCGAGCTCGAAGTGGCCGGGCTTGGGCTCGAACCGGGACCACGCGAACTCGCCCATCCGGACGACGTTGAACCCGCACTCGGCCATCATGCGGGCGTCGGTCTCCCAGCGGTCGCGCGGCCAGTGCTCGGGGTAGTAGGCGACGCCGTAGGGAATCACGCGGATTACACTAACACAGGTGCCGCGTACAATACGCACAATGCTCTTCAACCGCCTCGTCCTCTACTGGCTCGCCGCCTGCCTGCCGCTCGCCCTTTCGTTCCGGTGGGCCGTGGACCCGCTCGCTCCCAAGGCGGCCGCCTGGCTGATCGGCGGCGGACTCCTCCTCGCGGCGTCCCCCGCACTCCGCTGGCGGCCGTGGCCGCTCGCA
>Ga0315294_10009771_pt1 | contig 10519 bp, 10 predicted proteins | sample YL17G13_40_MG_FD_203626 | JGI IMG/M metagenome (GOLD analysis project Ga0315294, IMG submission 203626) | Sediment microbial communities from Yellowstone Lake, YNP, Wyoming, USA - YL17G13_40 | ecosystem: Environmental > Aquatic > Freshwater > Lake > Sediment | place: USA: Wyoming | collected...
ATGGCGCGAGGCAAGATTATTCCATTCGGGGGCGAGTCCCGAGGCAAATGTGACAATCCTGCCCTTGTCGCGGTTGTTCTCGATAATTAAGGGGTTGTCGTTGCGCGTATATACCAGGATGCGTGCCGTGGTATCTGCGGTGTGAAATCTTACTCGCCATCCCTTATAAAAGCTCACGGTGGAAAAATCCAGATTGGGGATTTTTTTCAGGGATTGTGTCACAGGATGGGTGCGGTCCCATTCGCCAAAACCCGTTGCGCCTTCCCCTGCATTCACCTCCCATGTGTCCTGAATATTGAATGGAAAGAAGTCCGGGTCTGTGTAAATAGACCCGCTGGATGAGTTAGTGTTCGGGGATGACCCGAGAAAAAACACTGCACACCCACCCTCCCTTATGAATTTCTTGAGGGCTTCGCGCGGAGTCTCAGCTATGTCTATGACATCAACAAAAAAAAGGATGGAGTAAGTCTTCAGGGAAAGGCTTGCCAGGTCATCAGGGGAGGCGTAATCCACCCCGCCTGACAGCGCTTCTGCATCCCCGGTTTCAAGTGGTTCCAGGGCTGTGGCAAGAAACAGGGAGCCATCCTTTTCCATCCCGTGCGTCCCTTCAGAGGTGACAATGAGGGCGTGAAGGGATTTTAGAATGCCAATATTGAAATAATAGGTGTTGTCCGAGTCCAGGTCATCCGGTTCAACAGTCAGATAGCCGCTTCTTTCCGAGGTGGATTTCGGCGAAAAGGTGAATGTGGCGATGGTGGAGGCGGATGGGAGAATGGAGAGTTTTTTCTGCATAAGCAACTCGTTGCCGGTCCAGAGATTTGCGGCTGACTCAAGGGCTCGTTCGGTTTGATTGCGAACCGTTGCTTCCATGATGACGGGGAATCCTGCAAGGGGAAGGGGGGATGTTATGGAGACCTTCTCGATGGTCATGTTTGAGATATTTTGACCGGCACGGACAGGGCAGATGTAAATCTGCGGACGGATTTTGCGCATTGCCTCATTTGGCATGGCGTCGGGCGGCGCGAAGGCGTGTTTCTGCATATCAGTGATGAGGATGATTTCATTTAGAGGCTTTTTGGACTGTGCAAGGATGGAGATGGCGCGCTCTAAGGCGGACGCAAGCGGGGTTCCCGAATCCGACGGGGCGGATTTTTCCACGGCATCAAGGAGGATGGCAGTGTTGCCTGTGGGAGAAGCAGTTCCGGGTGCATCAAACCCACTGCTCATGAGAATGGCGGCATCGTCTCCGGAGCGCAGGGTCTCCACTGCCGCTCTGGCAAACTTGCGTTCCCGTTCAAAAAGGGGTCGTTGCTCATGTTTTAGGCGTGTGCTATAGGAATCATCAAGAATAATGATGCGAGTTGCCTCGCCCATAGAAGGGGCGTGGCGGTTTGCAGGGCGCAAGACTGGTCTTGCCAGTGCAAGGGTGACGAGGAGAAGCATCAGCGTGCGAAGGAGGAGGAGGAGGATATCTGTGAGTTTATGACGCCTGGCGGATTGGACATCAATTTTTCGCAGGAAGTAAAGGGTGCTGAATGGAATGCGGCGGCATTTTTGCCTGCTCAGGATGTGCAGGAGCACAGGCGCCGCCACGGCAATAAGACCAATCAAAAAGAGGGGATTCAGAAAATTGAGTGTCATTCATTTTAAACTGGACTAAGGCTTCTCGCCCCCAGGCTTATTTATACATTCCAGTGAAAAATATTCGGGTGATTCGATCGGAAAAATCAGCCAGTTCTCCCTCATACTTTGTGGCAATCCAGAAACGTATCGCCCATTGGGTAATGCCACGCAGGTAATATGCGCATTCAAGGGGGTCAGCGTTCCTGAAAATCCCCTCTGATTGCCCTTCAGCAATGATGCGTCCGATAATCGCTGTGTTCAACCGGTGTCGGTCTATCTGTTCCTGGGTCAAAAGGTTGCGCAGGAGGAGACATTCCTCATCCAGTGATTCAAAATTAATGGAGACCAGTTTGGAAAGCGGCGCATGGATTTCATAATCCGAAAGCAAGGTTTTCACGAAACGGGATATTTTGACATCCGCCTTGCCCCGTGCCTGAACGCTCTTTTCAAGGATGGCTGTCACATCGTCAATGCCCTTGGTCATCAAATCCGTGATAATTGAATTGACATCCTTGTAAATAGCTTTCACGCCCTTTTCGCTGAGCCCTGATTCCCTTGCCACATCAGCGAGGGTCATTTTTTTCAGTCCAATCTCTCTGAAGCACTTTTTTGCCGCCGCCCAGATCTTTTCTTTTTGCTCTGCCATTATCTCCGCCATTCTATTATTTTAATGAACCAATAAATGCATATTGTTTTCGTCAGTAATAAACTTTACCTGATGAGCTCAGTCAAGCGTAAAATATTTCATGGTGAATTTTATTCCTCTACGGGGGGCTCCTCTTCGAACTGCTCTTCCTCCTTCTCTTCAGCAATCTCCTCAGGGGCTTTTTCGGGCTGCCGCATCTCCTCAATCTGTGAAAAGTTGATATTGTATTTGTTTTCATTAGCATCCTGAATCATGCAGGTCTGGGCAATCAAATTTCTCTCAATAACCAAGCCCTCCTGGTTTTTGGTTTTGACAAAGGCGCCGATTGCGGGCGCAGTGGTGGTAATTTCCTTGTATTGTTGCTCTTCGAATTCCAGACAACACATAAGACGCCCGCAACAGCCGGAAAGTTTGGTTGGGGAAAGGAATATATCCTGATTTTTTGCCATCCGGATGGTGACAGGCTTGAATTCTTTCAGGAAAGCTGAACAACAGAGGCGTTGTCCACATATACCATATCCGTCAACCTCGCGGGACTCATCCCTCACCCCTATCTGCCAGAGTTCAATGCGGGAGTGAAGCGTGGCGGCAAGGTCCCTTACAAGCTCCCGGAAGTCCACCCGTTTATCCGCTGTAAAATGGAAAATAATCTTATTATTTGCATCGTCGAAACGAACGTTGGAGATTTTCATCATCAGATTATGTTTCTGGGCTTTTTCCCGGCAGGTCTGAATGGCATTCCGCTCCCTTAGTTTCAATGCCCTCCACTTTTCGACCTCTTCCTCGGTGGCTTTGCGGAGGACTTTGCGGAATGGGGGAGATGGAATCTGTTCGCTCGAGCGAAATTCCACACTGCTGACAATGCCGGTATCTTCATATTCCCCAACCGGACAGATGCAGGCATCCCCGATTTTCAGTTCCAGCCCTTCGTCAATAAAGTATTTAGGCATGGAGGTCTCTGAGAACTTTATTCCAGCAAGTTTTACCATGATATGAATTTATTATCCTTATCTTTTGTTTTACAAAAAATCATTGAATGATTATTGATGATTGCCTCTGGTGTCAATTTTATAGTAAAAGACAAACACAATTTTTTATCCTGCCCCACAAACCGGGCATCGCTTACGCGCCAGATGTCTCCAATACTCACGGAGCCGTTAGAATATTTTATGACATGTTCTTGGCGAACCAATGGATGAACTCATTTGAAATGACACATTTATATTGACAATCACAACAAAATCTTAAAACGATTCAACAACTTTTTTTCTGTAATAATAAAAACCGATAATCAGGGAAATCAGATATGTCCGACAGGGAAATTGCCCGAAAGAAATTTGTAATTTCCAATAAATATGGCTATTTTGATGAAAAGGCAAGGGAGTTTGTAATTACCAATCCCGGAACACCCGCGCCCTGGGTGAATTATCTCACAAACGGGCGATACCATGGTCTCATCTCCCACACAGGCGGGGGGTTTTCTTTTTTCATCTCCCCCAAAGATTCCCGCATTACCCGCTGGCGTTACAACTCCATGCCATTTGACCGCCCCGGACGTTACATCTTCCTCCGCGACCGTCAGACGGGTAAATATTGGTCCCTCACCTGGCAACCGACCCCTCCCGCACGCTTCAAAAAATTTGAATGTCGTCATGGGATGAATTATACCACAATCACTTATGAGGTCAATGGTGTCAGGGCTCAATCAACCTTCTTTGTCGCCACGGACGATGTTGAGGTCTGGTGGGTGCGGCTGAAGGAAACAAAAGGCAAGGCGCGCTCTTTCGATGTCTATTCCTATGCGGAGATGTGTCTTGGCCATGCCCTTGTTGACCTCATAAACCAGCCCAATGATAAACATTTCAATGATGTCCATTTTGTGCCTGCTGAACAGATTCTGATGTCCTCCAAGCGCTACTGGGTCACATACTCCGCCGCCACGGTCAAGCAGGCGAACAAATCCTGGGACAAGTGGGTCTTTATGGCATCAAGCCTGCCTGTTATTGGATTCGATGGCTCCAAGGACCGCTTCATCGGCGCTTGGCACTCAGAGGAAAATCCCATTGCCATTGAGCAGGGGACGAGTTTCAACACGGAGATAACAGCGGGGGATGCGGTCAATGTCCTGCGTTGCCCGCTGGAGCTTCCTGCAAGGGGAGAGGCGGAGTTTTGTTTTCTTCTGGGTATTGTGGACAAGACGGGCGATGAGGCGGAGCATACAGCGCAGGCGGAATGTGTTGCCGCATCCCTCGCCCGCAAATACCGCTCCCCAGATGAGGCGCGCGCCCAGTTCCAGAACCTCCTTGCCATGCGCAATGATTACCTCTCTGCCTTTCAGGTGGAGACGCCCGACCATGAGCTAAACCTGTTCATCAATATGTGGAACCAGTATCAGACCAAGACAACCTTCCAGTTCTCCCGCGATGCGAGCTATCATCACGGCGGGCTTTTATTTGGACGTGGCTACCGCGATTCATGCCAGGATACACTCGGCGTTCTTTTCACGAAACCCGAATGGGGCAGGGAACGTATCTTTGAAATGGCGTCACGGCAGTTCAAAGACGGAAGTGTCTATCATTGTTACTATCCTATGACCGGTGGGGGCGAGCGCACCGGCCATTCCGACACACCTCTCTGGCTTCCAATGATTGTCGTGGCTTATCTGAAAGAGACCGCCGATTTCGCCATCCTGAATGAGATGGTGCAGTATGACGATGGCGGCGAAGCCACAATCCTTGAGCATGTCCTGAACGCCGTTGAGTTTCTCAAATCTAAATTGAATGAGAAGCACTTAGTCTTCATCGGACCGGGCGACTGGAATGATACGCTGGATTACTGCGGACGCAAGGGCAAGGGCATCAGCGCCATGAACACCTTCATCTATGCCTACATACTGCGGGAGATGAGCATTCTCCTGCGGCGACTCAATCACCCCAAAGCCGATGAATATGATGCGTTATACAGGGTCATCAAACAATCCGCCAATGAAAACCTATGGGACGGTGAGTGGTATATTCGCGCCATCAATGACCTTGGCGAACTGATTGGTTCAAAGACCTCGCCGGAGGGGAAGATATTCCTGAATGCCCAGTCCTGGGCGGTTATCAGCGGGGTTGCGGAAGGGGAGAGGGCGGAGCAGGCGATGGCATCTGCCACGCGCCTTTGCGGCACGCCAAAAGGACCCAAAATTCTCTACCCGGCATATACGCATGTGAATGAGAACATCGGACTCGCCACGCGCTGTGTGCCGGGGAAGAAGGAAAATGGCGCCGTCTTCAATCATCCCGTCTCATGGGCGTATCTGGCGGAACTCCTCCTCAAACACGCCGACACTGCCTACAAGTATTACAGGCAGGCGCTGCCCAACAATCCCGTTGTGGATATTGACCGATATGAGATGGAGCCTTATGTTTATTCGGAGTATGTGACAAGCCCCGACCATCCGACCTTCGGACAGGCAAGCCATTCCTGGCTGACCGGCTCAGCCGTCTGGATGTTGCGCAACACAATGGATTATCTCATAGGCGTGCGTCCCACTTATGATGGTCTATTAATTGACCCTTGCATCCCGTCGGATTGGAAATCATACAAAGTCACGCGCCGCTTCCGTGGTTGCCTCTATAAAATCACCGTTGAAAACCCCGACGGCGTCTATTTTGGTGTTAAATCCGTGACTCTCGACGGCAAATCCCTCGCGGACAATATCATCCCTCCGCAAACCGATGGCAAACCGCATCAGGTAAAGGCGATTCTCGGTAAATAACTTTCATCGGCATCGGAAATTTTTATTCCTTGTTGACAACTCGGAACAGATTAAGGTGTATTATATCATTGTCATAAGGGAGAAAGAACCATGGTTCATGAGTTTAATATCGTGATCGAGAAAGACGAGGACGGATATTACGTTGCCACCGTTCCCGTCCTTCGTGGATGCCACACACAGGCAAAATCCCTTGATACCCTCATGAAGCGGATCAAAGAGGTAATCGAACTTTGTCTTGAAGTGGAAGAGCCAGTTTCCAACGAGTTCATTTTTGGGTCAGGTGGAAGCAGTAGTTATAATTATTTAGTGAATTTTTAATGAACTTAAAATTTCATTTTGATACTCAGGGAAATTATTATCCATTAGAAAAATTAAAAAATTGTTTAAATTCCCCTCATTAAAAACCGATAAAATTGTCTTATGCTGTTTGCCTGAAAACTTGTTTTTGGATAAACTATCTTTAATTTGCTGTTCGCTCATTTGATTATGGCAGAAACCCTTAAACTTAGCAGAAGTTAAACCTAAAACAGAAAAATGATTGAATGCTTTAAAATCAATTTTTGTATCTACTAAGTTTGTGAATAACATTAATTTCACAAAACCATCTTTAATATCATAAATATTTGGAAATAAAGCATTATTTGTATGTTTTTTTTCCATAAAAATCAATTTGTCTTTTTCAATTTTGAGTTCATCAATTGTAAAATGATATTCGCCACCCAAATAATTTCTTATCGTTAATTTTGCCTTTTCCTCAATGGTGTTTTCTTTAGGTTGCAACGTTTGAACCTCACGATTTTGAGCTTCCATTGATAATTTCCTAGAATGATCTTTGAATTGAATTACACCTTCTTTCAAAACAGCAATTCTTCGATCAATACCTTCATAACTATGTAAGCGAACTCCAAGTTCTGTTGAAATTTTTTGGTAATTTTCCTTACATTTTTGAGAAATTATATGGCATTTATCCAATTGGTTCAAATTCCAATGTAACGAACTTGATTTATAATCAATAAGTTGGTCAATTTGTTCGGCAAGATATTGATAATCCATTACTTGATTAGTAATTTTATTTTCATATTTAGGATTCCGTTTTGCATTTTTATAGTAACCAATGATGACATAAACATTTAGCAGACTCATCAATGAAACAGTATCCCATTGGATAAAATCACGGTCTCCATCAAAACCTTCATCTTTGATAAATGGAATAAGTGTAACTCTTGTTTGTAAACCCATCGTATCATAAACTCTGGCATAAGGATAAGTTCGAGTTCGTTTAGGAGATTTCCATTGGCTTATACCATAGAGACAATTTTTGTAATTCAGAACAAAAGAAGCGTGCTCTGCTAGTTGACCGCTTGAAAACTTTTCAATACTATATTCATTAAGATTTGGAAATAATGTTGCTTTGTAATTCAGATTTTCAATTTTAGCTATTATTTCCATTTTTGTCCTCAAATTTTAATTGACTATCATAGTTTTTAATTCGTTCTATAGCATAATTGATATATGTTTCTTGTGTATCAATTCCGATATGTTTTCGTCCAAGCATTTCGGCGGCTAAATTAGTTTGCCCACTCCCTGTAAAAATATCAATAATAGTATCGTTTTTGTAAGAATAATATTGAATTATTCGTTTAGGTAACTCTAATGGAAAGGGGCAAGGGTGAATATTTTCCTGTGGTGCAACAGGTCTGATTTTCCACACGTTTTTACTTTTATTACCTTGATAATCAGATAAATCTATTTTATTTAGCTCTTTTTCTTCTTTAGTTCTAAAATGATATATATTATTTTCGTATTCTTTTTCACCAGGTTTTTGAAAAACAAAAACATATTCCGCTACTAAACTCGGATAATAATAACCTGGAAATGGGTGCTGCATTAATACACCGCTACGTCTATCTCTGGCAATTTCTTTTTCCCAAACAATATCTTCCTTAAAAACCCAACCTATACTTTCCATCCAGGAAACAAAGTGAAACGGCAAGGCAACTCGTTTTTCCTTCCAAGCTATAGGAGAAATATTAACAACATTATGCCCTCCGGGTTTAATGATCCGATATAATTCTTTGAAGCGATCAATTAAAAAATTTTTATAATATTCGTAAGAAATTTCTTTACGTTCCCAATATTTAATTTCACCTTCTAATTTTTTAATTTGATCCTCGTAATTAATAGCATTATGATAAGGTGGAGATGTGAACGCCAAAATAATTTCATTATCAGGAATAGTTTGCATCACATCAAGGCAATCACCCACTATTAATTTCCCATTACCTATCTTTTTAATTTGCATCTTAGTTTTTTGCTTATAAAATCGTTTGCCTATTTCTAAAGAAGAAACGATTTGTAATGCCTTTGTTTCTCCAATTCCATCAAATTTTGTTAAATCACTAACTTTTATATCTTTTTCAAGATTATCTCGCAAAAAATAGACAACTTCTTTACTTAAATCAAAAACATTTTTGCCTTTTGTGCCATGTCCTAAAATAATAGCAAGCAAATCTTCAGTTGGAACAGCTTTAGGATCATCGTTTTCTAAAAGTTTTTCTCTTGGCTTCAAGTCGGTCATCTTTAAAACTCCCAATAAATTGAATGTTATGTTACTGTTAGAAAAAAGTTTAGCCAATCAGTAAAGTTTTATAAATGTTTTTTTCTTTCTAAAAATCTTATGGGTGATGTAATGTTGCAAAAAATTATAACCAAGATATATACAGTAAAGTAAAGGATAAATATCCAAATCTTTGCGATGATTCTTATTTATGTTGTGAAAATTGCCACATGGGAACAAACCAGCCTGAATGGCAACATACTGTTCGCAAAGTTTTAGATCGCTTGAAAAATATATCAAATTGTGTTCGTCCATCTGGAAGACGAGGCTATTGGGAGATTTTATAATTTAATTTCCCAGTAATTCATTGACCTGTATTAATCTGTGAAATCCGTGTCTATTCATGGATTATTGTCTTTGCCGCTTTGAGGGTGTTGAAGAGGAGCATGGCAATGGTCATGGGACCAACGCCACCCGGCACGGGCGTGATGGCTGATGCCACCTCTTTTACCTTTTCAAATTCCACATCACCCACTATGGTATAACCCGACTTTTTGGTAAAATCCTTTATGCGATTGATGCCGACGTCAACCACCACTGCGCCGGGCTTGACCATGTCTGCCTTTATAAATTCGGCACGCCCAATCGCCGCAATCACAATATCCCCCTGGCGGATGATTGCGGGGAGGTCTTTTGTCCGGGAATGGCAGACCGTAACGGTGGCATCGGCGCCCACCGCCTTCTGCATAAGAATAATCGCTGTGGGTTTCCCCACAGTATTGGAGCGCCCGACGATGACCACATGACGTCCCTGCGTCTCAATCCCGCTTCGCACAAGGAGAATCTGGATGCCAAACGGGGTGCATGGGAGAAAGCAATCCTCCCTGCCGAGCACCATCTTCCCCAGATTGACCGGATGAAAGCCGTCAACATCCTTTTCTGGATGGACGGCATTGATGATGGAGTTCTCGTCGATGTGCTGGGGGAGGGGGAGCTGAACGAGAATCCCGTGTATGGCAGGGTTTGCGTTCAATTCGCCGATTAGCTCAGTGAGATATTGTTGCGATGTGATTTGCGGAAGGATGATGGATTTTGAGAAAAACCCCACCTTTTCGCACGCCTTGCCTTTATTTTTGACATAGATATGGGAGGCGGGGTCATCGCCAACCAGGATGGTTGCGAGCCCCGGCGTGATATTATGCTTCTCTTTGAGTTCGCGCGCGGCGCGTGCAATCTCCTCCTGGATGGTCTGGGCGAGCGCCTTGCCGTCAAGAATTCTTGCTGTCATATTTCCGCTCCTCCCCGGATGGGGTCTGTTTAGCCGGGTTTATGCGGTCAATGCAGACCTCCACGTAATCGAGGATTCCACAGAGTGGCACCTGGGGTTTTCGCACCTTCACCCGGATGCGGTCGAGGTTGGGGAAGTGTGCGGCGATTTCATCGACAATATCTTCTGCAAGCGCTTCAAGGAGGTTATACTTGCGTTTTTTTGTGACGTCGGTGATTATGTTATAGACCTTTTCATAATTCACCGTGTGGTGTATGTTATCAGTTTTTCCGGCGGTGGAGAGGTCGAGAAAAAGTTCCACATCCATAAAAAAGCGCTGTCCAATCTCCTTCTCAGCCTTTGTTGTGCCGTGAAAGGCATAAAATCCCATATTGGCAAGTTTGATGCAGTCAAATTCCCTGTTCATTCCTTACCACCTTTACGGTTTTTTGCGCCGCATTCGTATTTCCGGCTATTGATTATTAGCAACAGGGGCGCCTGCATTCTTGCGCGCAAGGAGATATTGTTGCATCTGCTCATGCTGTTCATTGGTGAAATTCTTGAAGCGGAGCACCATGCCATAGACTTGTCGGTCATGCTCATCATAGGCATAGAGCCTCGCAACATCAGTGTTGCATTTCCATATGTTCTGGTTTCCGGGGA
>Ga0315294_10009772_pt1 | contig 10518 bp, 20 predicted proteins | sample YL17G13_40_MG_FD_203626 | JGI IMG/M metagenome (GOLD analysis project Ga0315294, IMG submission 203626) | Sediment microbial communities from Yellowstone Lake, YNP, Wyoming, USA - YL17G13_40 | ecosystem: Environmental > Aquatic > Freshwater > Lake > Sediment | place: USA: Wyoming | collected...
GAAAAGATGTAATTAATTTTATAACCAAAGCAGGTTATTCTAAAGCCAAGAAAAAAGAGTCTTTTGATGAAGAACCTACAGAAGAATTAGATACAGAGGAAACCAGTTTTGCAGAAGATATAGAACCTATAAAACCTGATATAATAATGCCTCCAATAGAATTAGATAAAATAGATAAAGATATTTTAACAGGGTTGGGTTTAAAAGATAACGATAGATTTAAAGAAATAGCTTTAACTCAAGCAGTTTTAGCTATAAAGAATATTGAAAAATTAGATATAAATACTTTAGGAGAAGCTATTTTAGTTCTATATAACTTATTGTATACAGAATTAAGAAAGGTATAAACTAATGAAATACAGTATAAAAGAATTGGATTTAATGAGACATTGTATTGTAATTTTATATATGCCCTTACTCTCTGATTTGTATGTTAATAATTCTTGCGATTATTTATATTCTTGTCAAATAGAAGAATATAAAATACAAAATATAGAAGAATTATTAAGAACCTTTATGATAAATGAAACCCTACCGATAGAATTATATGATAAAGCTTTAAAAAAACTTGAAAATAGAGACAAAAAATATTCTCCCGATTTCGATTTAAATATTGCAAAAGATAATTTAAATTGGTATATTAAAAAAACAATTAAAATTAAAAATTAATTATGGGATTAGATAAGAATTTAATTATAATAGATATAGAAACTTCTGGAACTAATCCAGATACCGCTTCTATTATTCAATTAGGAGCAATAAGATTTGATTTAGAAAATTTTAAGGTAGATATAGATAATTGTTTTGATGAATATGTTATACCTTATACTGAAGAATGGACAGAAGAATCTTTTAAGGTTCACCATATAAGTAAAGAAACTCTTCTAGCAAAAGGTTGGATAATTAAAGATGTTTTACATCTTTTTAAGGCTTGGTTTAATAATCCCGACAATTATTATATTGCCCAATGGAGTTGTGGTTTTGATGTTAGATTTTTACAAAAAGCGTATGAAATATCTGGTTTAAAATATCCTTTTAGTTATCGTAGTTTTGATATAGCTTCTTTTGTAAGATTATATTTATTTGCATTGGGTAAACTAAAACGAAAGAAAAATGGTTTATCAGAATGTGCAAAATTACTAGGACTCAACCTAGAAAGTCTTTCTATACACAACGCTTTAGATGACGCCAAATTAACCGCTTTGGTTTTTGCACAAGTAGTAGAAGATATTAGAAAAGTTCAAACTAACATAAAATCTTTAGGAGAAATTTTATAATATGAAAGATTTAATAGTGCTTAGCAAAACTACAGAATATTTAAAAGATAAACTTAAAGATTTTGTCTATGACAAGAAAAAAGATATATTTACTTGTCCTTTTTGTGGCGAGGTTATTTGTCAATTTATTCCCAACGCAGATTATAAAATTATTTGTTTTAAAGAAAATAAAGAATTTAATTTAATAAATATAGTAAGACACCTAGAACCTGATAAAAAAGAATGGGAAGATGAAGATATTATAGAATATTTACAAACAATATATGAATTTATGGAAGAGGAAGAATCTTCAAAATTAGAAATATCAGATACTAAATTAGATTTGGTATTAGATTTTTATGAACAAAATAATTTTGATTTAATTCCTCTTGTTAAAAATAAAAAAATTCCAATAGAAACTGAAAAAGATTGGAATAATAAACATCATATTGATAAAAAGGAATGGATTTATTGGTTAAATAATGGATTAAATATAGGAATTAAAACTGGTAAAAATAGTAATATTACAGTTCTCGATATAGATGTATTATCAAAAAAAGAAAAGGAAGAAATTAGAAACGGACAAGCAAAAGAAGAACGAAAAAAAGAATTAATTAATAAAAGAAAACAAGGATTAGAATTGATTTTTAATAAAATAGGGTCTTTATTAGGTAATACATTAATGCAAGAAAATTTAGGAGGAGTTCACTTAATTTATAAATATGAATTTGATATTCCAAAAACGAATATAAAAATTGAAAATATAAATGTAGATATTGAAAATGATGGAGGATATATTTTAGTATTTCCTTCTCATTTACCAAATAGTTCTTTAATTTTAGATAAATTAATTTCTCCTCTAATAATGAATGAAGAATTGAAAAAACTTATACTTTCATTAACAACTACAATTAAAAAAACTCAAAGCGAAGAAATTATAGAAGATATAATGACAGAAGGATTTAAAGTAAACTTAGATGAACTTAAATTAAAAAATAATAATTTAGATGGATGTTGTAATAGTTCTTTTATAAAATTAGCAGGGATTCTAAGAAAACAATTAAATACTTATCAAACTGAATATGTTTTAAAAATCTTCAATAGGCATTTATTAGATGAACCTATGAAAGATAGAGCAATAGAAGCTATGATAAAACAAGTTGATAAGTATATTAAATTTGATGAACAAGAATTGGCTCATAAAATATTAGACTATTTAAAGATAGCGAAGACCGCAGGAAAGGGAGAAATAGAAGTATATGCTTTAGGACAAAGAGCGGTGGGAGAAGATAAAAAAAGAATAGAAAAAGCATTGGCTTATTTAATGAAAGAAGAATATATTATTCGTAAAAGAAATACTTTTGAAGTTATAGATAAATTAGAATGGAGTGAAACTATATTAGATGTAGGAGTTCCTCTTCCATTTAAAGTTCCTTATTTTGATGATTACGCTTATTTTAATGTAGGGGATTTGATAATTATTGGAAGCAAGAATAAATGGGGAAAAACTAGCCTTTCACAAAATTTTATTAAAAGATTTGTAGAACAAGAAATAAAACCTTATTATATATATAATGAATCTGGAGGAAGATGGTCTAAAATAGCTTTACATTTAGGATTAAAAGATGGAGATTTTTATAGAACTTTTTGTTCTGACCCAAATAAAGTTATTTTAGAGAATAATGCAATAACTATTTTTGATTGGGTAAGACCTCCAGATTTTGCTAAAACAGATGAACTATTTAATGGATTTATTGAAAAGTTAGAGAAAACTAAAGGACTTATGATTTGTTTTGTTCAATTAAAAGATGATGGAGAATTTTTTGCGAAAAATATGATAGGACAATTCCCTGCTTTATTATGTAAGTATTTATATGAAAACGAAAATGATGGGAGTGTAACTAAGTTTCAAATAACAGATGTAAGAGAAGCTAAAATGAAAGGAAAAGTTTTTGAAATTCCTTGTAAGTATGATTGGGAAACTAAGTTAGTAAAACGAATAGATGAAATAGAGGAATAATGACCGATATAGAAATTATAGAACAGATAATAGAAACTAAAATACCAGAAGGAACTTCAAAAGAAGTTATTAATATAATATGGAATACTTATTGGTATAATTATTTAATAAATCAATTTACAATATGTTAATATTATGACTAAAGAAATAAAAACTCTTCAATTAGATAAAGTAGAAAAGAATTTAGGATATAAATTACTAAGAAATACTAAAGTCTTAGGTTTAGATACTGCTAGTAAAACAGGATATGCAATTCTAACTACTAATGGAAAAACCTTAAAAATAAATGTAGGATTTATAGATGTTAAATCAAGTGATATATATTATAAATATGATGAGATAATTAAATATTTTAGGAAGTTAATAGACAATTCTTATAATAGTATTATAGTTGAAGACACCTTCTATAGCTTTAACGCCTGGACGTTTAAAATGCTCACTAGAATAGGTAGTTTTGCTTATGTAATAGCTAAAGAAAACGAATGTAAAGATATAAGATTAATAACTGCTTCTCACGCTAGAAAAGAAATAGGATTAAAAGGAAACGCTAAAAAACCAGAATTAGTTTTAGAAATAAATAGAATATTAGAATTAGAAATAAAAACAAATGATATTACTGACGCTATAATATTGGCATTAAATGGATTAATAGATAAAGGAAAATAATGATAAATAAAATAAAATTTACTTCTATATTAAACAATATTACGGATGAAAAAATGGAAGAATTATTAGGTAAACCCGTTAAAATTGAGAATATTATAATAGGTAAAATTGTAGAAGTGGGGATTAATCGTAATAATGGTTATCCGATTATTTATATAACAGTTGAGATAGACAATTTAGAAGAGGTTAAATGGTCTTATTAAAATATGAATAATATAAATTTTCTTATATTTATTAAATTGATATTTTCTATTTTTATTATATTTTTTATTATATTAGGATATGTTTCTGATTATAATGATTGGAGGTGATAATGAAAGCAAAACAAAAATATAATATAAATAAATTTTTAAAAGATTTAACATTAGAAGTAACTGTAACTGGAATAAAAACCTTTGGTCTAAAATGGAGAATTGCTTTAATATTAATTAAAATAAGTGTTCGGATATTGAATTGTAGAATTAGAATAACATATTAATATGGAAATAATAATTAACGGAAACATTTTAAGTAAGTTTGAATTTTCTATGCTTATAGCAATAATCATATATTTAAGTATATATGTTATTTCTGGAATATTTACAGTTATAATATTTGGAAGTTTATTTATAGAAGAATTAAAATGGAAGATAAAGGATATGATAGATGAAAGAAGACCTAATTAAAAAATTACAGAATCAATTAATCAATGATGGTTATAAAGTTAAAAGGGCAGATGAAATAGATAAAGATATAAAATTAAGAACTGGTATATTTGCTTTAGATTATGTATTAGGAGGAGGTATTTCTCAATCTAAAAACGGACATAGAATAGAATTCTTTGGAAGCGAGTCGAGTGGGAAGACTACCTTTACTTTATATATCATAAAAAGATTTCAAGAACTAAATAAAACTTGTGTATTTATAGACGCAGAAAAAAGTTTTGACCAAGAATGGGCAGAAACACTAGGTTTAGATACAAAGAAATTATTAATTGCTGAACCAGAATCTTTAGAACACGCTGGAACTTTAATGGTAACATTGATTAAAGAAGGAATAGACCTTATTATTATAGATTCTATAGTATCTTTATGTCCAGAAGAAGAAGTAGAAAGAGAAATAAATGAACCTACTATGGCATTACAAGCTAGAATTAATTCATTAATTTGTAGAAAATTGGAAGAAAACTTAGGAGAAAAACCTATTACTATAATTTTTATTAATCAATTAAGAGATAAAGTAGGAGGTTATGGCAATCCTCATACTACTAGCGGAGGAAGAGCGTTAAAGCATTTTTGTAATACTAGAATAGAATTTAAACTAGATGAACCCATAGATATAGGAAGTAATGAGAATAAAGAAAGAATAGGATATGTAATTAAATTACACGGAGAAAAGAATAAAAAAGGAAAACCTAAACGAAAAGCTACTATAGATTTTTATTTTACTGGAAAAATAGATAATACTAAGTCTTTATTTTTTAATGCGGTTAAATTTGGAATAATTAAAAAAAGTGGAGCTTGGTTTGAATATAAAGATATAAGAGAACAAGGTAAAGAAAAACTTATTGAAAAGATTACTAAAGAAGATTGGGCTATAATAGAGGAAGAATTATGGAAAGTCATTCAATAACTACTTTTATAGTAGTATTTGTAACAGGATTAATTGAAAATTTTGGATTAGCTCTTAATTATAGATTTCTACAAAGAGATAAAAAAATGGCTTCATTCTTAACTTCTTTTGTTAATATTGTTATTTGGGCATTTATAATAAAGGTAATTATAGAAAATATCTATTCTATTCCAATTATTTTAACTTATGCTGTGGGGTTTGGATTTGGAGATATATTTGCTATTATACTTGATAATTACATAGAGAAATTGTCCAAGATTAAATTAACTAAACTTTATAAAAAATGGAAACAAGGAAAAAAAAGAAAAAGATAATGAAAGAAATTATTTTATTGTTTCTTGCTAGTTTAGTTATTTCAATAATTTTAATTATAATAATTATTCCAATTAGTATTTTTTTAGCTTTAAATGGTAAACAAAAAGATATAAAAAAATATTTAGAGATATTAAAAGATTTTATAAAAAAATAGGAGAATATAATGGATAATAAAACAACGTGGATAAAAATATTTGAAATCTTAAAGATAGTTATTGGAATAATATTAATGTTTGTAGGAACTACTATTATTTTTATGGGAGGATTAATTGTTGCATTGGGAGTTTTATTAAAATCTGGAAAGAAAGAAGCTTTAGAAATTATAGAGCTAATAGAAGAAGTGGGGGATGAGATATTTTAATATGAAAAATCTTTCAGAAAAATTAAATAAAGTAGCCAAAGAAACTCTAAAGAATCTAGAGGAACATCATTATTTTAATGACCTAGAACTTATTGATAATACAATAAGAAGTAATCAAGACCCCTTAGACCAAGTATTTTATAAAAGACAACAAGATGAATTAACTGAAATATATGGAGAATTATTAAAATCTTACGGAGAATTGTTAAGTGTATTTTTAAGTTATATTGCTACTAGAAAATATGAAATGTTATTAGAATATAGTCAAAATAAATACATTACAGTAAACGAAACTGCTATAAGTATTTCTAGAGCTCCAGGCGAAGAAATATTAGAAGAATTAGCCAAGTCAGAAATTACAGATTTATATGAAACTGTTATATTATTAGAAAAAGGTTGGTTAAAACGTATAGAAAACTCTATACAAACTTGTAGAAATCACACTTACGGAGGAAATAACAATAATGCAGTTAATAAATATTAGTAATTTAGGAAGAAAGATATATTTATTTACTAGAGATAACGAAGGAAAATTATCTATAACAGAAGATAATTCTTTCTTTCCTTATTTCTATGAACCTTCTGAAGAAGGAAAATATATTAGTTATAACGGAATTAAATTGAAAAAGAATTTTTGTTGTTCTCCAAGAGATGTTTATAAATTAAGGAGTAATAAATCATTTGAATCAGATGTTAATTATTGTAAACAATATATAATAAATAAAATAGATAAAATAGAAAAGTGTCCTATTAAATGGTGTTTTTTAGATATAGAAGTTCTTTGTGAAGAGTTACCTGATGTAAATGAAGCAAAATATCCAATTAGTTGTATAACAATATATAATTCATTTAATAAGGAATATAAAACCTTTTATTTAGGAGATTACTTAAAGAGAAATAAAGTAAGTAAAATGGCAGAAAAAAGATTAATAGAAGATTTTTTAACTTATTTTAAAGTAGAAAAATTTGACCTTTTTATTTCGTGGAATGTATCTTTCGATTACGATTATATGTATAATAGAATAAAGAATTTTGCTAAATTAATAAGTCCTATTGGACAACTTAGATATGGACACGATAATATAGCATATCCTTCTGGTATTAGCATAGTAGATTATATGGAGTGGGATAAGAAAATAACATTAAAAAAGAGACGTTCTTATTCATTGGAAAATGTAAGTATAGAAGAATTAAAAGACGAAGAGAAAATAGAGAAAATTAAATTTGGAGTTTTAGATGAAGTTATTATGGCAAAAAATATAAGAGATGTTAAAAGAATGGTAATGTTGGAAGAAAAATTAAATTATATTCCTTATATAAACGAAATAAGGATGTTAAGTAAGATAGAATGGGAAGATGTTGAGTTCAATAGTCGAGTAATAGATATGCTTTTATTACAAGAAGCTAAAAATAGAAATACCCCTTTGCCAATGAGACCTAAAGGAGTAGAACGAGAAAAATATGAAGGAGCTTATAAAGAAGTCTTAGAACTAGGAAAATTTAATGACATAACTAAATATGATATTTCGGGAGCATATCCTGGAGTTATTATAGATTTTTGTTTAGACCCTAGTAATATTGTAAAGGAATCAGAAGACGGAGTTAGAATAGAGAATAGTATTTTTATTCAAAATAATAAAGCTTTATTACCTACTATAGTTAAGCAATTAATAGAACTTAAAAATAAAATAAAAGAAGAAAAATTAAATACTTCTATAGAACATTTAAGTTATAAAGATATATGTAGAAAATACGAAGCTATAAAGGCGATTACAAATTCCGCCTATGGCACGATGGGTAATCCATATTTTAGATTCTATAATTATGAAGTTGCGTCTTCTACAACTTTTTTAATTCGTGATTTATTACATTATGTTCAAGATAAACTTTTAACTTTTGGATTTAAGATTATATATTTAGATACAGATGGTATTTTTATAAAAACTAGAAAAAATTTAACTGAATTATTAAATGATTTAGTAATTCAATGGGCTAAAGAAAAATACAATAAAACAACTTCAATTGAATTTATTTTTGAGGGAGTTTTTGAAAGGCTTTTGATATTGGCAAAATGCCACTATGTAGGTTATATTAACAATGGAAAAGGAACAGAGAAAGAAATTAAAGGAGTAGAAATAAAAAGAAAAGATAGTTCTAAATATTTAGCAGAATTTCAAAATATTCTTATAGATAAAATTCTAAATAATGAACTTAAAGATAATATAGTTAATTGGATAAAAAGAGAATTAGAAAGAATCAAAACTTTACCATTAGAAGATATAGCCTTTCCTGCAAAACTAACTAAAAAGAAGGAAGAATATAAAAGTAATACAGTAGTTTTAAAAGCATTAGAAAATACAAAAAAATTTATAAATTATGACGCTAAAATTGGAGATAACTTTTATTATATTTATATAGAACCTATTGAAAATAAAGTAATTACAAAAGTTTATATAGATGAACAATTGTATCAATCTACTGAACAAGATTTAACCAGAAAAGAAGTATTAGAATTATTAAAAGATAAAATAGATTTAAAAGCTCATAAAATAAATGTATTACATTCTAAAGAAGCGATTGATGTATTAGTATTTGATGAAGAAAATAAATCTTATTTAAAAGATATTAAGATAGATTGGGATAGAATGATAGAAAGAAACATTATAAATAAAATAGAACTTATATTTGAAGTATTAGGATGGAATTTAGACTTTATAAAAAAAGAGATATAATGAAACTTAGAGAAGAAATTCAAAATATTATAGGAGAATGGTTAAGTCAACAATCGTTATCTATACCAGATGATAAATGTCAAATATTTGAGAATAGAATAATGCAAGTAATTTCTAAAAGAGCGAAGAAAATAGATATAGGAGAACTAATTAAAAGTTTAATGTGGGAAAAAAGAAAATCATTTACTTATGGAGATATAAGTGAATATGTAGAAAATAATATAATTAAACAGTTTAAATAAGGAGAAACAATGAGAGTTTATGTAATGGAATTTATGAATGTAGATTATAAGTTAGTATATGTTCTTTGTAGAAATGAAAAGGATTTGATTTATGTTTTATCTAATTACGATAAAGAATTATATGAATTATTTTCAATAAAAGTTTTAGATGATTTTTATTTAGATTATAGGGATTTTTTAGTTACAGATTTAGATAAAGATTTAGAATTAGGAATATAAGAAAAGATATGACAATCAAAAAAACAATTAATATAATAAAAAGTTTTTTAAATAGTAGAAGAATAAATTTTTATTTATATAATAACGAAAAAGAAGCTCTTCAAACTTTAGTAGAGTATACAGAGAAAGGAAAGAAGAAATGAGTATTGATTTTCAATGTGATAGATGTGGAAAGCGGTTTGATGGAGATGAAAATTATTGTGCAAATTGTATAATAGAATTAGAAGAATATGTATCTAGTTTAGAAGATAAAATAAAAGATTTAGAACTTAAAATTGATTATTTAAAAGATGAAAATTATGAGTTAAGAAAAGGAGGAAAAGATAATGATTAGAGCTAAACACGTTAATCAAGATGTAAGTAAGTTGCAAGAAGTAATTGATAATGCAGATGTAGATGAAAAGAATTTATTAAAAGTAATTGCAAAAGGAATAGTTTTATTAGTAAAGATTGTTAGAGATATAAGAACTAATCAAGTTACTATAATGAGACATCAAAATATTACTCTAAAAGAAGACCATAATGAACATGAAAATATAAAGGAAGAAAATGAACAATAAAAGAAAAGGTCAGAAATTTGAAACTAAAGTTCAGAAAACATTAAATTCTGGTAGTTTATGGTTTGACAAAGGAGATTTAAAAACAGAAGATTTTATTATAGATAGTAAATATACAGAGAAAGGAAGTATAAGGATTACTAAAAATATGATAGAGAAGATATGGAATGAAGCATTAGAATCAAATAAGTTTCCTTTATTGGAAGTTGGAATTAAGGATGATAAATGGATATGGTTTTTGACTATTAAAATAGATAAAAAATAAAGGAGAATATTATATGGAAGAACAAAAAAAATGGACAGAAGAAGAATTAAATAAAGTAAAAACTTATTTAGATGAAGGTTTATCTTATAGTCAAATAGCCCAAAAAGTAAATAGAACTTATGATTCCGTAAGAGAAGCGGTAAGAAGATATAGATTTAATGCTGAAACAGAAGAAACCTTTTTTAATACTAATAAAAGTTCTAAAAAATTGTCTTATGGTCAAATTATAGATTTAAGTAAATATCTTGGCGAGAAGATATATGAAAATTATAAA
>Ga0315294_10009773_pt1 | contig 10517 bp, 5 predicted proteins | sample YL17G13_40_MG_FD_203626 | JGI IMG/M metagenome (GOLD analysis project Ga0315294, IMG submission 203626) | Sediment microbial communities from Yellowstone Lake, YNP, Wyoming, USA - YL17G13_40 | ecosystem: Environmental > Aquatic > Freshwater > Lake > Sediment | place: USA: Wyoming | collected...
TTCCAGCGTACGACTGCGGCCGTCCTCCAGCCCGAAGCGTAGCTCTAGCACTTTGCTCTCCCGGGGCGTAAGGCTGGCGAGCACGTCCATCACCTGCTCTTTCAGGAGCTGGTGAGAGGCGGCCTCTCCCGGTGTCAGGGCGTCCCGGTCCTCGATGAAGTCGCCCAGGTGGCTGTCCCCCTCCTCGCCGATGGGTGTTTCCAAGGACACGGGCGCCTGCGTGACCTTGATGATCTCCTGTACCTTCTCCGCTGCGATCTCCATCCCGCGCCCGATCTCCTCGCTGGTCGGCTCGCGGCCGTACTCCTGGACCAGGCGACGGCTAACGCGCACCAGCTTGTTGGTGGTCTCCACCATGTGCACCGGGATGCGGATCGTGCGCGCCTGGTCGGCGATGCCACGGGTAACGGCCTGCCGAATCCACCACGTGGCATAGGTGCTGAACTTGTATCCCTTGCGGTAGTCGAACTTCTCCCCGGCCCGGATTAGGCCGATGCTCCCCTCTTGGATGAGGTCCAGCAGCGCCATGCCTCGCCCGAAGTACTTCTTGGCCACGCTGACCACCAGGCGGAGGTTGGCCTCGCTCAGGCGCTTCTCCGCCCTGTGTCCCTCTTCCTTGAGCCGGTTGAAATGGGAACGGAAGACCGCCTCTCGCAATGACAACTCTTCGTACCTGTCCCACGGTGGTGGCAGCAGCTTGTCTTCTCCGCCTATGACCTCGGCGGCGGCCTGTATCACATCGGGTTGGAGGATGTGGGTGACTATGGATAGGCGGACCAGCGCTTGTTCAGCCTGCCCCGGCGGCAACCGGAGGGACTGGGACACCGCCGCCGCCAGCTCCTGGTCCAGCTCCCCGTCGATTGCGGCGCGGAGCACGGGGTCGGCGATCCGCTGCGAGAGGGAGGCCTTGCCCAACTCGAGTTGCTTGGCGATGGCGCTGGTGACCCTCCTCGCGTCGTGGACCTCGTCGAGAAGGTTGAGGAGGACCTCCAGACCGGAGCTGAAGCGCCCATGCTCCTCGAGCCAGCGCTTCTCGATGCGCTTTATGTGCTTCCCCTCCTCCATGCTGCGGGCGAGGCGCTTCTCATCATCGGCGGTCAGCAAGTACACCTTGCCGATCTCGCGCAGGTACATGCGGACGGGGTCATCGATCCCTTCCTGCTCTTCGAGGAGGACAGCGTCCTCCCCCTTCTTGATCTTCAGTCTCTTCGCATCTTCGGCCCAGAGATGGACATCGATGGGCTGGTCAGGGGGGTGGATCAACTCCCTATCGGTGTCGATCACAGACAACCCCCTGTCTGATAGCCTCGTGTAGACCTTGTCAATCGGCTCCAGCTCTTCCTCCTCTTCCTCCTCTTCTTCTTCCTCCTCCTGCTCATCGAGATCGAGAAGGTCGTGCTTATCCTCCGTCACCTCTTCCTCGGGGAGGGGGGCATCTCTGTCTTCGTTCTCTTCAAGATCGCCGTTCATACTCTCCACCGGAATTGGCGGGTTAGCTGGGCTCTCCTTGCCGGCCTTCCCGCGGCCCTATGTGCAGCTCCCGCCCTGTCTCCATGTCGCGCACGACAACAGACGCAGGCTGGGCCTCGTCTTCTGATAGCTCTCCAGAAAGACCGCCTTCGTATAGCAGCTTGTGGGCACTCTCTACAAGACGCGCAGCCCCCAGCTCTTGTTCCGTCTCCGCGATCGCATGGCTGGTGACAGTCTTCGGCTCTTTTAGTTTACGCCGTTCGATGCGCGCAATACAATCCGAGATCGTAGCGCTGGATGTCCGTGAGGGCATCGTGCCCGAGGGCTGGCCCAGGCACCTCAGCGTGTCAACGCTCCAGACGCGGATGGAGTTCTACCAACCCACAGCCATCTACACGATCGTCACGTTAGGGATAGCAGCGGCTCCGGTGCTCACTTTTGCTTCCTGGAAATCAAGGAGGGGAAAATCGCACCGGCGCTGACCTGACGGAAACCGCTGGCAGCGCCGCGAGTACCAGGACGGGTTGGGCTCGACGACCGGGCTGACGAGCGCGAGCGGCAGCATGACGGCGACACTGCCAGACACTATTCGTCCATAGTCGCGGCGACCACGGCGTAGAGGCTGGCGAACTATGGCCGGGTCAGCCCGCTTCGCTGTGCTGACCCTCAAGGTACCCTAAGTCCGAAGAGTAACATTACAGAGAGAAGATAGTGGGGCCTTGCCAATGACCGGGAACGGCAGAGCATCTGACTCCGAGGAACCGGGTTGCAGCATCCTGTAGAGCATATATCTCCGAGGCAGCGGACTGGTCACCTGTGAGCCTGGGTGTAGACGCGACGCGGCAAGGCCAAGCGGACGGGTTCCGACGTAAGGCGACGGTGCTCGCCCGTCTCCGGGTCCCGGCCCGGCGCAAATGATGCTGCCTACTGCTCCAGGACTCCGCGGAGCAGGTGCTCGCTGAGACGCTTGGCGAAGGAGATAATGGTGAGGACGGTGGGCTGGCCTAGGGCCTCCGGGAAAACGCTGGCGTCGCAGACGTAGAGATTCTTGGTAGCCGTCTGGAGGTTCCCGTCCACCATCTCACCAAGGCGCACAGTAGCGCTGGGGTGGGTACCGCGAAGCCGCGACACGAAGATGGATTCAGGGTCGCAGCCTGCCTTCGTCAGGATCCGACGGGAAACGACACTGGCGTGATGGAGGCGCTCAAGATCACGGGCCGTCATAGGCTTGCTGATACGGCCCTCGGCCGAAATGGTCCCGGCCACCTCATCGGTTACCTTGATCATGACGCCCACCGTGCGGCGGTAGTTGCGCCAGCTCAGGGCATAGCGTGGGCCTTTAAGAGCGGCCATGACGGGGTACAGAATCCAGGGATCGATGAGTGTGCTGAGCATGTACCCTTGCTCCGGATCGCTGTAGCCAACGGTCATGGGGGGCTCGAAGGCGGTCCCCTGCTCCTTCCCGACGCCATACACGATCGCCGTGGTGTCCATGGCCATCCCGCGCCCCGCCTCAGCAAAGCCCGATTTCTGAAGGATCAGGGGCGTGCCGATGCCGCCGGCTGAAAGCACCACCACTTTGGCACGCACCTCAAAGGCCTGGCGACCGCCGACTTTGCCCCGCACGCCGCCCACCTGCCCATCCTCGATGATGAGTTCATCGACGCGGGCGCGGGTGACGAGAGTGCAGCCCGCCGCGACGGCATCCTCTATATATTCGTTGGCGGTCCACTTAGTGCCGCAGCGGCAGCCCAGCATGCACTTGGCGCCACAATCGAAGCGTCTGCTACGCGAGGGGTTCATGAACTTGGGCAGCGGCTGCCAGTCATAACCCCGCTCCTGGGCGGCCTCCATCACCCTGCGGGAGGCTGTGCCGAGCATGTCATCCGGCAGGGGCTGGATACCTAACTCGCGGACGGTCTGCAAAGCGTAGTCATCCAGGTCCACGCCGTAGCGCTCCTTGAGCCACTGCGGTGGAGTAGCAGCACAACCGCAGTACATATTGGTGGCGCCCCCGGTCATGATGGGCCGGATGATATTGAGCCCCTCTTCCGTGAACAGTAAGCTATGCCGGTCGGCGTAGACGAGGGCTCCCAGGTGGCTGCCGTAGTAGATGTCGCGCCGGTAGTCCCTGCCCATCTCCAGCAGGGTCACCCGTTGGCCCGCCCGGGCCATCTGACGGGCTACGGTTGCGCCGCCCGGCCCCGAGCCGACCACCGCCACGTTGGCCTCTAGCATCGTCATCTGCTCCGTCACGGCAATACCCCCTCTGTAGAGGTGCGAACTCCTCCAAGCGCACTGGCAGTGTACTTCGCTTGGTGTGCTCTTTCAAGAGGCGGGTTCCTTTTCGGGCATGCCTACCCGCCTGTGGGGTGCCAATATTGCATCCGTGTCTGGGTACGTCAAGCAGCTAGACATTCATGCTCGTGGTGCGGTCGTGCAACCCTCTGTCCATCACGCAGAGGGTGGGACGGCTGGGGGTCGCGGATCCGCTGTTTGTGCCGCTCACTACGCGCGGTGCCGACCCAAGGTGCGAGCCCTACAGATACGGATGGAGTTTTGGCACCCCACACCCTCTACGTTACTCGTACAGGTAGCATCTGGCGTGACAGAGCCATGCCCGCCTAGCCAGTTATTCTGGGTAGCCTGTAATCCTCTGAATCTCCTTAAACAGGGGCAGAAGCTTCTTATACATCTTCAGGTAAACTCTCTCATATAGCTTTCGGTAAATGTCGACGTTGTTCTTAATAGGCTCGAAAACATCTCGGACCCTAGTCATAGCATTTATCGCTTGATTGAAATCCGGGAAGAACTTCAGCCCTACGGCTGCATCGATAGCAGCGCCCACGACCGAGGTCTCGTGGGTGTGAGGCCTCTGAACGGGGAGTCCGAAAATATCAGCGGTCACCTGCGTAATTGAATCGCTCTGGGAGCCTCCTCCGGACGCCCTGATTTGGACTATTGGTGTTTGATTCTTTTCCTCCGTCAGCTGGGCTCCCTCCTTAAGCCCCAAAGCGAGTCCTTCGATGATTGCCCGATACAAGTGGGCCCTGGTATGGATGTCACCGAACCCAATGATGGAACCCTTGGCGTACGATGCCAGGTCGGGTCCGGGTGTCCAATATGGTTGCAGCACCAGACCCATTGAACCAGGCGGCACATCTCTTATGAGTTCTTCAAACAACTCTTCGGGCGGGGTTTCCCCTTCCTGCGCCCGAAGTCTCTCTTGCAGACCAAACTCCTGCTTGAACCAGGAGACCATCCAGAGTCCCCTCATGATGGCGACTTCCGAATAGAACTGGCCGGGAATCGCTGATGGATAGGGAGCCATCAAGGGGCGGAGTTCGACGTACTCTTTGTTCTGCGTATTTATAGTTGCGATGGTGCCGAAGCTAATGCAGGCTGTATCCGGGGTGAGACAGCCCGCGCCGATTATTTCACATGCTTTGTCGTTTGAAGCCGCAATCAGGGGGAGGCCCTCGGGGATCCCCGTATCTTCGGCAGCCTTACTGGTGATAGTTCCCAGCAACTCAGCGGGATTGACCAACTCTGGAAGCTTCTCTTCCTCCAGGGGGAACAGCTTCCATTTCAAGTCCTCTTTGCTCGCCCAGCTGAACGTTTTCACATCGAACGGCATCGTACCGACGATATTTCCGGCCGAGTCCTTGAACCTCCCGGTCATTCGATGCGTCAGGTACCCCGACAGGCAGAGGAACTTGTGCGTTTTCTCCCAGATATCAGGTTGATTCTGTCTGATCCAGTTCGATCTGCAATACTGGGTCCCATACTTCACTAAGTCATAGAGTTTGGCAGCCCTAAGGAGAGGCACGGAAGAGGGCTCGATAATTCCTTTTGTGCTTGCCTTCCTCTGGTCCAGCCAGATAATAGCCGGCCGCAGGGCGTTACCGTCCCGATCAACGTTGATATAAGTCCCACGCTGAGTCGCCAGGGTTACCGCGACAACGCTGTCTTTAGGACAGTCTGTGATATCAAACAGCTTTCGGCAGGTCTCGCACAACATCTGCCAGTAGTATTCGGGCTGTTGTTCGGCCCATCCTGGACGCTCTGAAAAGTACGGCTCGATAGGCGTCTTGACCAGATGGTGAATATGGCCGGTCAAGTCCACCAGAGCAGCCCTAATCGACTGCGTGCCGGCATCTATCGCCAGTATCAACTCCCCGTGTTGCCGAGTGGGATCGTTCATTTCGAGCATCCATAAAATACAGAAAATGTATGCGAGGACATGACTAGTCCCCCTCACCCGCGGGATCGAGTCCAAGGGTTCCGCCCGGGTTCATGATGTTGTTGGGATCAAGCTCTTTCTTAATAGCCCGCAGCACTCCCATCTGTTCCCTGCCGAGATAGGCTTCCATCCAGGGAGCGAACATCCTGCCGATTCCGTGGTGATGGCTTATGGACCCGCCATATTCGACGATCTTGTCCACCACACCATTGCGGAACCGGTAGAACTCTTCGTCACTCTCAGGTCTCAGCAGAAAGATGAAATACAGGTTGGTCCCTTGAGGATAGAAGTGCGAACAATGAGTCATGCACAGAGTCTTCGGCCTCTGCTTTGCAGACGAGCGGACCCCCTGATAGAGCCGGTGGAGGTTATCCCAGGTGACGCCTGACTCGAGCGTGTCGATTACTATGCCGTAGTCGAGAAGGTCGTCCCTCATGTGCACGTCGGAGTACCGGCCGCGCTCCCACTGTTCAACTGCGTAGCCGGTGAGCGACATCGCGCGGTGTTTGCGGGCGATTCTCGAGGCCATTTTCCTTATGTGTTCCGCCTGTCCCTTCTCTCCTTCAGCCGTTGCGATTAGGAGACAACGCTCCATGGGCTTGAAACCTCGACGCCTCATGACCTTGTCGACTACCGTGTCACTAATGCCTTTGAGCTTGAAGCCGATCTCCGTCTCCTCGGGGTCGGATAGTCTGAACACCGCCGGTAGCCCGAACTCCGCCTGCATAACCTCCCGGCTGGCCTCTATCGCCTCGTCCCAATTCTTAAAGATGAAGGAGAAACGCTGGCGATTATCAGGCATGTGTCTGAAAATCTTCATCGTTGCTTCAACGAGGACTCCGTACGCCCCTTCACTACCCTTCATGATGTCGTTGACTCTCGGGCCGGTGGCGGTTCCAGGGATATCGCGGGTCTTGATGATCCCGGCGGGGGTCACGTATTCCGCGCTGATGACGAGGTCACAGGCATCGCCGTAATAGGTGGAAGCCTGGCCGGAGCCGGAAGCGAGAATCCATCCTCCCACAGAAGCTAGCTCGAACGACTGTGGAAAATGTCCACAAGTGTAACTTCGACTGGTACCGAATAGCTGGGGCGCATTGTTAAGAGCTGCTTCGTAATCCGGCCCCATGATTCCCGGCTGGACCACGGCGGTCTGGTTCAGCTCGTTGACCGCCAGGACTTTGTTCATGTGAGTCTTCATAACCAAAGCGACGCCGCCCTTGCTGGCACGAGTGCCGAACACAACGCCCGACCCGGCGCCGTACGTGGTGATGGGAATCCTCTGGGAGTTGCAGTACTCGACGATCTTTACCACGTCGTCCTTATTTCGAGGGTGGACTACGAGGTCAGAGACCGCCGCCGCGATGCCTTTTCGAAGGGCCATGTTCTCATCCAGAGACTTGCCGTGGCCATACTTGACTCTGCTGAAGTCATCGCTGGAAACGTTATCCTTCCCGACGACGTTGACAAAGGCATTCACCTGCTCGGCGCTCAGTCCGGTCTGCTGACCAACAGCGACCTGTTCGTCGCCTCCCGGCTGTCTCGTGCGGAAGTCGTCGTTGGTCATCCCGAACTCTCGCTTGAACATCTCGTACCAGGCCGCGCTCGGGTGTTTGAACTTGCTGGGGTCCAGCTTCAAGATCGACCTGTACGATCCTTCCGCGGGAACATCCTCTCGCCACTCAGGCCGAAAGCTGTCGGATTCCTTCATAATGACTTCCTTTTGCCAGCACTCTCTGAACCACTACTCTGGTATTCGCAGGGCCTGCTTCACCTGGGAGACCTCCCTGCCCTTCCTGGCCTCATCCCAGCCAAGTTCCGTTGAGGCCAAGTCCGCTACCTTGTTGATAACCTCATCTCCCGGGTCTCCGAGCGTGCCGAGGCCGGTCCGCCTGAAGAAGATGTCCTTCAGCGCAAGGGCCATCTCCTCTCTTATCCCGTAGACCACCTGGGCGGGAATCTCGCCGTCCGCGTCAAGAGGCTCGGCCAGAGACATGTTTTCTCGGGCGATATCGATAAGCTTCTGATATTCAGTCCCGTACTGCCTGCCCAGCCAGTCAAGAGTCCTTTCGTTAAGGTCTTTGTTCTCGCTCTTGATCCCATCGACAAACGCATTGATGTCCTTGATCTCGCAGCCGGCCAGGTGGCGCTTTGCGGTCAAGCATTTGCCGAGGTCCCGGTCCAGCTTCTTGGCCACCATTTCCATAGCGTTTTCAGCCAGACTTCTGCTGGTGGTGTACTTCCCCCCCGCAACCGTTATCAGACCCTCGAATCCGTCTTTGGCGTTGTCGTAGATCTCATATCTCCGGGACGACTCGTACGTCCCCTTAGTCTGGTCCTCCACCAGCGGCCTCAGACCGCCGTAGGCATGAAGAACGTCCTCGTACCTCAACGGCTCCAGTCCAAAGCCGCCGTTAACGTCTTCAAGAAGCTCTTCTATTGCGGCCCGGGTCACCTTGAAGTCGTCGGGGTCACCGACGTATTCCTTGTCAGTGGTGCCGATAAGCGTGTGGCCTCGCCAGGGTATGAGGAAGAAGTGCCCTCCGTGCCTGGACGTGCAGGACACCATGTGATCGCCTACCAGTTTCCGCGTAATCACGTGAATACCCTCGGAACGTCTCACCTTCGTACTGGTCTTGTCATCGATGAGGTTGAGGACCATGTCGGCCCATGGCCCACCGCAGTTGATAACAAGGCTTCCCTCTATTTCGAGCTCCCTGTTCTTGATGAGGTCCCTGACCTTCACGCCACTGATTCTTCCGCTTCCCGAAAGAAGGAAGCCCTCCACCTTCGCGTAGTTTGATACCTGGGCGCCCTCTTTAACTGCAGACTTGATGAACGCCAGGGTCAACCTTTCGGGGCACAGGCTGATGCAGTCATAGAAAAGGCCCGCGCCTCTGAGGCCCTCGGCGCGCACGTTGGGCTCGAGGCGCAGCACGTCGTTAGGCTTCAGCATCTTGGGTCGAGGAATCTTCTTGCTTTTGTCCCAGGTAGACCGCTTATCAAGAGAAAGCGTGTGGTATAGCGTCATTCCGGTCTTGATGACCCGCGTGTTGTCGGACAGCTTACTACCGTAGATGGTGAGCATGACGGGCTGCGGGTACACGAAATTGGGAGCGATGTTCGACATCGTCCTTCTCTCGCTAAGAGACTCCCTCACGACGCCGAACTCAAGGTTGGCCAGGTACCTGAAACCACCGTGGATAAGCTTCGAGGTCGCGGCGGACGTAGCACACCCGAAGTCCTGCTTCTCCACGAGAGCGACCGACAGGCCACGGGAAGCCGCGTCATAAGCAACAGCGGCCCCGCTGATGCCGCCGCCGACAACGACAACGTCGAAGCGGCTCCCGTCATATGTCTCTGCAAACCGTCTCATGTCTATTGTTTCCTCGGCCTATTCCCTCTTGAAGAGCCTGCTGAACCCATCGACTTGCCTGGCATGAGAGCCGTGCAACCTCGCCTTGGTGATTATCTCGATTGCCTTTGCTGGACTCATTCCTTGGGCTAGTTGCATTGGGTCAACCTGCATCAGGTGGCAGAGGGATTCAGAAATGCCGGTGAGTTCACAACAACCATCGATAAGGTAAACCTTTTCTCTTCCAAGTCGGTCTATATGTGACCTGCCCCCATGAACGCTACCACGGTCGATGTTAGTGTGGCCATGGCTACTGGCGGGGACCAGTGGGAGCATCTGCCTATCACGCAGATGGTCGAGTGGTGCCCTCTAGATATGGATGGAATACTGGCACCCCACAGTCCTGCGCGATTCGGGTCACGGAGGGAGTGAGGCCTAGGCACGATTTGCCGTGGCAGGGCTAGGTTGCCTGCGGGAAGGACTCTCTCACGAAGCCGTCCAGGCGCTCCAGGCGCTCCAGCTTGATCTGGGTCACGTCCACGATCTCCGGCAGGCGCTGGCCGAAGGCCTGCATGTGCTCGCTGCCGCCGTGGCCGGCCAGAGCCGCGTCGTTCTCGTAGACCTCGTACCAGACGATCTCGGAGGGCTCAGCGAAGGAGCGGTGGCAAAGATAGACAAGACAGCCGGGCTCACCGTCGCGCACCTGCTCCGCCATGGTACGCACGGCCTTGAGCGCCTCGCTCTCCTTGCCGTCCCTTATGCGAAAGCGGGCCAAGATGACGATCATGGTAGACCTCCTCGGTGATGGCGAACATACGCTAGGAGTGCGTCACCTATATGGGGGAGCATACCGGCTCTCCCTCAGCCGCGAGCACGGCTCCTCACGGGCGAGGAGCACATTGCCCTCTGGACCCCATGTACTATCTGGCGGCCGCCGCATCCTTAGCGCGGTGCCGGGTGGTTGTGTTGACCAGCGCTTCGCGGTTCCCGCCGCTCATCCCGGCGATGTACTTCACCAGCTTCTTCCGCGACTCGATGTCGTACTGCGTGGTGATGGCGATCTGCTCCATGATCGGCGAGCCACCACCATGGTAGGAGCCGATGTTATGGATTCCGCCCGATGCCGAGCAGAGCCCATCACCCAGGTAGCGCCAGAACTGCGCCTGGTCCTCGACGTCGACCTTGGGGCTCCGCTTGGTGTACTTGCGAAGCAGACCCCCGACCTCCGGGTTCGCAAAGTCCCTCTCGTGCGGGAAGGTCGCCGTCACGCCACCGGAGATGTCGCAAAGGATCTCCGCTTCCCGGAAGACCGCCTCGCCGGAGAGACAGCGACCGACGTTGCAGTAGATCGAGTTGGGGATGTAGGAGCCGGGGCCGTAAGGCACGAAGCCGACGCCGGGCATGTAGACCTCCGGCTTGCCGAGGTCCGAGGCAGTGTAGCCCGCGGCG
>Ga0315294_10009774_pt1 | contig 10517 bp, 6 predicted proteins | sample YL17G13_40_MG_FD_203626 | JGI IMG/M metagenome (GOLD analysis project Ga0315294, IMG submission 203626) | Sediment microbial communities from Yellowstone Lake, YNP, Wyoming, USA - YL17G13_40 | ecosystem: Environmental > Aquatic > Freshwater > Lake > Sediment | place: USA: Wyoming | collected...
GCAAGCCTGGGTGTTCTTTTTATGTATGTCCAATCCTATGTAGTTCATGGTTCTCCCGCCTTGGGCCAGTTGTGCAACGGGCACATGGGCGGGGAGCCCCTTTTAGCATGCCATCAATCAGAGGGTTGTTGCACCCAGCCAGACCCTTTCTTTCTGCCACTATTTAGAGCGCGATTGCGGACAAGACTTCAAGTCTGCCGACGGACAACGGAGCGAGCCCACCAAGCCATGGCATGACATTCGGCCGCGTGCTATCAGGCGTTCCAGGGACAAAGATCATGTCTATCACCCTGGGGGAACTCAGTTTGAGTTGGTTCTGGATCGTTCTATCTGCCTGGCAAGCCCTCGTGACATACGACTGAACTACTGCAATTGAGTCTTGTGCCGTGCTCAATGGGGGAACAACTTTCATGCCGGTCGGTCTGCCGGGTTGAGCACCACGAATGGAATCCCTGACTGGCCCTCCCCCACTGATTGAAGTCTCCTTGCCGGAGATTTTCCTATAGGAGTCCTCGAAGAAACCTCTCCTTTCTCGCGCACAGAAGACGTCTGTAAGGACGGAGCGTGGATCGGTTTCAGTGAATGCCCTCTGATCCATCGGGAACGTCGCAGACACGAGAACGGATTCGACGACCTCAACTCCTTGCGTCTTCCAGAGTGCGCCCGTCTGGAATGTGTACGGTATGTCGATGGCCCAGAACGGAAAGAGCATCGTGCCGCTCCCGGACATCATTCGGATCGTCCCAGAGCCCGCTATCGCTCTTCTGATCTCAGCCACTGTCTTGAGGATATACTCGTGGTGGGTTGCGTTCTGGAAACGAGGACGCCAGAATGGAGTAGCGTTCCTCCGAAGGTCTCCAAGAATGCTGAGAAGGTTCCTGATCGGAATCATCCCGGCTGCAGTGTCGCCGCCTGGGCTCATCGCGGCTGCCTCGGCGAGATATCTCGCGCTGTTCGCTATTGAGAGCTCCATCTTGATAGCTTGCAACATAATTGCCATTTCAGGGCTCAGCGAGACCATTCTGTTCGCATTCTCCAAGAGACCCCTTGCCTGCTCCAGATGTGGCTGCGCTTCAACGGGTCTCAGGTTGGTGAGCAGATCCAATCCATGGGATAGCTCCGCTACCCCCATTACTCGCTGGTGCAAGCCATTGTACTTTGGGATCTCTTTCAGGGCGTCTGCAGCAGCCTCAAGATTCTGTCTCATGAAATAGTAGCGCTCAAGCTTCAGCTCCGACATCAGAGTGATGTTGTTGAGGAGATACGCATACGCAACGGAGAGCCCACTTATCTCCGACAATAGAGATTTGCTCTCGTCGTCTACTGCTAATGGTAGTATTGACTGAGTTTTTGCCTGGAACAAGAAGATGTCCTTTGGGTCATTTTTCGCGACGACTGCATTATCTGTCATGTACGGAAGTATCAGAAGTGGATGGGAGAGGACGTTGAGGCAGGCGAAGCGGTACTCTCCGAATTCTGTGGTTAGTCGGGGTTTGATGTTGTTCGTGAACACCATATGTCGAGCCAGCGGATCCACGATGCTGGTTACCGACGACCCAATTCCAGGTGGCATGGCCTGTCTGACCCACGCATTGACCTGCGAAAGTATCTGATCAAAGAAGGCTCTGGCATCCACAAGTCTCTGAGCCGATCCACAGTACTCGCATTTGACTATCTCGTCGGATGGCTTCGCAGTGAGAGGGGCAGAACATGACTTGCACCGAAGCGCAAGGACCCTCACCGTACTGGCATGGTCTGCAGATGTGCCGGTCATCGTCTCATCCCAGAAATCGTCCGTTGCGTCTCAGCTATGCTCTGCCTTATCTGGTTAAGTTGGACGTTGATCCTCATCTCCAGCTCCTGCATTCTCTCGATGGCACGGGCATCGGCCATCTTGTAGATGGCGCTGTGACATCCTTTGCACGCATATATCTGGGATTGCGACGGATCGAATGCGGGCAACGCACTGTCCTTGGCGGTCTTCTTCACAAGTTCTGTCAAGTCGCTTGGCATCGCAAGAAAATGGATGCCCTCTCCCGAGATTTCGCGTCCGCAGAACCAACATCTTGCAGCCATCCCGTAGGATCGGACTCTCGAAGCGGCATTGTCAACGAGGTCCTGGCGTCCTGCCTGCATCCACAGGAGTCGGGCAGTCTGCATGTGTTCAGCAGCCGCCTTCGGGTCATCCATCACCAAGGACTCTGCCATAGCTTCCTCTGCATGCGCAGAAAGTGGTATGGCCTTTGATTCACCCAGAATGGATTGCTTGAAAAAGAGTTCTGGCAGCACGAGAACAGTGTCAGCGGTTTCGGTCCGAAATCTCGATGCAAGCTCCCTGAGCCTGCGCGCCTTGTCCGCGTGTTCTGCAGAGGTCATTGCCCTGATGTTCAGAACGTCGATTTCGGACGCCAGCAATTCTATCTCGTTGGCAAGAACCGGCGCCGAGATCTCGCTCAAGCCTAGCTTGAGCGTGACATCTCCTAAGGAACGAACAGATTGGATTGCTGAGTAGAACAGGCGTGTGTTGGATGGGTTCTGTGCAATTGCGACTATCGCTGCATAGCCGTCTGCGAGTCTCGAAGACATCACATTCCCCTGTTTCGAGAACTTCAAAGACGCAGCATTGTAGTTTCCCAATGCTTCAGCAAAACCGCCCCTGAGTAATGCATCATGCCCTGATTGCATGATCTGTTCAGGCGATTTGAAAAACGCCAAATTGGCCACTCCTCAGTGCTCGTCAATGAGAACCTTAGTAGTTAAACATTCTCAGAATCCGGGCTGGTGGTGAAAGACAGGCTGGTCTAAGAGTTCTCCAGATTTCCTTCGGAGTCTTCCAGAGAACGAGGTTCAAATCCTATCGGACTTGAACTTGAGAATCTGGCTCTCTTTCAATCAGCGGATTGTTGCACCGAGCTAAACTCTTTCATCTCTTTCATTCCGTTCCGTCGTTTCCCCCTGGTCGAAATGTGCTAGGGCTATAAGCGCTCTCGACGATACGGTCATGAATGACTGCCGCTACGAATCCAGTAGAATTAGCCTACTACATTTCATTCTTCCAGAATGCTAATATTCCAAAGATTGCCGCAATGAAACGCGTGGGTCCTCGGTCCTTGAAGTTCAAGACGTGGAAACACGAGGTTGAGGACGCTTTGATTACCCTTCTGGGTAGAGAGTCCCTGGCAATTGAGAAGTTTGGCGGGATAGACTGGCCTGAGCATAAGGGCATTGATTTCAACGATGCCGTGGATGAGGCAAAGATCATTCTGGATACGGCAGTACCTCACATCCTCCTCAAGAATCCCGCATTGAAGAGCTTCGATCCGGTGGTCCCGAAGGGTCCGTTTCCTGTTCCGCTAGAACACGTAATCTCAGAGATTGAATTGTGTTTGAAGAGCGGTGCCTTCACGGCCGCCTCTGTAATGATTCGAAAGGCTGTTGAGGTAGCAGTCATACTCAGGTTCCAACAAGAAGGAAGATTGGATCTCGTGACTTCAGACAAAGGAGATACCCTGTCGTTCACTGAGAAGATAGATAGAGCACAGGGCCAGAACTATCTGTCCCCGCAACGGGCGAAGGAACTCAAGCAGATCAAATCATACGGGGATTCCGGAGCTCACAGCGACAAGATTGTCATCAATCAAGACGACATTCAGCACGCAATGGTCCTTCTCAGGCTGTCTCTAGGGGAGCTGTTTCCGGAGAGCCAGAGGGTATGAAGGAAGGTGTCTACCCACGGCAAAGGTCGTGAATGCGGAGGTTGAGCGCAAATACAAACACTGGCGGAAGAGGAATTACCTTTGTTCGAAGAAATGGAAGGCTGCCAAGATTGACTGGCTTGTGATTACCGAATCACCTCCTTTTCCTCGGAATCGCAAGGAGTGGAAGAATCCCAGATACGTCTACTGTTTGAGAAAGGGTAGGAAGGGCGGCTTGTTGTTGAGCGCTGTGGCTCGCGCATTCTTCGGAGCAAGAATCATGAATTGGTCAGGGGAGAAGAGACTAAAGCGGCTTAGACAGCGAGGTGTCTTTGTCTTGGACGTCTGTCAGAATCCAGTCGACCAGTTGTCTGATGGAGAACGGTCTAGAGCGTGGTCTGATGCACTCAGTCGTAGTTTCTTTGTACGTATCCGCAGGATGCATCCGAAGCACATAGTCGTTGTTGGGATGGGCCCGAATGGCGAGTTCTCTCGAATTGTAACGGACAGTCTTGCGAGGAAGTTTGGAGGTAGAGTGGTAAACATGGACCCCATCCCTTTCCCATTGTATGGCAGTTACGAGAGATGCTGGCGTGGGATCAGGAGATGCGTTGACCACATACACCAGTGAAGGAAGAAATTCGTGCAAGCCATCGTGTGAAACCCATGATGCTGCCGAGATTTCAATTTCGCGACCTTGGCGGCGTTGGCCTTACTAATCAGCTAGCGATTGGTGTTAGGCGACCCGTCAGCGTGAAACCCGTTGAAGCAAGTATAAGCATTTGACAGCGATTTGGGTGCCGAGAGAAATATGGTTGGAACGAACGGCCGATGGTCAATGGTGATGATAAAGCAGACCATATCATCAATACTGAGATGAACCTCGCTAACTCTATTTCTCGGAATGCGCTCAGCAACCCAGAATCCGGCAGAGATGAATGAACATGGCCCTCAAGAAATCCGAACTATACTCCTCCCTTTGGTCCAGTTGTGACGAACTGCGCGGCGGCATGGACGCCTCACAATACAAAGACTACGTGCTGGTGATGCTGTTCGTCAAGTACGTGAGCGACAAGTACGCTGGCATGCCCTTTGCCCCAATCACGATACCCGAAGGGAGCGGGTTCAAGGATATGGTCGCACTCAAGGGCAAGACCGACATCGGTGATCAAATCAACAAGAAGATCCTCGATCCCTTGGCCAAGGCCAACAATCTCTCCGATTTGCCGGATTTCAACGACCAGGCTAAGCTCGGCCGTGGCAAGGAGATGGTGGACCGGCTCGGCAATCTTATCGCCATTTTCGAGAACCCAGCGCTCGACTTCTCCAGGAACCGTGCCGAAGGCGACGACATCCTGGGAGATGCCTACGAATACTTGATGCGCCACTTCGCAACCGAGAGCGGAAAGTCGAAGGGACAATTCTACACCCCCGCCGAGGTCAGCCGGGTCATTGCCAAGATAATCGGCATACATGACGCCACCACGACGAACAAGACCACCGTGTATGACCCCACCTGCGGCTCCGGTTCATTGCTATTGAAGGTTGGGGACGAAGCCCGGGCCAAGGTCACACTATACGGGCAGGAAAAGGACGAAGCTACTTCCGGTCTCGCCCGAATGAACATGATACTTCACAACAACCCCACGGCGCTCATCAGTCAGGGCAACACGTTGACAAATCCGCGCTTCACGACCGAGGATGGTGAGCTCAAGACCTTTGATTACGTCGTCGCCAACCCTCCTTTCAGCGACAAGCGCTGGCGCACCGGCCTCGACCCGCTCCATGACCCGTACGAGCGCTTCAAGCAGTTCGGCGTACCTCCTGCCAAACAGGGCGATTACGCCTTCCTTCTGCACATCATCCGCTCCATGAAGAACAACGGCAAAGGAGCATGCATTCTGCCGCACGGCGTTTTGTTCCGCGGCAATACCGAGGCCGATATCCGCAAGAACCTTATCCGCAAGGGATACATCAAAGGCATCATCGGCCTGCCCGCCAATCTGTTCTACGGCACCGGAATCCCCGCTTGCATCATCGTCCTTGACAAGGAGGATGCCCACAACCGAAAAGGCATCTTCATGATTGACGCTAGCTCTGGCTTCCTTAAAGATGGCAACAAGAACCGCTTGCGCGACAGGGACATCCATCAGATCGTCGATGTCTTCACCAGGCAGCTAGAGATCCCGAAATACTCACGCATGGTCAGCTACAATGAAATCGAAGTGAAGAACGAGTTCAACCTAAATATCCCGCGCTACATCGATAGCCAGCAGGCCGATGACATCCAGGACATCGACGGTCACCTACGGGGGGGTATCCCGGTCGATGACGTGGACGCGCTGGAGCGATACTGGTCCGTCTGCCCACAGCTGCGTAAGAAGCTTTTCACCGATTTCCGCCCCGGCTATCTCCGCCTCACTTTGGACAAGACGGCTATCAGAGCCGCCATATACGAGCACCCGGAGTTCGTTCGCTTCAAGGGCAGCATTGAGGCCCTGTTCGCTGCCTGGCGGCAAGGGACCGTTGCTATGCTCAAGAACCTGACCGCCGATTGCAACCCAAAGGCTGTCATTGCCGCCCTCGGTGAAAGCATCCTGATTCACCATACTGATAAACAGCTCATCGGCAAGTATGATGTCTATCAGCACCTTATGGACTACTGGACCTCCACGATGCAGGATGATTGTTACATCATCGCCGCTGATGGCTGGAAGGCAGAGACCATCCGCGTGCTGATGAAGAACAAGAAGGGCAAGGAAGTGGACAAGGGCTGGATTTGCGACCTTGTCCCCAAGGAGTTCGTCGTCGCCCGCTACTTCGCCAAGGAACAGGCAATCATCACTCAGCTGGAGCACGAGCTCGAAAGCCTTACCGCTCAGAAGAACGAACTGGAAGAGGAGGAGGACGGCGAGGAAGGGGCATTCTTCGATCTGGACAAGGTGGAAAAGGCGTATGTAACTGCTAGGTTGAAGGAGATCAAGGGAGACAAGGAATTCGAGGACGAGACCGAAGTGCTCAATGCCTGGCTGAAACTCGCCAACGAGGAATCCGCTAAGAAGCGCGAGCTAAAGAACGCCGAGACCGCACTCGACAACAAGGTCCACGATAAATACCCTAAACTCACAGAAGCTGAGATTAAGACTTTGGCGGTTGAGGATAAGTGGCTGGCCAGCCTGGCCACCGCCATCTATGGCGAGATTGATCGCATCAGCCAGAACCTCACTCATCGCGTGAAAGAACTAGCGGAACGCTACGAGACACCGCTGCCGCAGGCTGTGAGCCATGTAGCTGAGTTGGAGCAGAAAGTGAACCGCCACCTGAAAGAAATGGGATTCTCATGGAATTGAAAACCGGTTACAAACAGACCGAGGCCGGCGTGATTCCGGAGGATTGGGATACCCCATCGCTTGGTCAGCTCTTTTCGTTCAAGAATGGACTCAACAAATCAAAGAAATCATTTGGGCACGGCACTCCTATCGTAAATTACATGGATGTCTACAGTCACCCAGGCATATATGCGCGTGATCTCAAAGGATTAGTCGAAGCGAATAAAGGAGAATTGGAGTCCTTAGTTGTTAGAAAGGGCGATGTCTTCTTCACTCGGACATCTGAAACCGTTGCTGAGGTAGGTATCGCTTCCGTGATGCTTGATGATTCACCAAACACAGTATTCAGCGGCTTTATCTTGCGTGCACGGCCTAAGAACGATAGGATATGTGACCAGTTTAAGAAGTATTGTTTTTCCTCAAGTTTGGTCCGAAAACAAATAACATCGAAAGCCACATACACTACGCGCGCCCTTACCAGCGGGCGGATACTTTCTGCAATATCGCTTCCTCTCCCGCCCACCAAAGCCGAACAAGAAGTCATCGCCGAGGCGTTGAGCGATACAGATGCACTCATCGAATCGCTGGAGCATCTCATCGCCAAGAAACGCGATATCAAGCAAGGCACTATGCAGGAATTGCTCACCGGCAAGAAGCGATTGCCAGGCTTCGGCGGGAAGTGGATAAGAAGGCGATTGGGGGATATTTCCCATATCAAGACCGGAAGCCGTAACAACCAGGACAAACGCGATGATGGCGAGTATCCTTTCTTTGTTCGATCGGCTACGGTGGAAAGAATTGACAGCTATTCATATGACTGTGAAGCTGTTCTGATACCCGGTGAGGGAAGAATAGGGAACATATTCCACTATATTGATGGGCGCTTCGATGTGCATCAACGCGTCTACGCCATCACTCATTTTTCAGAAACCACATCCGGTAAGTACGTCTTCTTTTATATGGCCAATAATTTCGGAAAGTATGCAATAAAGAATACAGTCAAGGCCACTGTAGACTCGCTCCGACTTCCAACCTTCCAGAATTTCGAGCTTGATATGCCGCAGGCTACTGAAGAGCAAGCCGCCATCGTCACTATCCTCTCCGACATGGATGCAGAAATCGCTGCGCTGGAGAAGAAACTGACTAAGACTCAACATCTCAAGCAAGGAATGATGCAACCCCTGCTCACCGGGAGGATTCGATTGTCATGAGCGATATCGGCAAATCAGAACGCGCCACGCAAAACCGGGTAATAGCCCTGTTTAGCGAAGAACTTGGCTACCGTTACCTCGGTGATTGGACTGATCGCTATGAGAACAGCAACATTGAGGAAGGTCTGCTCACGGACTACCTTACACAGAGTGGCTACGACAAGGCACAGATCCGCAAGGCATTGCGCGAGCTACGCACCGAGGCTGACAACCCCAACCGGAGCCTCTACGACAACAACAGGAAAGTCTACAGCCTACTCCGCTACGGCGTCCAAGTAAGGACAACGATAGGCGAGAACACTGAGACGGTCAAGCTGATAAACTGGGCTGAGCCGGAGAAGAACGACTTCGCTATCGCCGAGGAGGTCACGCTCCGCGGCAACATCGAACGACGGCCGGACCTAGTACTGTATGTGAATGGTATCGCCGTCGCCACGATAGAGCTAAAGAACAGCCGCGTCTCCATCGGCGACGGCATCCGCCAGAGCATCTCCAACCAGCGACCGGAGTTCAACGCATGGTTCTTCAGTACTGTGCAGTTCATCTTCGCCGGCAATGATTCCGAAGGACAACAATACGGCACGATCGACACGGAAGAGAAATACTTTCTCAGGTGGAAGGAGGATGAGCAGGACGACAGCCGGTTCAAGCTGGACAAGTACTTGCTCAAGATGTGTTCCAAGGACCGGCTCATCGAGCTTATGCACGACTTTGTGCTCTTCGACGGCGGGAAGAAGAAGCTGCCGCGGGTACACCAGTATTTCGGCATCAAGGCGGCGCAGAAACACGTGAACGATTACAAAGGAGGCATTATTTGGCATACCCAAGGCAGTGGAAAGAGCATCGTCATGGTACTGCTGGCTAAGTGGATCCTGGAGAACAAGCCAAACGCCCGGGTTGTCATCGTCACTGACCGCGACGAGCTAGACAAGCAAATCGAAGGCGTCTTTACTGATGCAGGCGAGACGATCAAGCGCACCAGTAGCGGACGAGACCTAATGGCACAGCTCGCCCAGGCCAAGCCTCGGCTGCTCTGCTCACTGGTCCACAAGTTCGGCAGGAAGGACGTGGACGATTTCGCACAGTTCATCGAGGAAATAGAAGCGCAACCCTGCAAGACGGTTGGCGACATCTTCGTGTTCGTGGACGAATGCCACCGTACCCAGAGCGGCAAACTGCATAAGACGATGAGGGCCGTCATGCCAAACGCGATTTTCATTGGTTTCACAGGTACGCCTCTGCTCATGAAGGACAAAGCTACCAGTCTGGAGGTCTTCGGAGGCTACATCCACACATACAAGTTCAGTGAGGCGGTGAAGGATGAGGTCGTGCTCGATCTTGTCTATGAGGCGCGGGACATCAATCAGAGCCTGGGTTCCCAGGACAAGATAGATGCGTGGTTCGATGCAAAGACCAAAGGACTGAACAACTGGCAAAAGGCCGCCTTGAGAGAGAAGTGGGGCACGATGCAGATTGTGCTCAGCTCTCGCTCCCGCATGGAGCGCGTGGTTGAGGACATTATCTTCGATTTCAGTGTCAAGCCGCGTCTGAGTAACGAGCGCGGCAATGCTATGCTTGTTGCATCAAGCATCTATGAGGCGTGCAGATACTTCGAACTGTTCCAGAAGACCGCCTTCAAGGGCAAATGCGCTGTCGTCACCTCGTACAACCCGCAGGCGCGGGACATCACGATGGAAGATACTGGTGCGAATACAGAGACAGACAAGGAGTTCATCTACAACACCTATAACGCACTGCTAAAGGACGTCGACGCTAGGCCGGGCATTACCAAGACGGAGGCTTATGAGGAGAACGCCAAAGATCTCTTCAAGAGTCAACCGGCCAAGATGAAGCTGCTCGTGGTTGTGGACAAACTGCTCACTGGCTTCGATGCGCCGAGCTGCACATACCTATACATCGACAAAAGCATGCAAGACCATGGCCTGTTCCAGGCCATCTGCCGTACCAACCGGCTCGACGGAGAGGACAAGGACTTCGGCTACATCGTGGACTACAAGGACCTCTTCAAGAAGGTCGAGGACGCCATGGCCGTCTACACCTCCGAGTTGGACCATAGCGCGGGCGGGGATGACCCTGAAATCCTGCTTCAAGACCGCCTCACAAGATGTCGTGAGCGGCTGGACAATACACTTGAATCCGTTGCGTTGCTTTGCGAGCCAGTAGAGCCGCCGAAGGGGGAGCTGGAGCATATCCACTACTTTTGCGGCAACACCGAGATACCAGAACAAGTGGTTGAACGTGAGCCGCTGCGTGTCGCTCTT